>ENA-UPTF01001370-UPTF01001370.1-marine-metagenome-genome-assembly--contig:-NODE-1370-length-15353-cov-2.973815_pt1 | contig 15353 bp, 10 predicted proteins | sample MGYA00238166_ERZ767019 | MGnify/ENA primary metagenome ERZ767019 (study PRJEB28930, sample SAMN06266391) | marine metagenome | isolation source: Sea water from 250 m depth | place: Atlantic Ocean...
AAGAATGAGCCACAATATCGACCTGTCTTAGTAGTAAATATTTGTCCTTGCCCGGATGAAAGATCATTAAATGAATAAAGAAAGTTCGATTGGTTGATTCATCGTAAAACAGGTAAGAAATAAAAGGTCCCCCTTGCGCTTCCTCAATACTTTCCCATAGTCCTGTAATTTTCCATGCGCCCCAATGGTTGAATGAGACTGGTTCGATTTTAAATAAATAATCCGAGTACCGGATACTTTCAAAATATTCAGGAATGAGTCTTTTTACATGATCATCTACTGAAGCACTATCGGTGTATGATAAACCCTCTTCCCATTGGACCGCCAACCATCGGTAAGGAATATCACGTCCCATCCAAAAGAATTGTTGCTCAGCACTATTAGCGATCACAGTAAAACCCCATGGAATATTCATAGTCCAGTTAAATTTTTCCTCTAGTTCTTTTTCAAGTTTTGTCTGACGAGAAGATTTCCCAAATAAATGAACACTCTGCCGTTTAAAAAAAAGATCATCATATTGTTTTTTGAGCCAGGGACCTTGGTCTTCTGCACGTTCCAATAGCTTATCTATTGTTAAACCATTCATAATGAGATAGTTCTGGTTTCTCGCAAAGACATCCTTTGCAAAAATAAGCTGGTTCTGCTGCTCCATGGTGGATTTATACTGGGCCGGTGATAGTAGGTTCTTTACCAATTTCACACCCAGATTTCGTGGATTCTCTCCAAAGGCAGCAACAATGACATTCACATGGTTTTTCACATCGTTGAAATTTTCTGGATCCGCCCAGACCGTGCGATAGTATGGCTCTGGTTGTGGTGTATATAATGTATCATTGAAAATTGTTGTGAGCACTGTCTGAATAGCATCTCTGTCCTCGAAAGAAGTTACCACCACTAACTCATTATCCGCACCCTGTGCACGTGGTTTGACAACATCACATCCACCCAAAACCAATATTATTGTGAAAAAAAGTACAAGTCGTGTAATCATCAAGTGTTTATTCATTGTTCAGTATAAAATTAGCTCGTTGTTTTTCAAAAAGAACAGAAAGAACCTTTACCTGCACACGATCACCTAGACGATATTCCTGATTATATTTTTTCCCTCTGAGGCAATAAAGATCTTCGTCATAAGTATATTTATCATCCTCAAGTGTGTCCAAGTGAACAAGCCCTTCTGCCAATGAAGATTTTAACTCTACGAACAAGCCAAAGTTCACTACACCTGAGATGATACCATCAAATGATTCTCCAATTCTTTCCTCTAGCCAACGTAACTGTTTCATTTTGATATATTCCCGTTCAGCGGTTAGTGCTTGAATTTCACCTGTATTGGAAAGTTGCACCACTTTTTCCATAAAGTCCCGCCATTCTTTTCTTGGCTTGAGGGATTGATCACAAACCATTTTGATTACCCGATGTACCATGAGATCGGGATAGCGCCGAATAGGCGAGGTGAAATGGGTATAATGCTGGAACGCTAAACCAAAATGTCCCTGATTTTTCATGGAATACGCCGCTTTCGACATGGTTCGTAAAGTAACATTTTCAATTAAATGGCGATATGGTGAATCTTCAACATGCTTGAGGACATTTTTAAAATCATTCGGAGATAAATCACCTTGAGGGACTTGCACACCTAAACGTAACAATTTCAATAGACTACCGAAACGGTCCACTTTAAGTTTATCCGGTTTGGAATGGACACGATATACAAATGGAAATTTCTTTGGTACTTTCTTTGGAATTTCCGCTGCCACTACTCGATTGGCTAAAAGCATGCATTCCTCAACAATACGGTGGGATTCCATTCTTTCACTGGGTCTTATCTCATGTGGAATTCCCTTATCACCCATTTCAAAGATAGGCTCTGGAATATCAAAATCAATACTCCCCCCCTCTGATCGACGTTTGAACAGAAAAGCGGCAAGACGCTTCAATTGATTCAGTTCTTTTTTGAATTTGTTATCGGACTTTAGAGAAATGATATCTTGCACATCCTGATATGTGAATCGCGCTTTACTATTGATCACTGTTGGTAAGATCTCTGAACCAACTACGTTATAATCCTTATCTAGTTGTATTATTGCGGATACAGCCAATCGATCCACATTGGGCCTTAGAGAGCACAGGTCCGCGGAAAGTTCCTCAGGAAGCATGTGTACTACACCTTCGGTAAAATAAACTGATGTGCTCCGGTTCATGGCTTCCCGATCAACAGCGGAATTGGATGCCACAAAATAACTTACATCAGCAATATGAACTCCCAATATATGACCATTTTTCTTAGATTGAATTGAAATAGCATCGTCAAAATCTTTTGCATCCACGGGATCAATGGTGAAACAAAGCCAATCTCGCAAATCCCGTCGGTTCGGTATTTCTTTATTAATCCATTCCTGGTTGAATCCTGCCACTTCATTCATGACTTTTTTGGAGAATTCCTGATGATAATCAAACTTGTGCATAATCATTTTTACATCGTTCGCTGGGTCATCTGCCCTGCCCACAACCGATTCTAATTCAGCTATAATCGGATCGAAGGCACGCCCCCAATCTTTGACTCTTGCTTTAACGATTTGCCCTTCTCCAAGACCTTTTTTGTATTTGATGAGCCTGATTCCACGGATTGGATTTACAGGCGAAATAGCCATAAACATTTTGCCAGCATGCCGATAGGTCACACCGATAAAATATTCGGAACCTCGTTCAATCACTTGATCTACTCTACCTCTGGGCCCCTGAGGGCCTTGACGTCCCTTTAGACTAACCCGAACTCTATCTCCATGTATGGCATCAGCCATGGATCTCCTGCCAATAAAAATGTCTTCTGAATCATTTTCAGTAATGACAAAACCAAATCCTTTTTGGGTAACAGTTAATACTCCCTCAAATGTATTAGACTGACGAGATAGTGTATAGCGCTTACCTTTTACTTGTTTGATCTGCCCTGCATTCACCATTTCCTTAAGGGTGTTTTTCATAGCCACCATATCTTGCTGTCTAAAATTCATACGGCGGATAATTTCCTTTTGGCTAAATAGTTTACGCGGATGTTTTTTGAATATGTTTAGTATTTTTTTTCGCATTATAAATTAGAACTGAATTTTAGATGAATTTTTGGACCCGTTGATTCGCTGGAGAACCCGGCTGCAATATCCAATGATAAGTTTCCATTATAATGCCGAACTCCCAGCCCATAGCCGGGTTTAATGCTTAAGCCATCTGCAAATGGAATATCAGTATATAGAAATATTTGCGAGCGACTCAGATCTCCAAATATCCATTCCGTTGTTTGAATCATTACCCAATCAGCGTTGAATTGGTTCTCGTAGTAACCTCGCAGGGTTCCAGCTCCACCAAATCTTACTTTTTTAGCTAATGGTAATTCTCTTTTATCAACCCGTTTGCCTTTGGCCCAGAATGAAAAATATAGCACCGAGTTTTTTAACAAATTATAGTAACCATAATTTCCTTCAGCTTCCAACACTTTTGATTGGCCTTGGTGGTCTTTCCACCGACCTAGGTTAATTTCAAATCCCCAATAACTTCCCTGATAAGGAAGCCAGCGATTATTCCTTTGGTCACCCAACACACCTAGAATTAGGGATTCCGAATTATAATCAATTTGATCAACCATATCATGGATATTTTCTTTTTTCCCACCAATCATCCAACGGCCAAAAGGGCCAATGCTTGTTGCCATTCCTGAGGAACTTTCAAGAATATAAGCATCTTCCATAAAATCCTGCAGGAATTCGGCTTTTGCGCCAAAGGGCAATCCAAAAGGAAAAGGTATCTCATAAGCAATATTTAAAAAGCGAGATTGGTCATTGGGTTGACGCCATTCCAAATCAGAGATGGTCCCGTTTCCACGGGGATTCTCCAAGTGCAAATCAACCTCACCTGTTGTCAACCATTTTCCATCTGTTCCTTTACTGCCACCCAAAATACCACTAATCTGGCTTTTAAATTGAGGATGAAAATTAATCACAGCAGCAACCTGTTTGTTGCCATACTGTGCAAATGATACAAAAGATTGATTATTTAAAAAGCTATAGGCACCTTTAATATTTCGAAATTGGGTAATAACTAGGTTTTGATTGGAAAGTCCCAATAAAGGGCGAAATAAGCTCCTTAGGACCTTTTGTTGTACAGACTTGTCACCCTTAACATGTATTGAATCAATTTTTGCCAATGTTGTTACAAAATCATAATCCGCATTATCATTAAGAATATAATAGTTTTTCCATGCTCCTTTTTCTTCGAGATCAGCATATAAGATCGAATCGATCTGCTGGGCAAACCCTAAACTAAATAATGATATATAATGAATAATTCTAAAAATGGGCACGTAATTCACCCCTCAATTTGATAAAATTATTATAACGTATGTCATCCAGATACAATAGTGTGGCATTTACCGAAAGTGTACGGCCCAAAAAGGTAGAAACCATAATATTTGCGCGTAAAGTACGTTTATCAGCAATCCCATTCAATGCTTCTGGTGGCATTTCCGGGAATCCATTAGCGATATAATATTCCATATTGCCTTCCAAACGGCCATCCTTCCCAATAAAATGAATCCAGTTTATTTTGAGGCCGTATGCATCAACAAATTCTTGCTTATCCTGATTGATTACAGTACGATCACGGTAGTAAATAAAACGGGAGTCCCATTGAAAACTTTTGGCATTTTGACCTTTGATCCCTAAACCAGAATTAAATCCATTCAGACTTCGATTTGTAATCCGGTTGAATTCAGATGATACTTTGGAATGATGAAGATCACCTTCAATCATCAATTGAAGATTGTTTTTCAGGGGTAAGAGAGATTCTAACGCATACTCAGTTTGATCTTTTCTTTCCCAACCACGAGGGTCTAATCCATTATAATTGATTCTATTCTGCCACCAAAAACGATGGCGATTTTTGAATCCTTTTTTCTTATAAATTAGCTCATGTCGATTATTGTAGCGAGCCCACTGCACTTTTTTTCCAATCACAGATTCTCCTAACGAAAATTTAGGCCCATGATAATCAGTTCGGTTTAACAGGTGGTATTTCCAATGTTTAAAACGATCAAATTTCCATTTAGAAAAATCCGCAGAGAATCGCGTTAGCCCATCAAGCTGTGAGCCATATCGACGATCCCCGGTCAAAACTGTGTGAGCGATGTAAGCCCCATTATCATCACTCACATATTCATTGACCAAGGCATCATATCGATAATGACCAAGTCCAACTCCAATAGAATCATAAACAACGGCACGTGTTTCGCTCATGGATGTTTGCGAATTCAGTACAAAATCAAACTGAAATGGACTGTCATTCTGCCGGTAATTCACGGCAGCACGAATAGCGTTGAAATCATTTTGAATCTGTCCATCTTCATTTTTTTGAATACGTTGACGAAACATCCATTCTTGTCGCCAACCGGATAAATTTTGGTTTTTAAAATCAATTTGAGTGAACTTACCACTCATAACTCTTTTCATCCCTTGTGAATTAATTGGCATCATCTGCTGGTCTTCCCGATTACCCAGTCCAATTGAAAATTCTCTAGTTTTTTCTTTATATACTAGGCCCAAAACTGAATCATCGAAGCGATAACTATTTTCCCGGTATTCATGACTGTACTTAATAAATGGCTGTATACGTCCATCAAGTAATTTTATGTTGATATCTGCCTCTTGAAATACTGAATCGGAGCGAACTTGGTTTAACACCACATCCATTCTTTTTAAATTGTGCCCACGATAACTGAAATCTAGGTTGAATCTGTTTTTCTCCTGTAGGCCGCTAGAATATTGAGAAAAGTTCAATTGACTCATTAAGCCATCACCTACAACAATTTGAGATGATATTGATGAAAGGGCTTCACTGCCTATTGATGACCCCTGCAAATCCCAAACCTCGTTGAAATTTACATGGCGATCCCTGCTCATGGATTGAAATTGGTTTGAATTCTGCCAGTGTTCAACCTGGTATCCTGCTTCAATTTTACCAAGAGTTACCGGTTTATGGCTAAGTGCCAAACGGAATGCATTTCCATTTAGTTCACTACTTTTTTGAGAGGAAAATAAATTTTGATCTCGAATTGAGAAAGCGCCCTCAGTTGTTAGTGCGGCATCTTCTTTGATTTTAATAGTTGAATTAACCTGAAAAAACTGATGGCTTGCTGCTGCTTTGATTGTTGATCCCGGTGAATATCGTTCACTGACACTGTTTGAGATATCATCAACATATTCATAATAAATGCGGTTTTTTTCAGATATTTTTCGGATATAAAACCCTTCTGGGTCCAAATTGAATGTGATGGTAAATCGTTCAACGGATGGATTTTTATAATTTCTGAAAATGAAAATTTCATTGATCTTTTCATAATCACCCAATGAGTCTGGAATAACACCCGATTCATAAAGAACATCCTTTGATTGAAAAGTCGATTTTTGCTGGTTTGTTAAAAATGACCCTGCTTTATTATCTCGGTCATCGATATATACAATGTTATATTGAAAACGATCCCCTACATTTCCATCTAATCCTGTCTCTAGATAATTTGATTTGTAATTGGTTCCGGAATACTGATATTCAATATCAATATCAGAATCAAAAAATATTAGATATTGCGGTGTAAATGTAATCTCACCTGACGCGTAATTAATCGTGTAGTCCCGGTCTTCCCCGCGAGAAAGTTTTTGACCGTTAAGCCAAACGGTCTCAGAACCAGCGGAAATAATGACATTCCTCATACCTTCTTTTGATGTTAAAAAATACGGGCCCTGATGCCCATCCTTTCCTTTCATTTCCAACCTGTGATATTTTCCCTTTGATTGACCAATCACAGCCCTAAAATTGGTGTTATTAGAATTAATGCTATTCTTTATGCCTACAATATTTCTATTATTATTATTATACTTACCAGATTTATTAATTATTGTTAAGTCCCCAGCAGTTAATTCCCCTGCGGGATAGGCAACGTTTAAATAAACCTTATCCAGTTCGTCCAAAGCTGCTGTCGTACCTTCCGGTTGGATAGGAATGGATTCATCAGTAACTGTTCCAGAGACCTGAATATTTTCACTGAGTTTACCAGCAACCTGAAAGCGCAATCCGCCATTCAACCCACCGGCACCTTGGGTATTCATTTCAATCCCACGAAAGAATGTTCCCGATGCATTAATTGGATATGACCTCATGATTTTTTGTGAATTATTTTCTGCTTTTAATATAATGTGCGTTGTATCCTTTTGATTGATAATTAAACTATCCAAAACAGGTAAAGAATCTATAATCGGGCCAATTTTTTGGGATAATTCGATCTGAGTTGAATCTTGTGAAAAGAAGATCGCTGGTAAAGCAAAAAAGCAAAGCGACTTACGGATAGACATTTATATCAAAAATAATCAGTTCGCCTTCTGTAAGAACATGAAGAAAATCTTCATCAATCAATGCATCTTTTATTACAGATCCTTTTAATGGCAGCACAAAAGGATTTTCTTCCAAAAACTGAATATCTCCATTATTATTAAGGATTAACCAAGTTTGAATGAAAGGTAAAATAATATTTGGTTTATCAATATCAACCTTAAACCGTCTCTCTAATTTACCTGTACGTGAAAGCAGGTGAATTTCATTTAAACAATCAAATAAAATGGCAATACCATCATTTTTGCCAAATCTCATAGATGTCACACAATTTTCTGCGAATGGATAAGTATTCAGATCAATAAAACGTCTTAATCTATCTGAATTAGATCCTGTTCTATATATTTCATGAGTATCTGGAGAATAAATATAATTTCGACCGTGGCTATCCAAGCTCATAAGCGTGGGAAACAATGTCTCACCATTGATTAAAAGTGAAATGGAATAAATAAGATTTAATTGAGTATCATATCGGCTAATTCGGCTATTCGAACGATCTAGAATAAGCAAATCCAATTGACTGGAAACTATATCGATTGGATCAAACAATCCTGTGTTACCGGTACCAAATCCGCCATTAACAAGTAATGTATCATTGACCCATTGCCCTACCCTTCGCTGATTTAAATCTAGCAGGATTAATCCATTTGGGGTTTTGACGAATCGATCAGGTTGAAATTCAGGCCCAATTATATTTTGCGTGAGGTCAATTCTGCCGACTTCACGTACTGTTTGAGACAGACTAACCCCAATAATGCATAGAAAAAGAAAAAGGGAAATCGACCTATTATTCAGATGGTACTTCCTGCTCCGTTTTGATGGGATGAGTCAAAAACCACGTACCAATACCAATCATTGCTAAAGAGATAATTTGGGAACCGGTCAAACCGAATAAGTATTTTGTATTCAATCTTAATAATTCAATCAGAAATCTTTCGGATCCTGCCAGAATTAAATAAGTAAAAAAGAGGCTCCCCACTACAGTAATGGATGTCCTCTTATGATAAAGATAACCAAAAATTCCAAAACCTATTAAAGTTTCATAAATCTGTGTGGGATGAACCGTTAATAATCCCGGTTCAAAACCTTCTAAGCTCACCCAAGGATAATAGGATTGAAAAATACTATATGTGGATGGCGGTAATCCTTCCGGGAATGATATTCCCCATGGCAAATGCGTCGGCTGACCATAATCATCGCCAACTAATAAACATCCGATTCGGCCTATAGCATATCCCAAAATCAAAAGCGGTGCTACAATATCAGCAAATCTGATCCATTTTAAGTGATTTTTTTTAATTACATATGTTACAGCTAAGGTTCCCCCCATCAGTCCACCCAAAAACACTAATCCTGCACCACTGAAAATCATCCCTACGGGATCGGATTTAACCCGATCAAAGTTTTCAATTAAATAATAAATTTTAGAACCAAGTATTCCACCAATAGCCGCAGCGAAAACAATATCAGCTGACAGTTTAGCATCATAGCCTAGGCGTTTTAAATCTTTATTGAGAAAAAAATAACAGGAATAGAACGCCAACATAAGCATAAACCCATAGGAATTGATCACTGGATGAAATTCAAAACCAAAAAAGCTGATTTCGCCAAAATCAAATATAATAGGCCACATTTATAGTTGTACTCCACAATTTGAACAATATTTCTGATGGACTTCAATCGGTGTACCGCACTGAGTACAAAATTTTCCCTTGCCACTCTTATCTACAGTTTCCATTTCGCCTTTATGTTCTAACTTTCGCTGGGTGTGAAACATCCATCCCACTACAATTGCTACGACCCCAAGCACCACTAAAGGCTGCCACAAAGGTAATCTGTGACGAATCGGAGGAGTCTTTGGCTGACTGGGCTGGGGCGCCGCGGATGAAGGTGAATTATCAGACAACATCCCTTGTAGTGTATTGATTGAAATATCATTGCTTGGATTGTTATAATTAAATGATATGGATTTATTTGTATTTGCACGAAAGTTATTCAGATGAATTCTTTTAAAATTTAATCCATGCTGATCTTGAAAGGTTTCAGCTTCTTTTTCGGAAAAAGTAAAATTTTCAGCTACCAATGGTTCCTGTAGAATAATATGTGCATCTTCAATATCATGATTGATCTCGAGATTAAACTCGCCTGAACGATTGGTTCCGTTTTTTTCAATAGGATAAAAAATGAAAATTCGAAATTTTGATTCCAAAACACTAACCTGAATAAAAGAACGGTTATTGGTATTAAGTACAGAAAGGTGTTTCACTTCTGCTTCTGAATCAGCACTACCGCTAACAAAAAAAACACTGTCAGTATTGGCGGGAACACCCATCTCAAAATTAAGCGGTAAACTTTCCGCTTTTACTTCACCATCTACTTCAGCCATAATACCATCAAAATAATATTCGGAATAAACAATAACGTCTAATAGATCAAATGATGATGCTTGTCCTACAAGGGTGCCCAGTTGAAATAGAATGAATAAAACTTTTTTCATTTTGAATAAATTCCCCCGTAAACGGAAAATGAAATTACATATTCTCTATACTATTAATCATATCGAAGTGGTGTATTTCACCAATACAAATAAATCATAAATGGTATGTGTATAGGCTGCCACACCGAAACCTCGCAGTACATAGATGCCTCCCAAAACAATCCCAGCCACTATACGAATAAAAAATAAATTAATAGTCGGGGAATCGCCATAAGCACCCATAAAATGGAATCCGGAGAACACAACCGCTGCCAGTAAAATAGCACCCACTTTTTTCCACACTTCTCCCCATTGAAAAATAAATCCAAGTATCGTCGCCAGTCCAGAAATCAGAACCACCCGAAAAACAAATTCCTCATAAATACCAGCGCCAATGGCTAATACGATTTGCTGAAACAATCTCCCGTCTTTGCCGTTCATTAACAAGATTGGAAACCAAATCATTGTCATTGTCAAAATAATGGCCCAACCAATGCTTTCAAACAACATCGTAATTAAATATTCCCCTTGTATAGAAGTAGACATTAATTTTTTCTTCTGTCGTAAGAAAGCCACAATAAAACCTATCAAAAAAGTGCCGCTGAAACCGTAAACTCCAAAAAAGCCGAAATTTTCTAATATCTGCCGCATTAAAGCATCGGCTCCGTTTCTTAGCAGTGGAAGATCAGTAGTGGATATGGCAAAAACACCAATCTCATAAATAAGGAATAAAGGTAAAGTAAATATAAAACTGTAGAGCGGCGTGTGAGTTTCTTTCCAGTAATTTTGTGCATTCATAATCAATAAATCTGCTGTTCAGATAATCGAGGATTAAAATACTCGGACACTAAAAAATATACTTATTTTTCTAATCTGAATCAATTTGTAACACGGCGAGAAGTGCTTCTTGAGGAATTTCCACCTTGCCAATTGACTTCATACGTTTTTTCCCCTCTTTTTGCTTTTCCCAAAGTTTTCGCTTCCTTGTGATATCTCCCCCATAACATTTTGCGGTAACATTTTTTTTAATCGCTTTTACCGTGCTTCGAGAAATAATCTTACTCCCTAGAGAGGCCTGTATAGGCACATCAAACATTTGTCGCGGGATAAGTTCTTTCAATTTGGAACAAAGTGTAACACCGAGCTGATAAGCATCATCCGAGTGAGTAATAATAGATAAGGCATCCACGATTTCATTATTGATCAGGATATCTAATTTTTTTAAATCACCAGAAACAAAATCGATTAATTGGTAATCCAGTGAAGCATAACCCTTGGAGGTCGATTTCAACTTATCATAAAAATCAAAAATGATCTCCGCCAAGGGCAGATCATAATACAACTGGGCCTTTTCAGCAGTTAAATAATTTGTATTCTTATAAATTCCGCGTTTATTCTGGCAAAGAGTCATAATGCTTCCAATAAATTCTTTGGGTGTAATAATCTCCGCTGAAACGTGAGGTTCTAAAATGGTCTGAATCATACCGGTCGCCGGCATTTTTGCTGGCGTATCTACTTCAATGATATTTCCTTCCTTAAGTTGAACTTTATAACGTACGTTGGGTGGTGTCGTGACCAAGGCCAAATCAAATTCACGCTCCAATCTTTCCTGGATAATTTCCATATGGAGAAGACCCAAAAATCCACAGCGGAAACCAAATCCCAAAGCTTGACTCGTCTCTGGTTCATATTGCAGCGAAGCATCGTTCAACTTCAATTTATCTAGGGCCATGCGCAATTGGTCATAATCATCAGTATCAGAAGGATAAAGCCCAGAAAAAACCATTGGCTTGACTTCTTTAAAACCAGGTAATGCTTCCGCTGCAGGCTGCTCCTTGGTAGTAATTGTATCGCCTGGTAAAATATGAGACACATCGCGTATACTGGCTAAAAGATAACCGACATCTCCAGCGCGAAGTTCCTTTGTCGGTACTTTTTTCAATACAAAATGACCCACTTCAGTTATATCATATTGTCGATTATGGGCGAAAAAGCGCGCAGTTGTCCTCGGCTTGAGGACACCTTCAAATACTCGAACATAAGGAATAGCACCCTTATAATTATCATACATAGAATCAAAAACCATAGCCTTCAGAGGAGTATCTGATAAATTTGTTGGCGGTGGAATACGATCAACAATTGCATCAAATACCCCCTGGATACCTAATCCGGTTTTAGCACTAGCCAATATAATCTCTTCTTCGCCACACCCCAGCAATTCAATTAATTGTCCTTTCACTTCTTCTACGCGGGCTGATGCCAAATCCACTTTATTGATTACCGGTATAATGGTCAAATCGTTTTCAGTCGCGAGAAACGTATTGCTAACTGTTTGAGCTTCCACACCTTGGGCAGCATCCACGAGCAACAGCGCCCCTTCACAAGCCGCAAGTGATCGTGATACTTCGTATGAAAAATCCACATGCCCAGGGGTATCAATTAAATTGAAAACGTAATTTTGGCCATCAGTATGCCTGTAGTGCATTTGTATGGGATGACTTTTAATAGTAATTCCCCTTTCTCTCTCTAGGTCCATACTATCCAGGACTTGATCTTTCATTTCCTTTTTAGATATTGTTTTCGTCTCTTCCAAAAGACGGTCTGCCAGGGTGGATTTCCCGTGGTCGATATGGGCGATTATACAAAAATTGCGTATATAAGATGTAGACACGGAATGAAAATTACCTTACTCTGTGTGCAAACCACGATTCAAAAATCAAGTTATTTCAAAACATCTTTTGTAATTTGATGAACATTCTATAATTGTGATAAACTAAATACGATATGAAAAAATTCTTATTATTCCTTCTTTTAGGTTTACTGGCCTGCCAAAAAGAAGATGACGAAGATTTGAGCCCTTTCGTTGGGACATGGACTGTTACTGAAAAAGGTATCTACCAAGTAGCAGATTGTTCAGGTGAAATTGACGATATTGAGTGGCGAGGAATGAAAGGCAAGGGTGTCACTATTACTTTAGAAATTAATAAAGATGGTACCGGCACTGAGACAATAACCGGCCCAGAGCCAAGCGTTACCACATTTACATGGTATGATGTAGGTATTACATTTTGTTTTGGTGACAATTGTTATGTTTACACGATGGCTAATAATCAACAATCATTTTCTGTTGATAGAACAGTCGATCCCTATTGTATTGATGAAGACTATGCAGTAACTGGACACGATTCAAAAAGGGCATGCGAATTGGCAAGTACCGGCAACGAGTGGTTCCCAAAAGAGTGTCATAAAACAAAATATAAAAGAAAAAATGACTAACCAATGCTCCGACAATTATCAATAGATAAAGATAATATCATGAACAAAATTATAATTTTGTTATCGCTTTTGGCTTTTTTTGCTTGCGAAGATAATAAAGATGATGATTCTAGCCTCATCGGCACCTGGGAATTATCAAACATGGGTGAATATGCCAATGCGGATTGCACCGGTGAAGTGGATAATACCATGGGGGCATTGGCTCTAGCCTTTGGTATGAAGATTACCATGACAATCAAATCTGATGGAACGGGAACTTATTCAATTACAGCAGGGGATGTGAATCAGGATGTCTCCCTTACATGGGATGAAAATAAGATTTGTTTAATGGGAGAATGTATAAACTACAAAGTAAGTGGCAATTCTTTTAGTCTTGATCAACTGACAGAAGCCTCCTGCGAGGATGATTACGGCGATGAAACGAATCACAGCACGAAAACTGCATGTGAATCAGCCGGGAATGAATGGATCGAGGCTTCCTGTGCACAGATGACTTTTACAAAAAAATAAACTCCAAAAGAGGATAAAATCCTCTCATAAGGGTTTTTATTGAATGATTTAATAAATTATTAGATTTGTCCGTTAAACTTGACAGACACCAGTTTCGACACGCCTTTTTGTTCCATCGTGACACCGTATAAATAGTCCGCTGCTTCCATGGTAAGTTTGTTGTGTGTCACTACAATAAACTGGGTATCTTCAGCAAATTTATTCAATACACGCTTGAATTTCTGAATATTCACATCATCTAAAGGCGCATCCACTTCATCTAAAATACAATACGGACTTGGTTTATATTGATAAATAGCAAATAGCAATGCAATAGCTGTAAGCGATTTTTCCCCGGTTGAAAGCATACGAAGGCTTTGATTTTTCTTGCCAGGAGGCTGTGCATGTATAGAAATATCTGATTCCAGAGGATCAGGATCACCAATTAACGACAATGATGCTGAGCCACCTTCAAAAATCAATTCGAATAAATTGGAAAAATTGAGTTTAATCTGGTCAAATGTTTCCTGGAATTTTTTTCGTGCAACTTTGTCGATTTGCTGAATTGTTTCACGTAAATTATCCTCGGATGCAAGCAGGTCATCGCGCTGCTCTATCAACATCTGTAACCGAACCTGCTCCTCTTCATATTCGATCTGAACAGCCATATTGATTGGTCCAATTTTTTCAATGCTGCGCTGGATCCTTTCAATTCGTAATTCCAAATCATCCAATTCCTCATCCACAATTAAATTAGTTGGGACCTCCATTTCATAACGATCTCGAATCCGTTCTCGAATGATATTGATTCGCTGTTCCATTTCAGCAATTTTCAATTCATTGGTCTTCAGTTCTTCCAGCAAGGCTTCACGGGTTTGTTGTTCCGAACGAATCTGGTCCTGAATTTTCTCCATAGACAGGTAAGTGTCATTGGCGGCGCTCTGCTTTAAGTTTATGATAGATTTTTCCTTAGCCAATTGACCATTAATTGTTTCCAATTCTTTTTCAACATCTGATATCTGTTGAGCCAATAATTCCCGTTGGTATTCCAATTTTGATATTTCTTCACTGATGGCTTTTTTTCGAACTACTAACTCCTGAGTGGTGTCTTGAGCTACTCGTTTTTGAAAATTCAGGTTATCCCTTTTATTCTCAAGATTAAGTAATTCGATTCGCAATTTCTGAACTTCTTGCTGGAACGTATCCCGTTCCGCTTGAACCTTGACTTGAGTATCAGCTGCTTCTAGAACCGCCTCTTTTAATTTATTAATTTTCGCCTCAACTTTGGCCAAAGCTGGCTTTAGTGTTTTCGCTGATGCTTGGAGATCATCTATCGTATTATAATTATCTTTTACTTCCTCTTGAAATCCTTTTAAAGACTCTAATGCTTGAGACTGACTATAATGATTACGAATCAAGGTTGTTTCTACTTCATTCACTTCACGATATATTTTATCCAGTTTATCTCTCAATGATTGGGATTGTGAAGACTGATTATCAATTGTCTTATCCAGCTTTGATAAGTCATTTTCCTGTCCAGTGAGTATAATGGTTAGTTTTTCAATGGCTTGAAACAAAGAATCAATTTTTTTCTGACGACCCAAGATACTACCCTCTATATCTTGGCTCCTATATTTCAATACATAATTTGTCCCAGAATATGCACCGTTTAAATCCACTA
>ENA-UPTF01001371-UPTF01001371.1-marine-metagenome-genome-assembly--contig:-NODE-1371-length-15351-cov-3.945659_pt1 | contig 15351 bp, 19 predicted proteins | sample MGYA00238166_ERZ767019 | MGnify/ENA primary metagenome ERZ767019 (study PRJEB28930, sample SAMN06266391) | marine metagenome | isolation source: Sea water from 250 m depth | place: Atlantic Ocean...
TTTCAGATTTTTCAGATTTTTCAGATTTTTCAAAATTTTCAGATTTTTCAAAATTTTCAGATTTTTCAGATTTTTCAGATTTTTCAAAAAAAAGTAATTGCCGAAAATGAAAGGATTAGGAACAAAAACCAAGATTTATGACAATCCAACAATTTATTAGGCTAAAAAATCAGTATAGTTTCATGATTTCAATAATAGGCGCAGGAAATGTAGGATCTACAGCAGCATTACAAATAATTAGTCATGACTTGGATGACGTAACTTTAATAGATATTGTAAAAGGCAAGGCTGAAGGAGAAGCAATGGACTTTTCACAAATGGCTTGTGAGATGGGGATTGATAGAGAGATTATTGGAACAGAAAACTTTAGTGAATTAGAGGGATCAGATTTAATCATTGTTCCTGCAGGAATGGGAAGAAAACCTGGAGAAACTCGCATGGACCTTCTTCACAAAAATATGGGGATTGTAAAGTCCGTTGGTGAGAATATTAAGAAATATTCTCCTGATGCAATCGTAATAATGGTTACCAATCCATTAGATGCAATGACATATGTAATGAACAAAGTACTCGGAGCAGAAAGAGAAAGAGTATTCGGCATGTCAGGCGCTTTGGATAATTTAAGATTCAAAAATGTACTTTCTGAGAAATTGGGAGTGTCTAGAAAGTCATTAACTACGCTAGTCATAGGCGAACATGGAGAAGGAATGCTTCCTTTAATTCGATATTCAACAGTTAATGGAATACCCTTGGATAAATTTGCGAGTAAAGAAATTTTAGATGAATGTTATTCAGATACCATTGGAGCAGCTGCAAAAATTATAGGCCTTAAAGGTGCCACATTCTATGCTCCATCTATGGGAATATATTCAATGGCTGAATCCATTAAATTAAATAAAAGAATCCTAATGCCTGCATCAACGTTGTTAAAAGGAGAATATAATCAAGAAGGTATATGCATAGGAGTGCCTACGATATTAGGTAAAAATGGAATAGAAAAAGTAATCGAATTTGATTTAAACCAAGATGAATTAGAACAATTCAATAAAGGCGTTCAGAACTTAAAGAATGCAGTCGCTGAAACTAAATTGTAATACGATTATTACAAGAACTATGTTTTGATTTATGGGTAAAGCAGTATATTGATGAACAAGATTTACATTTAAAATAGTATTCTCTATTCAGATATTTACCACAATAATCACACATAATTGAACTTTGATCAATCTGAGACGAAGTTTGCATAATTGTATTTACCCGGGAAGATAGTTATTGGTAAAAGTCAATTATTTCGATTAACTATGTAAAAAAAATTATAGCGTTATTACACTATCAACTTTATGAGTAAGTTTATCAATTAAACGACGTTCCCTACGCGATATTCCAGTATTAAAATCCGTATAAGGAAATTTTGATCTAAAACATGTACCAATAAAAGAAGCTGATTTATCAATTGCTGACATCAACCAATGCATAGTTCCCATATGAAGATAAAAATTCAATTCATTGACAAATAATATCTTCGTAGGTCTTTTTCTATATTTGTCCAAACATTCAATCAGAGTACGCGAATTTTGAACTGATAATTTTACTGCGTCTTTAGGATTATTTGCATAGATTCGTGGCCAATGAACTGTTTCAGGTTTAATGTAATTAAATTCATCTAAATTATCAATGTATTCAGATAATTGAGCAGCAAGCTTAATATTTTTAAACGTTGTTTTATCGGGACACATTTCAATTATCGAAATTCTATTACCATAATCATTGTCAATAGCATCTTGAATCAGATTTGCTAAAAAAGCAGTTCTATTCAGAGACGTACCACTAAGTGCTCCTCCTACAATTAATGTATTTTTTCCTGCATGATAATCAAATCTATTTTCGTCCATGATAATTAATATAGAGTGAGTGGAGTATAATATATAATGTGGCCATCATTAGCAGCTTATGGAATCGTTACTATTCTCTCAGGAATATTCCTGCTGCCAATAACGGGAACATTTGGTATGGCAATTGGACTTATTGGTGTATTAATGACAGCAGCTTCAATTTTCACATCACCTCCAACACCCGAACAACCAGATGATCAATCAAAGAAATATTGCTCTTATTGTATTGCAGAAATAGATAAAAATGAAAAAATTTGTCCGTTATGTCAAATTGAACAAATATGAATTATTTGAGAATTTGAGATATAGCATCAATTACTGTGCCTTTCTTTATAGTATTATCATATTCGGATAATATAGATTCTAAACCATTCAAGAATCTTCCAACTTCATTGTGTCCGATATTTGCCATATGGCCAACTCTTATAGCATTATTTTTCATATCTCCGAAACCACTTGCGACTTCAACATTAAAACGAGATTTTAATTCAGATTGAATTGATATTGCTTTACCTTCAGGTACGTGAAATCCAGTAACAGTGTAAGCTCGATAATTCTCTTCGGCGACAAAGTCCAAACCGAGTGACTCAATACCTGCATGAACTGCATTAGCTACTTTTTTATGTCGATTCCATCGATTCTCCAATCCTTCTTCCATAATCATTTCTAAAGCAGTTTTTAATGCAACCATTACTTGAATGGCAGGTGTAGCGACATATGTCTTCGGATTATCCATATGAACTTTCCATTTTTTTAAATTAAGATAATAAGACGGAATAATAGATTCACGGTTTTCAAGGATTTCTATTGCATTTTGAGAAAGCATCATCAATCCAGCACCTGGTACCGAACCAATAGCTTTCTGGGAAGTAGTTAAAACAACATCTGCGCCAAGTTTATCAAAATATAGTTCACAGCCACCCACCCCACAAACTGAATCAACTATTGCAAGTGAACCACTGTCTTTTACAACATTGACTAAATCGGAGATATTATTCATAACAGTAGATGATGTATCGACATGAGTGATGAAAACTGCATCATAATTATTTTTATTTAATTCAGATTTCAGAACGTCAGGGTCAGCATGACTGCCAAAATCAAATGGAAGAACATTTGATTTAATGCTATAGCAATCAAGCATTTGTCCAAATCGTTGTGCAAAATATCCTGTATCAAGAATTAACCCTTTATTATTTTGTTCCAATAAACTTAGAACAGTAGCTTCCATTGCAATTGTTCCAGAACCTGTAATTACAAAAGGAGATGCATTTTTGGTGCCAAATAATTTTTTAGACAATTCAAGTAATTTGATAAAGTCTTCTGTAAATTCTTCACTTAGATGACCCATCTGATTATTACTCATTGCATTTCTAACTCTAGAATCTACAATTGTAGGACCAGGGACCATTAAAAATGAATCATATGGATCAGTATTGTTCTCTTTTGACACAATATTGAGTATTCAAATGTTGTTTAAAAATTATTGTAATGAATAAGATTTATAATAAAAACAGGTAGCTCGGTCAAATGCCTTCTCGTCATAATTCTACGTAACTCTGAGTCCTCATTGCTACCATAAAATATTGTAAGAATATCTCAATTATAAGTTCATATTATCTTTTACATTAATTACTCGATTAGCAATATTCAAAATACGCTCGTCATGAGTGGTAATAAAGATAGTTTTTTGATTCATTATAGAATCGCCGCGAAGTAATGAGAGTATCATTTCTGAAATTATTGGATCTAAGCCTTCGGTAGGTTCGTCCAGTAACAATATAGGTGGATCAGAAACCATACTTCGTGCAATTGACACGATTTCAGATTCGCCAACACTTAATGTACCTGCTAAACGATCACTTAATGAAATTAAACCCAATTTATCAAGGGTTTCATTTACAATTGAATTTCGTTTATCCTTATCAATTCCATTAAGCATTAGAGGTAATTCAAGATTTTGTTTAATTGATATTTCAGGGATAAGATTTGTTTTTTGTGGAACTATACCAAATATATTTGCTCTAAGTGCAGATAATTTATCGGATGGAAGTTTAGTAATGTCATATTTATCTATGTATATTCTACCTGAAGTGGGTCGAATGATTCCACATATTAAATTTAATAATGTAGTTTTTCCAGAACCAATAGTTCCTTTTGCAGCAACGATTTCTCCAGGTTCTATTTCAAGATTTATATTCGAAAATATAACGTTATTATCATAATTCATACTAACGTCCAATAATTTAATTATCGGAAGTTGCATAATGCTCACTGATATAAATTATTTTGTTTGAATGATTGAACGATTGCAGCATATGATCCGATACATATACCAATAATTGTAAGAAATGATATTGAAACTATAGAACTTTGTAATAAAGTAGGGATGATATTCATTGGGTGATGAATTGTATATACTACACTTGATCCAACAATTATGCCACTAAATAATCCAATAATACCTACAATTATGAATCTGGAAATGATTATAGAGATAATTGATCGGGTTTGTGCACCAAGTTGATTGTATAAAATCAATTTACTTGATGAAGATTCGATTGTTTGTTTAGTAAGTAAATATTCAGATATTAATACAAATCCAAAAGTAATCATGCTAACAATAAGAGTGCCTGATCCATTCAATAAACTAGAAAAAATCATAGCATTAATTGTAGTCATAAAAATTATTAATATTGCAAGACGAGATTGAGCCTTACCCATTGTTAAGCCATTAGTAATTAATTCAAATAACAAATTATTTACCTGCTAGAATTATTCGAAAGAAATTTTCCATCCATTATCTGTACGTTCAGATTTTGGCATAGATTTTTGTTCTGTATTTGGATTAGTTGGAATTGATCCATCTTCTATTGGACTTAAATCAGGATGTTTGTTTGCAAAGTCAGTAATCTTTGTAATAAAAGAATCAGTTGTATCTTTAGAGTCAGATTCTTCAAATAATTGAAAATCATTTGATGGATTATCAGAAACTGATTCAACATCAATATTAGCTGCATGTGGACGCTCGTTAATGATAAATGGATGTGATTCAGGTTCTAATTCAGGATCATTTGGAACAATGGTAGGATGGACTTCTTTATCTTCAGGAATTGTTTCAGGACCATTTTCAATTATTTGATTTTGATTCATAAGTAAACCCAAATCAGGATTATAATTGGTTTCAGGTTCTGGTTGTGGAATTGGTTCAGGAATTGATGAAGATTCTGGTTCTGGAACAGCTATTGGTTCTGGTTCTGGAACAGCTATTGGTTCTGGTTCTGGAACAGCTATTGGTTCTGGGTCGTGTTCTGATTCTTTTTGATCACTAACAGATAGCCAGGTAAGAATGTTAGAAATTTCATGACGTTCAATTGTGTCTTTTTCCATCATATCCATGGTACTTTGACTAGCACGCTTGAATGTTTCTCCGTCAATTTCGTCAGAGTGAAATTGTACTTTTAGTGTACTAAGGAATTTTTCTGTTTTAATTCTACTCGATTCAATATTGTTAATTCGTATCTCTAATTTATCAACAATGGTACTACATGATGCTTTAAGAGTATTAATTTCATCTTCATAAGATGATTTAAGGTCTACAAATGCATGATCTGGAATTTCTCCTTCAGATCGTAATTTTTCAAGTACTTTAGTTCTTTTTTTAGCAATTTGGGTATTTTTCTTTAATTTATCTACATCTTCTTGCCATTCTGGTAATAAAATAATGGTTTCTGAACTACCATCAATAATAATTCGCTCACGAGGATACTCGATAAATTGACCAGTTCCATGATCAACACCTAATCCTTTCATATTTCCTGAACTATCTAGTGAAAAGCCAATTACTTGACCTAGATTTCGACCATAAGTATCTTTTACGGGTTTTTTTACTAATTTTTCGAGAGCTTGAGCGTGCATCATAACATTTTACCTAATCTCCTATAGAATTCTCTGGCACTTATCGAATAATGTAAAAAATTTTACCTAATCAGGTCAAAAATTATAACGCCAGCAAATAGAATAAATAATTGGATTCACAGAGATTCATTGTGGAAAGACAGTCTCTAAAAAATACAATAGCAAGTTATTATGAATTAACAAAACCAAATGTTTGGTGGTTATTAGTATTCACTGCCATCGGTGCAATGATAAGAGCTGGAGGGATTAGTGGAGAGTTTTCGATTCAAACAGAAATTATTATTTTAGTCATACTGTCAGTTACATGCGGTACAGCAGGTGCAGAAGCAATATCAAATTACATAGATAGAGATATCGATGCAATAATGAAGAGAACCAAGAATAGGCCAATACCTTCTGGAAGAATTAAAGCGTCTAATTCATTAATATTTGGTATCATATTATCAATCATTGCAGTAAGTGGAACGTATACGATAGATACAATAAACAATAGTACTATGCCAATTGTCACATTTCTTATGTTGTTTGGATTGTTCGATTATGTAATTGTATATAGTGCATATTTAAAAAGAAAGAATTTTACAAATATAATTCTAGGAGGTTTTTCTGGCGCAATGCCTGCATTGATAGGATATACGGCAGTTTCAAAAATTATTACTGTGGAAGGATTATTAATTTCTGCACTAGTGTTCATATGGATTCCTGCACATATTTGGAGTTTGTCCTTAAGATTCAAGGAAGATTATTCAAAAGCAGACATACCAATGTTGCCGATAATTGTTGACTTAAAAACTTCAATCAGGTTAATTGCATTGAGTTCAATAATATTAATAATATTTTCACTTATGATTTATCAAATAGGAATAATTTATTTAATTGCTGCAGTAATAAGTGGAGCAATTGTATTAGTTGCAAGTATCAGATTATTAATAGAACCTAGTCAAGAAAAAGCATGGACGTTATTTAAAATATCAAGTCCATATTTAGCTGTGTTATTTGTTGCAATGATTTTAGACGTAATAATAAATTCGTTATAATTAAAGCGAATCTTTAATTAAATCTCTTAATTCTTCGTCGGTCTTATCAGTAGGATCTATGCCTAATTCTTTAGCAGCTTTTTCAAGTTCAGTTCGTGATTTTGAACCTGAATCAGGTTTATAATCAGTTTTTCCTTTTTCGAATTCGCCTTTAGATCTACCTAAAGATCTTGCCAATTCAGGTAAACGTTGTGCGCCAAATAGCATAACTACAATTAAAGCAACTATAATAATTTCAGATCCTCCAAGTCCAGGTAATACCATGAATAATGTAAGTATAATTAGAATTTATCTTTTACTAGTCAACTGTTAACTAAACAAACTTTTATTTTTAGGCATAATAAGTAATTTAGAATTTTTCGTACTATACTTAAAATCATAACCACGAATTAGTGCAACAGGACTATCAGTAGTTTTACCCAACACTAATTCTGCAGAAGATGCCAATTCATCTGCAATTGCAATAGATGTAACATTAATATTTTTTCCATAAGAATCCTTAATGCCTCTATAATTCAATAATGGAGTAATTCCAGATACACCAATTGCGACATCTGTTTGCCCAGAACGAAATGGTCTACCGAATGTATCAGAAATAATTACACCAATTTTAATATCTAATTCTTTTTCGAAGATTAAACGGATTTTTTTTGCAGATTTATCTGGATTGAGCGGTAGCAAACAATAATAGTCTACAGGAATATTAGATTGATCAATACCTGAATTTGCGCAAATAAAACCATGATGTGTTTCAGTAATTATAACACCCGGTTTTTTCTGTATTATTCGTTTACTTTCATTTAGAATTAATTGAGTTAAAAAAGGATTTTTATTTATTTTTTTAGATAGAATAATTGCTTTAGTAGTAGGTTTAATAGAATCTTTATGAACTAATCTATTTTCAGATTTTGATATAATCTTCTGAGTAATTACCAATACATCTTTATCTTTTAATTTAATACGATTTTTTTTAAATGCTTTTGAAATTATGAATGGTAGATCATCTCCAGATTTTATCTCGGGAATACCAGGAATATTTCGAATTATAATATTATTAGAATTCATATTAGATCGTTTTATTATGATGTTTCTCAAGAAATGTATCAATTGAATCATTGGCTAATTTTGTCTCCAATGTATTGTTAATTTCAATTATAAGACGGAGGCCATAAAATGTGATTCCACTGTATATTTCAAATAATGAAGCGCCTTTATTCAATAAAGTCCAGGCTTTATTGCCGTTAGTTATGCCACCGCATGCAATAATTGGTAGTTTTTCGAAATTATTATGAACTGATTCAACAAGTTTTTCTGTGTATGGAAACAAAGGATTGCCGCTCAAACCGCCATTTTTATTATTAAAATTAGAGATGTTGTAAGTTTTTTTAACATCTATGGATAAACTATTGTTTAATACAACCATATCCCCTCCTGATTCATAAAATTTCTGCACAGTCTTAAGTTTCTTTGAGATATCGTTGTTAGATGGTTCGATAGAAGAATAAGGAGCGACTTTTAATAATTTTAATTTTGTAGGAGCATGAGAATTTAGAATTGACATCAAAGATGAGGTGATTTCATTGGTTTGGATCAACTTATTAAATTCAGTATTAGGAGAACTACGACTATCTTCATAGCCATCTACATATTCATGAGTTGCTTGAATAATCTCTTCTGAATTTGTGAGTAAATCATCAACAGATTGACTTTTTGAGATACCTGAAAAACTAAGGATTAATTTTGATTTTTTATTTCGATTTTTATGATTTCTCTTTAATTGATCAACGATGTAATCTAATCCCTGGCTAGGATATCCTTGAGAATTAATTATTGTTTCATTTTTTGAATCGACAATTAATCTTTTTATTCCTTCTTTAGGTTTCTGAACATTTCCTAGATTTTCATTCTTCAGTACAGTACCCACAGTAACAAGACCAAATACATAAGACATAGGTACAAATAATTCACAGTTTTTATCAAATCCAGATGCCAGTCCAATAGGATTTGCAAATTCATGTGTATTAATTTTAAATTTATTCGAATTATCGAATTGAAAATATTTTGAATGAGTTTTTAGACTATTGGACAAATATAGTAAGTGTTTTTTTGATTTTTCGTGAATAATTTCTCCCTGAGAGTAGTCTTTTGTGTCTTTATATCTTAGATACATATAGTTTCTATAAAGAGAAAATAAAACTGGATTCAAACTTGCATTAACAAGATTAAATCTATTCATGTATTTTTTAAGCACGTAAAAGTATAAGAACAAACCTAATAGACAAATATTACATCGTTTTTTTCTATAATCGATGAGACTTCATTATTAGAAATAATACTTATCCCATCAGATATTGAATCTTCAGAAATAGTAGAATTTTCTATATCCTCACGAATGGCATATACTGAACCATTAATTTCATTTGAAACCCAGTCCCATGATGCATTATATTCAGATTTAGGAAAGTCTTTTTCCCAATTTGACGGAATAAGATATTCTACTGCACTGTTTCTAAGTAAAAATGAAAGATTCATACCTCCTTCAATACCAAGTAACAATGTCAAACCATTAGGATCAATAGAATCCGTAGTTAGCAAAGTTGGATCTTCGTATATAATTAAAATATTTTTAGTTTGAATGGTTTTATGATGATGCAATATAAGAAATCAAATGATTGCGTTATATAAACATATAACGAATTAATTGATAAATAAAATATGGGAAATAATTCAGTCTGTATATTTGCAGAATCAGGTGAATATGTAAAATTTTATAACATGTTAGCAATAACTATGGCTTCTGTAGCAAATGACATGGAGGTAAGTATATTTTTTTCCTATAATGCATTAGAAAAACTAAAAAAAGAAAAAATAAATGAAATGTCATTTGAAAATGATGAATTAAAAAATAAATTCAGTGATGCTATTAATTCAAATAAAATTCAGAATATTGAACAAATGATAAAAACATTAAGAGAAACAGGATTGGTGAAATTTTATGTTTGTAGTGCATCATTAAGTATTATGAACATCAATGAGAATGACTTAGTGGTAGTTGATGGAATAATGGGTCTATCTACATTTCTAAATAAAGCAGAGAATGCTTCGATTGTTCTATATATTTAATAAAAAAAATATTAGGGCAAAAAGAATTACTTGCCCATTTCTATTTCTATTGAACTAACATTGCTCATTTCATTACTTTCTCTATTTGGAACTTGTTCAGTAGCAATACTTATGCTCTTAACATTTATTCCCTGTGTAAATCTCCTTGTTAGAATTTGCGCAACGTCAACTGCAGCACTAATACTACGACCGCGAGCCTTAATTGTTACAGTATCAGAACCATTTTGTAATATTGTCATACATGCCAATACATAATTCATTACACGTTTTTTACCAACGTAGATGGTATTTGGATCACGTTCAGGTTCTTGAGATGGAGTATTAACTACTTCATTTGTTGCAGGTTCTTGAGATGGAGTATTAACTACTTCATTTGTTGCAGGTGTTTCAACTGACTCATTAACAGTTGTTTCTGTTGGTTGAGTATCCTGTTCAACAGGGGATTGTGTTTCATCATTGTTCGTTGAATTAAATTCTTCAGACATCATATTCACTTAACGTATATTTTGATATTAGGTATATTAAATTTTACGCATGATTTAGAATCAAATACTTCAAGTAGGATGGAAATTATCCATTATTATGAATAAAGCCTTCATTTTATTGAATGTGAAATCAGGCTATGAAGATAGTGTGAAAGAAGAGTTAGAAAAAACCAAAGGCGTTATTGAATCACATGCAATATATGGTAAATATGATTTTATGGTATCAATAGAGTCGTCATCTCAAGATGAGCTAAAAAGTGATATATTTGCATTAAGAAAAATGCTAGGTGTAACTTCGACTCTAAGTATGATAGTAATAGAGTAGATTCCAAAAAGTTCATATAAAGGAAATATCATAACAAGATATCATGCCTATAACTGATTTACAGAAAAAACAACTAGCACAAAAACGGAGACTTTTCTTTAAAATTTGTTTAAAATGCGGTGGTAAGAATCCAATCACAGCTACTAGATGTAGAAAATGTAAAAAAACAGACTTGAGATTAAAGAATCGTTCAATAGGTATTAAGAAAGGATAATAAATTTTAATGGGCCGGGAGAGATTTGAACTCTCGACCGCCACTGTTTGCTCAATATAATTTGTGAGAGTGGAATCCTAACCAGATTGTCCGAAAACGATCGCTAGACTACCGGCCCGTTTGATATAATACTGAACAATCCTAATTAGTAAGCTTACCCAATCAGGGATTAGCCCCGAAGCCCTGTCGATGGATTAAATCCAGCAGAATCTAGTTGGTCAAAATTTATGACTAAGGACACGAGGTTCTGGAATTAGGAAATTCCTCGAAACTCCAGTTCGAATCTGGGCGGGGCTATACAATAAATTATTCATCTACAACAATAATTTTTCCAACCATCCAAGGATGAGGAGGACAAATATATTCAAATTCGCCAACTTCATTGAAGGTGTAACTCCATTTTTTATTAAGAATGAGTTGACCAGAATCAAATAATTCTTCTTCAGGTTTGTCAGGATTTACTTCTTTTACTTGATGGAAATTTACATCGCCTCCTGCACCTAAGTTTTCTTCAGTAGTCTTCCATGTTACTGTGACCCCTTTTTGAATTTTTAATAATTTGAATTCAAATAGACCGTTGATTTCCATAAAAACATCTTCTCGAATTACAATTATATCACACGATTCAACCATGTCAACCTCAACCTTCTCAAATCCAAATTCACATTCTAAAGCAGGTTCTTCAACTACTAATTCTGCTACAGTAAATGTTTGACTTGCTTGTTCGCCAATTAAAGAATGAGATGAATCAACGGCGCCAACATAAACAGTATGTTCTCCAGGTTGAACGTCTTCAAATTTATAACTAAATGAATTGGTAACCATAATGCCGCCGGCCATACCCGATTCACTTAATTGATTATCTAGATCTATATGCCAATGATCAAATTCACCGTCTATATTAACACTAACAGAAACAGTATTTGTTTCAACGTCTAATGAGGATATAGAAATAATAGTAGGTACAGATGGAGGTGGAGGATTTGCCATATCAGGTTCTGGTTCAGGTTCAACTACCGGTTCTGGAACAGGTTCAGGTTCTGCTACAACTTCTTCCATTACTGGTTCGGGTTCTTCGATTACTACAGCATTAGACATTTCATTTTGTTCATTAAAACCAAGAAATACATAACCGCCAACTAATAGTAAAGGAATTAAAATAATCGCTGCATATTTAGGATCAACACTAGACATTAAATATTCCAACGAATTCGTCATATTAATATTTATTTACAAAAAAACAAGTGCCAAATCAGGCAATTATATACGAGAAGAATATTTTGAATAAGACGAACCGGGGTCAATTTGATTTACATTATTATTAATAATTTTTTTCATTGATTTATTCAATTCAAATCCAACATAATGCCTAAAAGAAGATTTCGCAGCAACAGCAGTAGTGCCATTACCCATGAATGGGTCAAGTATTAGGTCACCGGGACGAGAAGAATAATCTATGCATTTCATAACTAGAGAATGAGGTAACTTTGTGCCATTTTTTAATTCATTAGGAGAATAAGTTCTATTAATTTCCCATACATCAAGTGGGTAATTTTCAATTTTATTAAAAAAATAATTCTTAGATTTAGTTAAGAATAAAAGATGATAATGACTACTTACAAACTTTTTTCGAGTAAATACTCCAAATTGATATTTCCATATAACATGATTAATTAAATTAAGGTCAGTGCCAGAAATAGCATTTAGAATAGATGATAAATTCGACCATCCGCTAAATATCCAAGCAGAGCCATCGTCTTTTAACATTCTTGAAAGTTTACTAATCCATAATTTAGAAAACTCGTCATAATACTGATCAATTTCAACATATCCTTCTTGAACATTTGAAGATTTTCTATTATAAACCGATTCTTTTCCAGAAAATGATATTCCAAAAGGAGGATCAGCAATAATAGAATTAATCGAATTATCAGGAATTAGGTAAGAATATTTAATAAAATCAAGATAATGAATTGTATCGACTGGAAAAGTAAAATTAGATTTTTTAAAAAGGGATAAAGCTGATTTTTCAGGCCAATCGTGAGTGGGTTTGAATTTAATACCAGTCATTTGAGGAAACCATCCCAACCACGATTTTTTAATAATTTATTTTTATAATATACAGAAGGTTTACCCGAATAAACATGTCCAATTTTTTTAAAAGTTATATTGTTATCTAAAAGTATTTTATCGCATTTTTTCGCATTAGATGGTTTAACAGTAAAAACAATAATATATTCTTCGCCAGAGTATAAAATTAAATCATTAATACATCGATCATATTTATCTGAAAAATTTTTGAGTTTAGGATCAAATGGAAGCGTATCAATCTGGATTGAAACAGTAGATAATTCTGCAATTTTATATAAAGAGGCGCAGAGTCCATCACTTGAATCAATACTAGAATGTATTAAATTATTTTTTACTAGTTTGTTAAATATATCCAATTCAACTACAGGATGCAAAACAGATTTAATTGCTTGTTTTTCAAAACTATTAGACGGTTTAATATTATTAAATAAAAGATGCATGCCAGCTCCAGTTAAACCAAAAGTTCCCAAACAATATATAATATCTTTATCATGGGCATTATTTCTTTTAGGAACTTTATTATTAGAAAAACCAATAAGAGTAGAATCGATAATTAATTCGTCGCTAGAATTTGTATCTCCACCAATAAGAATAATCTCATGTTCTTTTAATGCAATATCAAATCCTTTCACTAATTGTTTCACATCATTTATAGAAAATGATTTAGGAATTCCTACAGACAAATTACAATATTTAGGTTTAATCCCTTTTGAAGCAAAGTCACTTACAGACATTATAATAGATTTTCTTGATGCTTGAGATAGACTCATACTTGGAGGAATGTCGGTAGATTGTACCAACATATCAGAACTAATGAAGATATTTGAAATATTAGTTTTAAAACCTGATACATCATCATCAAGAAGAAGTCTATTCTCAGGCATTATTTTATTAAATAATTGAATAATTCGTTCTTCAGATAGGCGATTTGACATATTATATATGAATATATTATCTGAAAGACAATAAATTTTTATGTAAAAGAGAAATAATCAGATACGAATTGATGGAAAAATATAGGGGTCCGAGTAATCAACACAGCAGAATGGAAAGAAGGTATTTTGCTCAAGTAATTATTGGTTTAATTTTAATATTATTAGCTATTCCATTAGAATCTTTTAGAGTGGGTCTAGGAGATGTTGAAATACAGCAACCAAGGCCACCGGGCGGTGAAGACAGACCAGAGCCAGTAAAAATACAAACGAATACAAGTTCAGCACTAGCTTATTTGGTAATAATTGTCGGTACGGGAACTAACTTTCATGCAATGTATAAATATAGAAATAATTATGAAGAAATCAAAGAAAGTTATACTCGACCTGCGAATATATTTTTAATAATTGGGTTAGTTAGTTCGATGTTGGCAATTGGGGCATCCATTTTATTAATATAATTACAAACCAAGGTCAATTAGTTTATTTTTCTGATTATTTTCAAAAAAGTCCCACATCAATGAAATAACCCCATCACTTACAACTCCAGGTGGAAGGTATTCCTCGAAATTACCATGTCCAGCTGAATAAACTGCATAAACAATTATTTCACGATAATCATTACAATCATAATATTTGTAACGAGTAACTCCATTAGGAAAATTATCTTCTCTTGGTTCAGAATTGCACATACTATTTTGACTTATTGTAGTAGCTGTATCATAAACTGAATTTACATACAAATCATCAGACTGAGAAATAGGACCGCCATTAAAAGGAACTAAATTATCCATTTGTCCATGAAGATGTAAAATGGACACAGGTTGATCAGGATAATTCAATGGTCGTCCATCCACACAACGTTCAATTACTACAGAAGATTTTTCGCAATCATAATAATTACCCATTACAAGACCAATTGCCGCAAAGTCATGTTCTCGAGAAACAACTTGTTCATAAAGAAACATAGCACCTGCAGATTGTCCAAATGCAAAGATTCTATTCTCGTCAATACGTGTATTTGACCTCATCCAATCAATCATTTTTATTGTGAAACCATAATCATCCGTTTTGATATAATCGTCATCATCGGAAATTACTCCAGAATTCCAAGTATTATGGATTCCATTTGGATATACGCCAATAAAATTTTCGGTGTTGACCATATCTTTCATAGATGTGCCACTTCCACTTCCTCCGAAATAATGGTAATAAACTAATACAGGATATTTATGATTAGGAGAATACGACATCGGAGTTTCGACCCAAAATGTTCGATTTATTCCATCGTGTTCAATAGAGATGCTATTTCGACCAGGTTCTAATACCTGGTC
>ENA-UPTF01001372-UPTF01001372.1-marine-metagenome-genome-assembly--contig:-NODE-1372-length-15344-cov-2.860221_pt1 | contig 15344 bp, 11 predicted proteins | sample MGYA00238166_ERZ767019 | MGnify/ENA primary metagenome ERZ767019 (study PRJEB28930, sample SAMN06266391) | marine metagenome | isolation source: Sea water from 250 m depth | place: Atlantic Ocean...
TGAAAAACATCAACCTGTCATGGCTATCAACTACCAGGAGATCCCTTATTGGATCCCCATCCCGAGTATTCATCCCAGAGACACCTTTCCCGCCTCTATGCTGTCTTCGGAAAGTATCTGCAGGAATCCTCTTCACGTACCCACCCTGGCTATATGTAATGACAATTTGTTCATGAGCTTCAAGTTCTTCACGACTAAGATCGTACGCATCCTGACTAATTTTGGTACGACGCTTATCGCCTTGGCGGGACTTCAAGTCTTCAGTTTCTTCTTTAACAACGCTAAGAATTTTGCCCTCATCCGCCAATAAAGCTTCTAAGCCCTTTATCGTCTCTTGCAAATCTTGATATTCTTTCTCAAGTTTCTCTCTTTCGAGGGCTGCTAGCCTCCTTAGCTGCATATCTAAAATAGCCTGAGCCTGAGGTTGATCCAAAGTGAACCTTGACATCAGCTCATTTCGAGCCGACTCAACATCATCCGAATTCCTGATTAACGCAATCACCTCATCAAGATTACTAATCGCTATTCGCAATCCCGCTAATATATGAGCCCTTTCCTGAGCTTTTCGTAGCTCAAATTCGGCTCTCCTCCGTACTACCTCCTGCCGAAACTTAACAAACTGTTGCACAGCGGTTTTTAAGGTGATCACCCTTGGCGTCCCATCCACTAAGGCAAGCATGTTTGCAGAAAACGAGGATTGAAGAGCAGTTTGCTTGTAAAGGTTGTTCAGTATGACCTGTGGTTGAACTCCCCCACGAAGCTCATATACGATCCTCATGCCATCCCTGTCAGACTCATCTCTTATCTCAGATATCCCATCTATCTTTCGAGACTTAACAAGTGCAGCAGTCTTTTCTACCAGAGCCGCTTTGTTCACTTGATAGGGGAGCTCAGTGATAACGATTTGAAACCTGTTATTCCGAGAGCGGCCCATCTCTTCAATTTCAGCAACCGCACGAACAATTATTTGACCTTTACCAGTCGTATAAGCGTCTCGTACACCTTTAGTTCCCATAATTGTCCCACCAGTTGGGAAATCTGGAGCTCTCACATATTTCATGAGGTCTTCAGACGTGGCATCAGGGTTATCAATGAGAGCATTAACAGCATTGCAAACCTCTCGTAGATTGTGTGGCGGAATGTTCGTTGCCATGCCAACTGCAATCCCTGAAGCTCCATTAACCAGAAGAGCCGGCAACCGAGCTGGAAGTACTGTGGGTTCCCGCAAAGTATCGTCAAAGTTCAAGGTCCAATCAACAGTCTCCTGATCAAGGTTAGCAAGCATTTCCTCCGCAACCCTACTGAGGCGAGCTTCTGTATATCTCATTGCAGCTGCAGGATCATTATCTATACTTCCAAAGTTACCCTGACCATCCACCAACGGCATCCTCACTGTAAAATCCTGGGCGAGTCTGACCATTGCATCATAGACAGCCATTTCACCATGTGGGTGCCACTTACCCAGTACCTCTCCAACAAGCCTCGCACTCTTCTTGTATCCTGAGTTGGGCCTCATTCCCAAATCATGCATCGCGAATAAGATACGTCTCTGCACAGGTTTCAGACCATCTCTGACGTCTGGAAGCGCCCTTGACACGATCACACTCATCGCATAGTCAAGATACGACGAGCGCATCTCATCAACAAGTTGAGTGGGTTTGATAAAACCAAAATCTGTTTTGCTGGAAGTCATGTACATCTCCTCTGATCCAAGTTCATAGAGACATCAAAGTAGGCGCCCGCGAACAACGCATCACTGTTACACGAAACAGCAATTTTAGTGGGGATACCAACCGCCATATTAAATGGGGGAAAAAGACACTTCCGGTAATTCACCAAACTACAAAAATACTAGTCTCACACGCGCGTAATTATAGCACAAATAGTAGTGTTTTAAGGTTAAAATAAACCCACTATATTGTGGATTTAGCCCTATACACTAGCGTTTCAAAAAGCCTATCGAAATGAGGAGGTAATTCTCCTCTTCTCTCGGGATGGAATTGGACTCCCAAAACCCAATCATTTACCGTGCTCTCTAGAGCCTCTATAACACCATCTTCCAATGACCAAGCTGAAGCCATGAGGTCATCTGATTTTTGTGGTTCTTTAAGACCCTGGTGATGCCTACTATTAACTCGTACAAATCCTCCCGACCCTACGGTTGATGCCAACCGACATCCTGGGGATATAAATATACGATGAAAACTGGATTCCCTATTAGTTTCTTCTGAATCCTTCAAAGGTATCGAATCATGGTCTTCAAGTGACTCTGTTAGCGAGCCTCCCAAGGTAACATTTAGTAACTGCATACCTCGACATATAGCTAGAATAGGAATATCCGCTGTAAGGGAATTTCTAAGCAAATTTATTTCCAACTCGTCACGCGCTCTATTGTAATCCCTTTGGGGATTTGGATTTTCACCATACCTTTCTGGGTGAACATCAGGTCCACCCGAAAGAAGAAGAGCATCAATTTCTGAGACGGTATTTCCTGCAGATTCGTCCACTTTAGACGTTATATATTTAGCTTCACCACCAAACTTTTCAACCAAGGACCCATATGGTTTTCCTCCTAAGATTGATGTGCATGTGATACCGATAACAGGATTCATTTATATTTACCTGACATTACTATTAATAGTTCTATTAGTGAAAGTTATTATGATAGTTTGGCTTTCTTTTTTCCCTGAAAGACAAAAGAAACTCTTTATGTGAATCTGTTTGTTGAGATTGTGAAAATAAATCACTCTCGATTTCCATTACTTTATCTATATCATCCAAAAATTGATGATTTCTCATCATTGCTTTAATTTGGCTCAGTTGCCAAGAGGGATTAAATGCGATCGAATTGCACAAATCTATAGCTTTGTTAACAAGTTCATCATCCTGATAAACATGGTTTACAAGGTTTGTTTCTAACGCTTCCTCAGATTCAATAAATCTACCCGTTAGCATGAACTCCATAGCTTTTCCTATTCCAACCATCTGGCTTAACAGGTGAGAACTACCATATTCGGGAGTGAGTCCTATATAAGCGAATCTGAAGGAAATTTTTGCACTCTGGGCCATCACAATGATATCGCAGCCCAAAGGCAAGGTGATGCCCATACCTATCGCGTATCCGTTTAAGGCACATACAACAGGCTTGGATTCCTTGATAAACACAGGCCATTTAGGAAATCGCGATACTGGATCTAAAGGACTTCCTTTCTCTCCCCTCACTGTAGCCTCAAAGCCGCCAATATCGGCTCCCGCACTAAATGCACGGCCAGCGCCTGTTATAAGAATCGCACCCACAGATTCATCCCGATTAAATTTTTCTATCTGTTCCCGGAGTTCCAGATTCATGGAAGCGTTGAAAGCATTCATTTGATCTGGCCGATTTAACGTGATTATGCCCACTCGGCCTGTTTGTTCGGCTATTATTGTTTCTAATGCCATATCATTCCCCATCTCATGTACTCTGAAATAAACCTCAATCAAGTTACCACAACCACTATCCAATAGTTATGGAAAGCTAATAGCAACAGGTACCCTTTGGTCATATATATCTAGATATTGAAGTCCGTATTAAAAATCCCTGTCTCACGAAGGTACAAAAAAATGAAAATCACTTCTGTGACCGCTGTATATCCATCTTATAAAAACATAGTTTCATCTTGGCGAACTCATTTCTGGCAAATAGTTGTAAAAATTGAAACAGATAAAGGCCTCGTGGGATATGGCTATGGCGGTGGTGGACTTGCTGCAGTAGAAGTTGTCAACAAACACTTTTCAGAAATCTTGTGCGGAAAAGAGATTAATGACACTCAGGATATATCGGTCTTATGGGATGACCTGTACCAGCAATGCCTTCCTTATGGAAGAAAAGGAATAGCTATCATGGCACTGAGTGGCGTAGATCTGGCTTTATGGGATTTGGTTGCCAAATCAGAACATGTCCCTGTCTATAGACTGGTCGGCATTCGTTCAAAACAGCAGGTCAGAACATACGCAACGGGAACTGATATCGAATGGTATGGAGATTCAGGATTCACAGCGCACAAATTCCCCCATCGCTGGATGGATGAGTCAGACTACCAGAAAGCGGTCAATAGCGCTGAAATGGCTAGATCCATTCTGGGAGAAAAAGCCCTAGTGATGATAGATACTTATATGTCTTGGAATAGGGACGTCACTCTAGAAATGACTAAGATATTATCCCCTTACAATATTTACTGGTTCGAGGATGTACTAACCCCAGACGATCTCCTTGGACAGGCAAATATACGTTCAAAAGTGAAACCAACCCTGTTGGCTGGTGGGGAACACGAATTCACTCATCATGGATTCATGGAAATAGCTCGCTCGGCAGCACTGGATATCTGGCAACCTGATATCACATGGTGTGGAGGAATTACCGCAGCATTACGAATAATAGAAATCGCAGATAAGTTTGGCATCCCGGTGATCCCGCACCGGGGAGGCGAAGTATGGGGATTGCATCTTATAGTTTCGTCCGGGTGCCAAGACCTCGCAGAAGTACTTCCAGGAATGAAAGGGGGCCCCAAGGATCAATTGTGGGAAGGAGAACCCCAAAGTGAACAAGGATACATAGAGCCGAATGATAGACCTGGATTCGGTGTAACCATCAACGAGTCTCTTTTGAACTGACTGGTTTATGCTCCGGTGGCTGTGGATATAGAGTCTATCAAGCCTTTTATATATCCATATGTATATGAGAATCCAACCATTTCCGAATTTTCTCCTGACATGTAAGGAACATGGTCAGGCATTAACATATATGGGTAACCAATCTCGTTGTACACCTGAACACACTTCTGCATGTCGACATCACCGTCATCAATGTAAGTTTCAACAAAGTCCAAGAAACCACCACGTATGTTTCTAAAATGAACATTGAAAATCTTGTCCCGCTCGCCAAAATATCGAATCACGTCAAATATCTCCTCCCCAGGATTTTCCAACATCTCCGCTACCGTACCCTGACAAAAATTTAGACCATGAAAACGACTTGGATGCAAATCTACAAATTTCTTTAGCCCTTCAACACTCCCCAAAACTCTATCAACGCCCCTAAAGCCTTCAGGGGCCGGCATACCTGGGTCATGAGGATGAAGAGCCATACGTATCTTATTTTCGTCAGCGACGGGAACCACCTGTTGGATAAAATACTCTATTCTTTCCCACATCATCTCGGCATTCGTTGGTCCAGAAATAGTTAAAGGAGGTTCTTGTACGGCATTTGCATAGCGAAAGGCTCTACTATTAGACCCTCCACGCCACATTTCACGATCCGTACTTACTACTCCGAGAAGAGTAAGGTTATATTTCACAGCTGGAATTCCAGCTTCTGAACAATTTCTAATAATTGTTTGAATAACCTCAATTTCTCTGTCCCTTTCAGGGCTCCGTCCAAGCATAATATTTGGATTTTCTGCTTCAGATATCTCATGAGAATTAAGAGGTAGAGGAATAAAGTCAAGATGCAATCCAAATGACTCCACTTTTTCTCTGTAACTCTCCAAATTTTCAACGGTCCAGTTTTTGGGATGCCCGGGTGGAAAGCCACATATATGGTTTACACCAAGCTGAGCAAAAACCCTATAGTCATCATCATTTCTTGCTTTAAATTGTGTTCCTACGTGCAATTAACCAACTCCATTCCTTCATTCAAGTAATCGCGAAGAGTATATTACTCCAATGTATCCACCCTGCAAGAATTCAGAAAATCCCAATCTAACTCATAACCTAATCCAGGCTTATTAGGAGCCTCAATCATGCCTTTTTCATTGCGCGATATATCTTCAACTAGACCAAACCGATGGGCCTCAGTCGGCTGCCACCACTCAAAATAGGCACAGTTAGTAACCGAGAATATAACGTGAAGATTGGCTATGTTCAATAATGAATTTCCGGCCGTCCCGATCTCACAGTTATACCCAAATCCTTCCGCCATTGAACAAAGTTTTTTCAACCCTGTTATGCCCAACTTCGCCGCCGTGCCACGTAAAAGCCGATTAGATTGGTGTCTCAGAATAGTAGCACCATTAAAAAACTGGTTATCTGCCTGATCACTCATACAAAGGGGAACATCCAATCGAGAAGATAGTTCAGTTATTGCATCTAGATCATAAAAAGGAACCGGATCCTCGTACCAATAAAATCTATTCGCATCCAATTCTTTACCTACATCAAATGCTTTCCTGAAATCATAACCACAATTGGGATCAAGCATCAATTCAACTTCATCCCCGACCTCCTCACGGACTTTATTTACCATTTGAATTGTATCTACAGTGCTCATGGTCCCAGGGTGTATTTTGTAGGCTTTAAACCCGTCTGCGACTATTTCCTTAGCCTCCTCCACATAGCCGCCATATGAAGTATGGCGAGGTGGATATGTTGCATAAGGCTCTATCTCATATCTTTGAGTCCCCAACAACTTAAATACAGGCATTTTTGCAGCCTTACCCTGAATATCCCACAGAGCTACGTCTACTGGAGCCCAAGCCGCCATGTTCATTCCACGTCTTGAAATTAAAAGCCTTAGACGGTTCCAGAGTAATTCTCTTTCACAGGGGTCAGCTCCGATAAGTTCAGTCTTCAGAACTTTGAGAATAGGTTGGAAGAGACTTTTACCACCATTCCTGAACTCTCCTATAAAGCAATTTCCCTCAATCCCTTCATCTGTGAATATACGTAAAACACCTTGCTCAACTTCTCCAAAGAATCTTCCCATATCAGAGTTCAAACCAGTGTCTGGCAGCTCCCTTTTTACAACATCGATTTTAATGTCTGTGATTCTCAAAACTACCCCTTGGTCAATCGTGCTTATTTATTAAACCCAAATAATCTTCCAACAAACAGAAGTATATAGGAGCCACACATCAAAGACTGTTAAGCAACCCAGATAAGTCACAGTGTTAGAATCGCTAAATGCAATTTATTCGAAGAGCTGTAAATTGGACCCCCAAAACCCCTATTTTTTACGGTTGGGTCACATTGATAATAGGAGCACTCGGAACATATGGAGCCACCGGTTCTGCGCAGGTAACGATAGCCGGAATCCAAACCTTAATTTTTGAAGATACTGGCTGGGATAGAAGTACAATAGCCATCGGAGTGACTATTGGGACCTGGACAGCTGGCTTCCTCACTCCAATATTTGGAAAGCTAGTAGATAGTCAGGGCCCAAGATGGATAATGCCTAGCGCATCACTTATTACAGGAGTCTGCTTCCTCTGGATTGGAGGAATGAGCGCAGTTTGGCACTTCTATGCCGCCTATATAATTGCGAGGGGACTGGGAAACCCTGCACTTATAGGCGTAGTTCCCCGGACCGTGGCTGTAAATTTTTTTCATCGAAAAAGAAACCTAGCCTTGGGCATAGTTTCAATGGCACGGCCATGCTTTGGGGCCATCAATGTACAGCTAATTGCTCTTATCGCTCTTTGGTCCAGTTGGAGAACAGCCTACAGACTATTGGGAGCCTATTCGATATTGCTGACCGTACCTCTCCTCATTTTTATGAGACGAAAACCAGAAGATATTGGATTGAGACCTGATGGTGATATAGAACCGGAAACTGACTCCAAACAAATATCAAATAATTCTGATGCAGATTCTGTGGGGGATCATCAGCATGAGATGAATTGGACCACAAGTGAGGCAATAAGATCCTCAACATTGTGGTTTGTTATATCAGCGGAATTCTTAGTCATATTGACTTCAGGAACAATAGGCTTCCAATTTGTTCCGTATCTTAAAGAATCAGGATTATCTGTATCCACAGCAGCATTGGCCTGGAGTATAAGCTCCCTAATGAATGCATTTTCAAATCCATTGTGGGGATTTCTGTCAGATAGATATTCACCTCGAAAACTTGTCCTTTCCGCAATGCCAATATGCATAGCTATAACCACCCTATTCCTGCTAATAGATGGGGGCATGGCCGGATTTTTCTGCGTCATCTTTTGGGGAGCTGCTTCAGGAGGTTTAAATGTCCTAGGCGGTATGATGATCGCCAACTATTATGGGAGAAGTTCATTTGGATCCATTTCCGGAATTATGGGACCTTTCCAAATTGGCGGTTTAGGAATAGGACCAACTGCTGGGGCTTATTTATACAAAATGACTGGCACATATAGATCACTTTTCATATTCGCACTGACAGCTTATATACTTGCATTAATTCTATTCGGATTGGCAAAAAAACCAAAACTAACATCCTACTCAAATATAAATAGCGGATAGAACAATTGGTTACATGAAACCTCCCAACTGAACATACCTATGCGCTAAAGCCAATTTACAAACTGCCACCATAGAAATCCTTGAGAAGTTGAATACTTGACTTACAAAATTAATTTTAAGATATCAATGTTCTTGGTTCTCTGTTTCGCGATGCTTGCTTGCACCCAAACTAAGTCTCAGACATTAGATAGTTCCGGAACAGAATCAAGTCAATTTAGACTAGCATTTGCTGTAACAGATCTTTCAGTAGGTACCAACAGACTGGCCTTTGGAATAATTGAATCAGGGGAAGGACCTGTAAGAGACATCCCTATTGAGATAAAAACATACTATCTGGATGGACCCAGTCCAGACGATCCGATTGAAACTTTAATCCCTACTTATAGGTCATGGCCGACTGGCCAGGGAATATACACAACAACAGTACAGTTCAATCACGCAGGTAGATGGGGAATATTGGCATCAAGCACAACAAAAAATAAAGAATTGGATGCCTCTGCCGGGATAAGCGTCAGGATGAAATCTTTAGTACCCATGCCTGGTAATAAGCCCCCGATGTCAGTAACGAAAACTACAGAAATCATTTCTGAACTTCCTTCGATAACATCCGATCCCAACCCAAATATTCACCTCTATAAAACATCCCTCAACGAAGCCGTCACTTCTGGCAGACCGACAATAGTAGTTTTTGCAACTCCAGCATTCTGCAGTACTTCCACCTGTGGCCCACAGTTAGAAATTTTGTCATCATTCGAACTCAATTACGGGGGAAAAGCAAATTTCATACATGTCGAAATTTACGACAACCCCCATGAAATACAAGGCGATATATCTCGGGGAGTTGTTTCAAATGAGGTTTTGAAGTGGAATCTGCCAAGTGAGCCATGGACCTTCATAATTGACTCAGATGGGCTTATTTCATCGAGATTCGAAGGTTTCGCTACTTTTGATGAACTAGAAGAGGCCTTCACGAAAACTATTAATTAGTGATTATGTTTGGATCGGGTTTTTCTGACTTAGATATGATTAGATGCTAAACTGAACACTCAGGCTGGCCCCTATATTAGGGACCGGCTTTTTGTGGTGAAAAATGGTCTGAATACAAATAAGCGACGGTGACAAATTTTGGGAATTAATAGCTTAACAGCACTTCTAGAACAGGTTCCTGCCTATCAGCAAGTTGCTGACTCATTGAAGGATAAAAAGCATCCAGTGCGAGCCCAAATCATTGACGAAGGAGTGCCATTCCTTCTTTCCACGCTTTGGCAGGACTTGAACGCTCCAATGCTGATCATCTGTCCTACAGCCGAACAATCCATAAGACTCACTGAGCGTATTTTCGCATGGACCGAAGGAGATATAAGACCGACAAGATTTGGGGAAAGTGAAAGTCTCCCGTTTGAGAGAACATCAACTGACAACGAAACCTCCCACCAAAGGATAACCACCTTAGCAAAATTGATCGATCCCAATGCAGCTCCCCCCATCGTGGTTACATCCGCCAATGCAATCTGCCAAGGGACCATAGCCCGGCATGTCATGGAAACCACACAACACAGACTTTCAGTGGGAGATGAAATCACCCTCAGCGACATCTCAAGTAAATGGGAGCAAATGGGATATCTGTTTGAAGCCACAGTAAGTTCCCCTGGGCAGGCAAGCAGAAGAGGGGGAATTATAGATGTTTTCCCCGTAACTTCTTCACTTCCCTATCGGATTGAGTTGTGGGGAAACCAGATCGACAGCATTCGATCGTTCGATCCTCAAACCCAACGTGCTATTGAGGAAGTTCAAGCTATCGAACTTATTCCTGCATTAGAAACTCTACCTATGTTTTTAGATAGTACCTCCATGGACAATATGTTGGGTAAAATTGATCTCTCTAATTGCACAGCTGAGGAAACTATCCGTATCAATGGTGAAATAGACTTGCTGCTGGAAGGAAATGGAATTGAAGATCTGGGTCTTTATACAGGCTTCTTCAACCAAGGCAGCCTATTAGACTATTTTCCGAAAGATGGACTCGTTGTAACCCATCGACCAATTGATGTGGCTTCTAACGCATTTGACATCGAAGAACGAATATCCCAACTTCGGACGGTTAAAGAGGAAAGAGGAGAACTTCCATTCAATTTTCCTTCCAATCACACCCTGTGGAGAGAAGTAGAAAATAGTCTCGAGCAGCATAAAAACAAACTTGTATTGATGCCATGGGGCTCAGACGATCTCGTAATTCAAGATATACACGTTTTACCATTGAGCTCTCCCCCACGATACATGGGTGATGTTACCCAAATGGCAGAAGATATAGGGGAATTTTCGTCATCTGGCGGACGAGTAGTCGGATCCACCTCTCATACAGCAAGACTAGAAGAACTTCTTTCTGAGCAAAATTTGGCTGTATCTTTCCCTTCTGACCTCGAAAAATTACCTGGACCTGGAACCATAACCATGTTGAAACCTGGAATCGAGAACATCGGGGAAGGCTTTGTTCTCAACCAAACTAAAAACAGACTAATGGTTATTGGTGACACGGAAATTTTTGGTGTAACAAAACGCAGAAGGTCAACCCGCCGACACAAGTCACAAAGAGAAGCATTTTTTGAAGAAATTTCCAAAGGTGATTATGTCGTGCATGTTGAACATGGGATAGCTCGCTTTATGGGTACAGGTAAAAGGGGATCAGACGAAAAGAAAATAGAGGACTCGGATAATCCAGAATACTTAATACTAGAGTATTCCCAAGGTGACAGACTTTATGTACCTCTGGAACATTTAGACAGAGTGGCACCGTACGTCGCCCCCATGGAACGTTCTCCATCTCTCACAAGATTAGGAACCCAAGAATGGAACCGGGTGAAGGAGAGGGTCGAAAGATCCACTCGTGAGATGGCTGCAGAACTCCTAGCACTGTATGCAGAACGTGAGCTGGCCGAAGGATATGCCATGGGACCTGATACCAAATGGCAATATGAACTGGAGGAATCTTTCCCATACGAAGAAACTGACGATCAAATATCTACTCTCTCCGAAATAAAAGAAGATATGGAATCAAAACACCCCATGGACCGTCTCGTTTGTGGAGACGTAGGTTATGGGAAAACTGAAATTGCCCTGAGAGCAGCCTTCAAAGCAGTGATGGAAGGAAAACAAGTGGCAGTTCTGGTTCCAACAACAGTATTAGCCCAACAGCATTTCGAGACATTTTCAAAAAGGACAAATGCTTTCCCTGTAAATGTAGAAGTCCTTAGTCGATTCAGATCCTCAGCGGAACAGAAAAAAATAGTGGAGGAGTTGCGAGATGGTGAGATAGACATTTGTATAGGCACACACAGACTCGTCCAAAAGGACGTTAGTTTTAAAGAACTGGGCTTGATAATTATTGATGAGGAACAAAGATTTGGAGTAGCCCATAAAGAAAGGCTTAAGCAAATGAGAAGTCAGGTTGACGTTCTTACTCTGACAGCCACACCTATACCAAGAACTCTTCACATGTCCCTGGCTGGCGTAAGAGACATGAGCACTATTGAAACAGCACCTGAAGAAAGATTGCCAATTAAAACATACGTATCAGAGTTTAGTGATGACTTAATAAGAGAAGCAATATTGAGAGAGATGGACCGAGAAGGGCAAGTTTATTTCCTTCATAATCGCGTACACAACATAGAATACATGTCGGAATACATCCGAACGCTAGTACCAGACGTGCGAGTAGGAATCGCCCACGGACAAATGTCAGAGGGTGAACTAGAAAAATCAATGATAGCTTTCACCAACGGAGATACAGACGTCCTAGTTTGTACAACCATAATAGAGTCCGGCTTAGATATTCCAAACGCAAATACATTGATTGTGAATAGATCTGATAATTTTGGACTTGCGCAACTGTACCAGCTTCGAGGCCGCATTGGGCGAAGTTCAAAAAGAGGTTACTCATACCTTCTCATACCAAGAGCGAAAAGCATGTCGGAACCAGCTGAACGCAGATTGAAAGCCATGCTTTCTGCTACTGAACTTGGTTCAGGATTCAAGATAGCAATGAAAGACTTGGAAATAAGAGGGGCCGGAAACATACTGGGTGCCGAACAAAGCGGTCACATCCATGCAGTTGGATTCGATCTATACACCCGGCTGCTCGCTACTGCAGTGGAAGATTTACGAGCAAAGCAAGAGGCGGAAAAAGCAGGAAAAACGGTCGACAATACCATTTCTAATAAAGCGCATATAGACCTTAGAATTCCCGCCGGTATCTCCCAGGATTATGTATCCGATTTAACGGTGAGACTAGACTTATATCAAAGGCTAGTTAAAACAGATAACGTCCAAGAATTAGAATTGATGAACACAGAGCTTAGAGATAGATTTGGACCAATACCATGGCAAGCTTCAAATCTTATATACGTCACAAAGCTAAAACTTAAATCTCAAGATATGGGAGCCGATTCAATAACCAAAACAGGAGAAAAAATAACACTCCAATTCCCATACGAAGTCAGTGGGATGAAACCCGTCTTATCAAAACTTCTTGGAGATCAATGGACTATTGGTAACAAACAATTAAGGACGACAACACAAGACCTCGGTGACGAATGGGAAACCAAACTTCTTGAAGCGGTAGAAAAATTATCAGATTTCCGAACTAACATGAATGAACGATTGCTTGATCCCATGTTTGCCAATTAGAAGTCACACTTCAAGTATCTATTTCATTGAATCCAATACTGATACTAGTTCGTCCATGCTTTCTATTCGGCTATACCTATCAAAGGTAGTGTGATTCCTATCTCTGTCCAGAAGAACAGGGGTAATGCCAGATCTTTCGGCTCCGTCAACATCTGATCCTATCTGATCTCCAACGTGAATCGACTCAATAGGTAGGACTCTGGATAGATCTAATGCTCTTTCAAATATTTTTGGGTGCGGTTTTTCCATACCGACCTCACGGGATGTGACCGCAAAATCTATATGTTTTTGTAATTCAAATTTTTCCAATAAATCTCGACCGAAGCTATTCATATTTGATATCAGACCTAATACAAGACCTCTATTTTTAAGAGTAATCAAGTTTGGGACTACATCGTCCAATATCACCATGTCATATGGGATGGCCCTGACCGCTCGCCATATTTCACCTGCTGTTTCAAGATCTACATCAACTCCAGATCCCAATATCACTTTTCTTTCATATTGTTTAAAAAAATCATATATCTCTTCTTCATTCATATCCCTAAGAGGAAAAGTAGCATTTTGACGGGTCATTAAGGCATCTGCCTTTCCATAACCCCTGAGTGTTCCGTGCTCTGTCAATACAATTCCAAACTGCGCGCAAGCAGCCGACTGAATTTCATATCTAGAGGGACTAAACCCAGCGAGGGTTCCATATAGGTCAAAAAACACTGCTTTAATCATATCGAAGATATAATATCAGGGCTGGCGCCTCTAAATTACCTAAGGGGAGGAAATGCAAGCAGGAAAATTACCCATAGAACAACTGTCTAGAGTCTTACAGAAATTCACTTCAATAGACCCACGTGTAGCCCTCGGTCCCACTCCTGGAGAGGACGCGGCTTTGATTGATATGGGGGACACCTACCTTGTTGCTAAGACAGACCCCATCACTTTTGCCACTAATAGAATAGGATGGTACGCAGTCCAAGTTAACGCTAACGATATCGCAGTTATGGGCGCAACACCCAAATGGATGATGGCGACTGTACTATTGCCCGAGGGGACTCCAGAAAATGAGATAGAAGAGATTTTTTCCCAACTTAATCAGGCCTGTATTGGTTTGAATATTACAGTTATCGGTGGCCATACGGAAATTACATACGACATTCCCAGGCCCTTGGTCATAGGGGTCATGCTGGGAGAAGTTGAAAAAGGTAAAGAAATACGATCGTCTGGAGCTCGCTTGGGAGACTCTATAATTCTGACTAAGTCTATCGCTATAGAAGGCTGTTCAATACTAGCTTGGGAATGTGAGACTAAGTTGAAGTCATTTGGAATAAGCAGTGAAATTATTGATAGGGGGAAAAACCTATTAAATAGTCCAGGGATAAGTATTGTTCGAGATGCGAAGATAGCGAGGGACTCAGGAAAAATAACCTCAATGCATGATCCTACGGAAGGGGGTCTTGCCGGAGGATTAAGGGAATTGGCTCAAGCCGCTGATCTCGGAATGAATATCAGATCAGAAGACATCCCGATAAGCAATATCACAAGTCAGTTCTGCTCCGCGTTAGACATAAACCCTCTCGGACTTATTGCTTCAGGAAGCCTATTGATAACATCGAATGCAAAAGACAGCGAAAATATCATTAACTCGCTAAGTTCGGAGGGTATAGCAGCATCGATAATAGGGTCCATGCACAATAAAAGTCGTGGAGTGAATCTGTTGACAGGAGAAACATCTATAGAAATGCCAAATTTCCCTAGAGATGAACTTGCGAGAATACTTTCTGAATAGAAGTGCAATTATTTTTATATAAAGTCCCGCCCCATCTTATTACTTGAGGAATAAATAAATGAAAGTACAAAACACCTATGAATTTAATGCCCCATTGGAAAAAGTCTGGGACGCTCTTCAATCACCGGAGATTTTGTCAAACTGTATCCCAGGATGTGAAAAATTCGACCCTGAAGGAGAAAATTCCTACCTTTTGTCAATGAGAGTGAAGGTTGCGGCTGTAACTGGAAAGTACAGCGGCAAAGTCTCCATTAAGGACATAACATTCCCCAAACAATACACTATGGAAGTGGAGGGAAAAGGTTCGGGGGGGACTGTTAAAGCCACCGGAGTACTATCTTTCAGTGAGAATAACGGGATTACTGCTGTAGACGTCGAGGGAGAGGCAAGAGTAAGCGGTATAGTTGCTCGGGTAGGTCAAAGAATATTAGGTGGAGCCTCAAAAATGTTGATGAATCAATTTTTCACTTGCCTAACGAGCAAGATTGAAAAACCATAATTATTCTCCCCTAAACAACGAAAAGTATTAAAGAAAGAGGTGTTGAATGCGGAGCAATTTCATAAATTCAGAGACTGAGGGAGGAGTCTTAGTTTTGACAATGAATGATCCCAAGACAAGAAA
>ENA-UPTF01001374-UPTF01001374.1-marine-metagenome-genome-assembly--contig:-NODE-1374-length-15322-cov-9.130928_pt1 | contig 15322 bp, 18 predicted proteins | sample MGYA00238166_ERZ767019 | MGnify/ENA primary metagenome ERZ767019 (study PRJEB28930, sample SAMN06266391) | marine metagenome | isolation source: Sea water from 250 m depth | place: Atlantic Ocean...
GGAATGGGAGGCATGGGCGGAATGCCACCAGGAATGGGCATGCCTGATATGGGCGGAATGATGTAAGATTTCTAAAATATAATATTTCTATAAAATTTCTTCTTTTTGAGTACTAACAATTATTTTACAAAGTTCATATTTCATTCTCATAGGCTTTACGAATATCTTCTTTGATTAAACTTTCATCTTCTACATCCTTAATTTTTTTTGCAGGATTACCAACAACAATAATTCGTGAAGAAACATCTTTTGTAACTACAGTACCTGCAGCAACAATAGACTCTCTACCAATTTCAACTCCAGGACAAATTGTTGCTCCACCACCTATAGCACAACCAAAGCGCAATTTTGCACCTCTAATGGTTGCTGGAACATTACGTAAGTGCCCAATTGGAGAATTGTTTGTAAATGACACACCAGGCCCTATGAATACACATGATTCAATCAAGGTTTCCGCACAAATCATAGTATTGTTATGAATTGCACATTTTTCTCCTATCGAAACATTATTTTCACAAATTGTATTTGATCCAATAGTACAATCATTCAAGATTTTTACATTTTCCCTGATAATTGCATTATGATTAATCCAGCAATTATTACCAATTTGAACATCAGAATAAATTACAGCACCATTTCTGATTAGAACATTCTTTCCAATAACTACAGGAAACTGTGATTCATCGGAATTATTTTTAGTCTTCTTTGATTTTTCTTGATCATAAAAATGTCCAGTAATTGTATCATAGCCTATAACAACATTATCTTGAATTATTGAATCATTATCAATAGAGACTGAGTTTAGATAAACATTATTTCCAATTTTACAGTTATTGCCGATTTTTACACTTCCTACGAATTTTACATTTTCACCAATTTTACAATTGTCACCAATTTCTCTTTGTTCACTAACCATGTTATTTCATTTCCTTTACACTAAGAAATCAACAAGTTTTCCTGTTTGAAATCCCTCAGCATAATCATTTCCTGAAACATGACCCCAATAACGTTCGCGTTCAAAAATTTCTCTTGACCATCTATCTTTTCTTCGACTCCATTCATTTTCATATTGAGATAGAAATTTCTCTTTCATACCATATTCTTCATTACTAAAACCAAAATAGAAATTTGGTTTGAATACATCCACATTATCACTGTAAGAATTAGACTGATACATGAAACAATTTTTTATATTCCTAAATGCGGTTCTAGAAATTTCCCAAACTGCCTTGTGATCCGTATTTACATCTCCAAACCAATGAGTAAAAACACCATCAATCTCATTATTAGTGGCTATTTCCTCCAATTCCTGCATTATCTTCTTGCCGTAGACCAACTTACTATTAGGCTCTTTTTCAGTAGGAATGTAATTTGCTCCCATCATACCAAATGATTTTAATCCGTATTCTAACGCATTATCCTCACTCATGCCTTCATCTTCATTCTTTCCATATTGAGAACTACACACAACAACTGTGAAAATTTTATGCCCTTTTTCTCCTAACTTCTTCAGGGTTAGGCTACAACCCAATTCGATATCATCCCAATGTGCTCCCACTGCAAGTATATTCATTATTAGTCAACACAATTGAAAATAAACCACTCTTATATTTGCTGATTCTCTCTGAAAATTTTAAAATATCTTATACATCAAAGTAGAGATAAAATTCATGAGGATGGGGTCTGATAGAGATTTCTCTCTGATCCCTTCTTTCCAAATCAATTATTTTATCTAAAACAGGAGTAGTGAAAATTGGTGATAGGAATTTTCTATCACTTTCTAATTCATCTAAAGCTCTTCCAAGATTTGCAGGTAATGTATCAATACCACGTTTCCTTCTTTCTGCTCTTGACATTTTGTAAATGTCTTCTTGAACTGGATCACCGGGATCCATTTTTTTCTTTATTCCATCTAGACCCGCTGCTAAAACTGCAGAGAATACTAGATATGGATTAGAAGCAGGATCAGGAACACGATACTCTAATCTTTTCATAAACGCATATTTTTCACCTTTAAAGTGAGCAGGGATTCTAATTGTAGCAGATCTGTTACTTGAACTCCATGCAATGTAAACTGGTGCTTCATAACCTGGAACTAATCTGTGATAGGAATTTGTTGTTGGATTTGTAATTGCTGTAAGAGCTTTTGCATGAGACATTATACCACCACAAAAATAACGACCTACTTGACTTAGTTCCAAATCTGACTCTTGATCAAAAAATGTATTTTTGTCATTTTTCCAAAGACTAACATTTGTGTGCATACCAGAACCGGAATCCATTGATATTGGTTTTGGCATCATAGTTGCAACCTTTCCAAATTTTTGAGCAATATTTCTTACAACATATTTGTAAGACTGTGCACCATCTGCTGAATTTGTCATGTAGTCATATTTGATATCAATTTCACATTGACCAGCTGTTGCTACTTCATGGTGGTGATTATCGCATAAAATTCCAAAACTATTATTGAGAATATCAACACATTCATTTCTAAATGGTGTTAATGTATCTGATGGAGTACTAGGATAGTATCCCTCCTGTAATCCCATAGGATAACCAGTTCCTTCTTGACTCCATGGTGCTTCTACTGATTCAATTGAATATGACTGACCTTTGTATGGTGTTAATACATCCCAATTCACTTTATCAAAAACAAAAAACTCTACTTCTGGCCCCCAAGTACTATAATCAAATCCCTGTGATGTTACATATTTTTCAGCTTTTTGGCAAATTCCTCTGGGGTCATTTTCAAGTCTTCCTCTACCTCCTCCCCAGTAAACATCACAAAGAAGTCGTGCAGTTTTTTTATCATCAATCCAAGGAATAACAGCAAATGTACTAGGATCCGGTTTTAAGATAAGATCAGAATCATGAATACTTGTAAAACCTACAATTGAAGAACCGTCAAGTTTAGGCAACCCATCTTCCATCTGTTCTGGTGTGAATGTGTCTGCTGAGATCGTAGTATGATGGAATCTTCCTGGCAGACTAGTAAACTGGAGATCAATAAACTTGATTCCCTCATGTTTTATTCGTGCAAATACTTCATCAGATGAGTATTTCACATGTGTAGCTTTTCCACCAATTACTTTATACGGCATTTAATTTCGACAAACTAAAAGAATTAAACGTGCCTTTTAAGATTAACTACATACAAATGTCTAAGAATGAAAATTATGATCTTGCTGCTTTATACAGAATTGCATTAAATGAAATTGAAAATAATGACATTCAACAAATAAATCCAGAATTTTACACTACATTATCCCAGCTTATTGGAAAACTAAAAACTGAAGAATATAGCGGATTAGAAGCAAAACTCAAAAATAATCTTGTTGAAAAAACGAGCCTATTAACATCCCTAATAATGAAATTTCGTTTGGAAAAGGCATCCATTAACACAAAAAAAGAAAAAGGAAATTTAATTGATGAAGAACGATTTGTTTTAGATTCAAGTGATGAAATGGAGGAAAGAAACGAAATGATTCTATCTAGTACTTTGAGTGGGAAAACCAAGGTTTTAGAGTCTATTTCCCAAAAGCATAAAACAAAACCTGTTTCTATTAGATTTTTAAAAGATGTTGAAGAAATTGTTGCTGTAGATTCTGAAAAATATGGGCCATTCAAATCAGAGGATATAGCCACAATACCTAACAAAGACGCACAGGAATTTATTACAAAAAACCTGGCAGTTAAAATCCATTTAGATAACTGAGAAATAAAATGTCACATGCTGGTTCAGTTGATATAATTGATTTTATTCTCTTGACAGTTTATCCTGTAGTTGCATTATTTATCATAGAAGCTATTTTCAGACTTGTTAAAATTATTCCAACATGGACAAAGCTTAGTATTCAAGGAGTAACGATGATTGCATTTGCAATTGCCTATATTGGTTTCATGCCATACATAGCAACAAGTTCTGATAAACACATTAATGCTGAACCACATTGGCTGTCAGCTTTTGTTCTACTTGCATTAGCAATAACATTATTCTATCAAGCTAGACGTTCGAAAATTGATCCAGAAAAATCTGATTATTAGTTACTTAAATTTTCTAAAAAATTTTTTTAATCCGGAATCGTTTGGTCCACCATCTCTGACTACTCCACGCTGACCAAATTTTTTGGCTCGTATTTGTGTTAACTTCACACATCGATGATCTTCTGGAAGTCTATGTTCTGCACAAAAAGGATCTTTGCAGTAATTACATTCGAATGGTAAATCTACCATATCACCACAATATGCACATTTTTCAGGCTTCATAATTAACATATGATTTTTGATCTAATAAATCTGCAATAATATTTCAATAGAGGTAAACACATTTACACGTAAAAACTTGAGAAAAACTGCTTTGATAAAAGACAAGGTTGTAATTATTACTGGAGCAAGCAGTGGAATTGGGTATGCTACTGCAAAAATTTTAGCACAAAGTGGTGCAAAAGTAGCAGTAGGAGCTAGAAGGTTAGATAGATTAGAAAAACTACAAAAAGAAATCAACGAACAAGATGGAGAGATACTAATTTCAAAACTAGATGTTACTAAAAAATCTGAATGTGATTCTTTTGTTACCAAAGTTATAGAAAAGTGGGGTCAGGTTGATGTTATAGTAAACAATGCTGGTTTGATGCCTCTAAGCTTTATCAAAAATCTCAAAATTGATGAATGGGATAGAATGGTTGATGTAAATATCAAGGGTGTTTTGTATTGTACAGCAGCAGTATTACCTACAATGCTTGAAAAAAAATCAGGCCACATAATCAATATTTCATCAGTTGCAGGAAGAATCGTATTTCCTGCAGGTAGCATATATTGTGCTACAAAACATGCTGTTACTGCATTTACTGAGGGTCTACGGCAAGAACTTAGTCCAAGAAAGAACATACGTGTTACAAGCATAGAGCCAGGGGTCGTAGAAACAGAACTAACCAATACAATTACTGATGAATCACTTGAAAAATTTGTTGAAACCTCTAAACAAATGGAAGCGCTGAAAGCAGAAGATATTGCAACCGCAATTGTTTTTGCAATAGATGCACCAAATCATATGAATGTAAACGAAATTCTTGTAAGACCTACCACACAAGACAGATAATTTTTTACTCAGAAGTTTTTTCTTTCTCTTTTGTTAAATGTTCCAAAACAGCTTTGATCTCCACACCGATATCATTTGGATCCTTTTGCATGTCTAGTTTTTCTGTCAAACTTTCTTTCAACCCCCCATCTTCTAATTCAATCCGTCTTTTTTCTAAACAGTCCAAGTGATCATTGTCAGTTCCAGAAATTTTTTTACAAATTGAACAAATTTTCATATTGTTACTTTGTGATACCACGATTTAATTATTTCATAATTTGTAAAAGTTTTCAGGGGTCGTCGTCTAGTATGGCTATGATGCCAGCCTGGGGTGCTGGAGGTCGGAGGTTCAAATCCTCCCGATCCCATTATCCAATAGAATTAATTTTTTGACTTTTCCAAATATACCAGCAAGCAATACTACGATTTGGTTTCCATCTAGCAGAAAATTTTTCCATAGTTTCTGGATTTGGTAATTCTTTTAGTGAAAACAAATCCCTAATTCCTTTTTTTATTCCCAGATCATCTACAGGAAAAATATCCTTTCGTTGTAAGCAAAACATTAGATAAATCTGAGCAGTCCAATTCCCAATACCTTTTATTTTTGTCAGTTCTGCAATAACTTCTCTGTCATTTAATTTTGAAATTTTTCTAAAATCAATCTTTTTTTCAAGAATTTGTTTTGATAAACCTTTAATGTAATTGACCTTTGTGCCAGAAATTCCTGTATCTTTTAATTTCTTATTAGAAGTTTTCATAACTTCTTTTGCAGTTGGAAATTTTCCATAGATCTTCAGAAATCTGTTTGCAATTGCTGTAGCCGATGCCTCTGATAATTGCTGATAAATTATTGCCTCTACTAGTGTCTGATATGGGTTTTTTGTAATCCTCATTGTACATGGACCAATTTTTCTAATCAATGGCTCAAGTGTCTTGTCTGAATAAAGCATATGAACTTCTTTTTCAAATTTACCTGGTGTTTGTAATTTTAATCCAATAGTAATTTTTTCAAAATTTTCTAATGTTGGATTTTTCTTATACTGGCGAATTAGATTAATTATCTTTGTTCTTGTGGGCAACCTTATTTTTTTTTGAATGATTTTAGCAAGGCCTGTCCCAATGAATATTGCCTGTGTCGCACTTGTCACATTAGATGGTTTCCTATTTGTACTAGAACTCTCAAAATCGATGATTGTGTTTCTATTTTTTCCAACAATGACGTGTTTGTCAATCTTACTTAATTCTCCATGATCCAATGCTGAATTATCCAAGAGAAAACATTCTCTCAAAATATTATTGAGAATTGAACGTATACCTTTTGCAGTACATCGTGTTTTCTTTGACCAATCAATAATTTTCTCACCTTCTATGTACTCCATTATCAAAAAGTTTTTTGAATTTTTGATAAACCTTGGACCAACACCGACTTTATTTGCAGTTTTAAGTAATTTAGCCTCATTTGCCATATTTTTTCTTGGTGAATCTATCCTCCTAATTTTTAGTGCTATTACATTACCATCTTTTTTTGCAAGAACCACCATTCCGACATAGCCCTTTCCAAGTATGCAACATTTCTCAATTTGCAGTGGTCCTGTAAACGAAACATGTGTAACACCCAATTTTTTTAATTCGACTATCCGTCTTTCAATCTCAGACTCTTTTACTTTAGGAAAAGCAAGAATTTTCTTGTAAAGGTCTTTTTTAAAAACACTAACTGGTTGAAAATGCTGTTTCATCAGTAGTTATCAGTTTTGAAATGCTCTTTTTAACGGATTTGTTTTGTTTGTCTTTTCCGGTTGTAATTTTAAATCCATTTTTAAAATCAGATCTTAGTCCTTTTGGTATTCCAGATTCACCAATATGATTCTTAATTAGATCATTAAGATACAACTTGGCATTTTCATATCTTCTAGTTTGTATTGTTTGTAATTTTCCATCTTTATCTGTCCACATTAATTTAGATTTTTTTGAATTTATGTGAATGAATTTACTTGAGTAATCAATAGAAAATACATCAGGACCCGTTCTAATTTCATTTTTTGAAATAATCGGTGATTCCAACAAGAACAACAAATCAGCATTATTTTCGTTATATGCAATTACATCGTTTCTGAGAACATTAAATCCCTCTTTTACCATTTGAGATTCAATTGAGCTTGCAGCTCGTTTTATCTGCCCATAAATTATGTCATCACTTCTTTTTTTGTATTTGAAATTTACAATTAACACATTCTTTGCCAAATCAGCAGAGATTTTCTTCTCTGATTTTTCCTTAAAATATGCAATTGAATTTTTCTTCAAGAAATTCCTTGCAATCAAAATAAAAGCTGTAACATTTTGAATTGATATTGCTGCACCGAGATTTCTATTCCTATCTATTGGATCAATAATGACTATGGGCGATTCAAATTTTCTTGGTGAATCACCAATCATTTGATTATTTTGTAATTTTGAAATTTCCTTTAGTACATTTTCAAAACTTCCCAAATAGTAAACTAAAACTTCACAAACATAGCCACTAAATCCCTGTTTTGCGATTTCTGCACCATACATTCCATTTATTTTTAAAAAACATTTTAGAATTCTAATATCATCTTTCATTGAACCAGTTAGTTTTTCGCTCATAAATTCAGTATGAAACGTTGATCTATCAGCTGCACTTTTCCATTCACCTTTTTTGATATCATAACATGGTACAACATTTACCCCTACACCATCAATATCTGCTTCAACAAAGGGATGTTCAGAGTATCTAATGTATGGTTTGAATTTTTTTAGTGAATCAAATCCAATTTTTTTACCGATTCTTTCAAAATTTTTTTCGCTTGTAGTTTTTTTGAATTTTACAAAAATATCAATATCAATTTTTTCTGGAGTCCAAGTTTCTTTAGCATATGATCCTCCAAAATGTACTGACACGATTGATTTTTGTTTTTCAGCTTCCTTGTTTACTAAACTAAAAACTTGATTTGCAATTTTATCAACTTTTTTTCTTTGGTTATTATTTGGAATTGCAATTTCCTTTGATTTTTTTATAACATCACTTTTCATTTTCATTTATCACCAGTAAATCAGAATATTCCGGTCCTTCCTGTTTTAATATGCTTCTTTTTAGTTTGATTTTTGTTATAGCCTGAGTCCCAAACTCAATTGTCTCATATTCTTTCATTTGTGATGTAATATCATCAATCTTGTTTTTTACTCTGAAAACTGTCAAATGAGGCTTAAATTTTTTATTTTTTTCAAAGCCTAATGAGGCAAGTTTCATTCCAATTTCTTCAGTTATCTTGACTAGTTTTTCAGCTCCTTTTTTATCAATTCCAATCCATATCACTCGAGGATTTTTCAAATTTGGAAATCCACCTACTCCTTTTAGTGATAATTCAAACTCTGAAAATCTAATTACCTTTAACAACTCTTTCACTTTTTCACACTTTTCTTCACCAATTTCACCCAAGAATTGTAAAGTAAAATGAATTTGGTTAATTTTTGTAGGTTTTGCATTAATTTCTAAATTCTTTTGAAATGTTTGAATTTCATTTAGAATTTTTTCATCAGTTATTTCAACTGCAATAAACACTCTCATAGAAAATAAAATATTTCTAATTATTTATCGCTACCTTCATAGACTAGTCATTCAAAAACAATCTGTTGCAAAAACTTGTTGTATGTTTGACTGGAATGCCGGGTGCTGGCAAATCAACTATTGTATCTAAATTAAAAGAACAAGGTTATCAAGCATTTAATCTTGGGGATGGAGTCAGAGCGGAAGCTAAGAGAAGAAATCTTGAACCTACAGGAGAGAATTTGGGCAAGTTAATGTTGGAATTACGAGAAAAAAACGGCCCAGGTGCAGTTGCAGAATTAATCAAAGAGCCAATACAGAACTCAAATCATGAAATTATAATCATTGATGGAATACGCTCTATACACGAAATCAATGTCTTAAAAGAAACTGGAAATCTAAAACTGTTAGCGGTAGAAGCATCATCCAATACTAGATTTAATTTTTTAAGTGAGCGAAAAAGATCTGACGATCCACTAACCAGAGAAAAATTTGAAGAGCGCGATAATCGTGAAATTAGTGTAGGATTACAAGAAATAATCAAACTTGCTGACGAATCTATTGAAAACAACAATGTAACAATAGATCAATTAGTAGAGTCTGCCATCAAAGTTTTTCAAAATTGGATAAGGTAATGAAGTCTAGTACTTCAATTCAAGTATTTTGTGAAATCAATCCTTCTGAGGATATTGAAAAAGTTAAAACTGTAATTTCCAATCTATTTCCAGAATTAAAAATAAAAATCAAAGGAAATGCAATATCTGGAAATTCTAATGATTTAGAATTATTATCAAAAGTTTTAGCCTCAATAAAAAATAGAAAGATAAAAAATGTCTTTTTACGCATATTGAACTTAAACATTAGAGATAACTCAACCTGGTTTTACCTAAACAAGCAGGCTGCATTTGTTAATGTTGTAGCATTATGTAATGAAGCAGATGAATCTGCTTTAGGTCCAGTTAAGGTAGTTTTAGAGTCAAATGATATTGAAGAAACTATTGAAACGATTATCTCCTATTAGTCTACGCCTAGACAGGTCAAAAAATCGATCTAATTTGATAACTTTTTTTAAGTTTTGATATAAAATTCTAATTCTGAAAAATTTTTTATGAAAATACAACTTGCAATTGTTGGCGTTGTACTCATAGCGGGCGGAATAATGTTTTTCCCTCAAACAGTAGAACAATTACCTGAAGGCTCGAATATTTTTAGTGCATTACTAGAAGATGTTATGAGCTTAAAAGAATACAATGCTAATACAGAACAAGTAGGTGACACTCTTTATGATGTTGGAATTGAGGTTGGGGATACACTAACTGATGTTGCAGCAACTGTAGAGAACTCACTAGATGATATGGAGATTTCTCCAAATAAAATATTAAATCTAGAGGGATAATTATTTTAAAATATTAACTTCTAACAAATCTCTAGCTGCTATTGTGTTATCATGAACTTCTTTAGCTTCGTCTAGCAAAACAGATTCATCATTATATCTTGCAGAAAAGTGTGTTAGAATTAATGTTGAAACATTGGCTTTTTCTGCCAACTCTGCTGCCTCTTTTGCAGTTGAGTGGTTAGCTTCTATCGCTTTATCCTTTAATTCATCAGCAAACGTTGAATCAAAACTAAGATAATCACAATTTTTGAAGAATTCTACAAGTTTATCACTTGGTCTTGTATCACCTGAAATTCCAATTTTTTTCCCAGGTCGCTTATCCCCAGTTACTTGTGATGGTACAATTTTCTTACCATTTAGTTCTATAGAATTTCCTGTTTGCAATTCATGCCAAAGTTTTCCTTCAGGGATCTCTAAGGCTTTTGCTTTTTCAGGAAAAAATTGACCAGGTCTATCTTTCTCATCAAAGCGAAACGAAAAGGCTGGAATTCCATGTTTTGCATCACTGACTGAAATGGAATAATCTTTTTCATCAACTATCACACCTTCATTGATTTTTGAAATAAAAACTGGAAAAGATAAACCAAAATTCAAAACCTTGATGTTTGCTACAATAAACTCATCAATTCCATCAGGCCCAAAAATTTCAACAGATTCTGTTCTGTTTTGTAAATTCATTGATTGCAATAGACCTAAAATTCCAATACAATGGTCTCCATGAAGATGAGTTACAAAAATTTTCATTTTTTTATTCCACGGTAAGCCTGATTTTAGATACGAAATTTGCGCACCCTCTCCAGCGTCAAACATCAAAATTTCGTTATCTTTTACCAGACATGTACAAGTCAGTCCTCTTTCAATTGTTGGCATGGCACCTGATGTTCCCAAAAAAACTAGTTTCATAATATCACATTCACAAAAGAGACTCTGCTAATATCTTAGACACATCAACCTTAGATGAATTACTAGGGATTGTATTAGTACTAATAATCTGGGTGACTCCAGCCTGTTTAATTTTCTTTTCAGCTCCATTAACAAATAATCCATGTGTACATGCGACATAGATACGTCGACATTTTTGTTTTTTAAGAAAACGTGCTGCTTTGATTATGCTTCCCCCAGTACTTATCATATCATCAACTAAAATTAAATCTCGATTTTTAACTGAAACCTTTGATGTCAGAATGTTAATTTTTCCATTTTTTCGGTCTCTATGTTTTTTTAATGCTATAAAATCAGTTTTCAATGCACTTGCAAACTCACTAGCTCTCTCTTTTCCACCTTGATCAGGTGATACTACAAGAGGATCTTTTAATCTTAGTTTTTTTGTATAATTTGCTAAATTAGATACTGCACTAACATTTTCTGCTGAAATTCCTAGTTGTTTTAAAGCTAACTTACTATGTATGTCAACAACAATGACTTTTTTTGTACCTACTGATTTTAGCATTTTACCTACTACTGAAACTGTAACAACTTCTCCATTCAAAAATTCCCTATCCTGTCTTGCGTATCCTAAATATGGAATTATCGCATAAATTTTTGAAGAATATTTTCTTGCTTGTGATACAATAGAAAGAAGATGTAAAAGATTTGAATCAACTGGAGGAAATGTTGATTGTACCACAAGTATAATTTTTTTCTTGGGAATTTTTTTTATTGTTATTTTGCTTTCACCGTCAGGAAATGTGCGTGTTGAGGTACTCACATAGCCAGCTTTCAGTTTTTTTGCTATTTTCCTACCCAAGTCTTGGGAAGAATTACCTCCAATTACTACATATTTTGACAATGAATCAACGAATCAAAACGGATTCTTAAGTTTTCGTAGATATCAAGAAGGCTTGCAAAGACTATTCATCGCCTTCACCTCTACCCAAGTCTCCAACTCCATATTCTTCTACAACACCATTTCGTTCAGTATCAAGCGTTCCAATCTCTTGTGCCTCTCTCTTTTCATCTCCTTGGTAAACGGTACGAATTGGCCATGGAATTCTAATATCATACTTCTGGAATTCTTCATACATTATTACTCGCATGTCACTTTTTGTTTTGAATTGTGCACCATAATCACGAACGTAAACCCACATTGAGAAATCTAAAGAAGAATCATTGAATTTATCAAATCTTACTACTGGCTGTGTTACATCAACATGAATGTCTTTATCGCAACCACAACTTGGTTGATTTGTGTCAAGGTATGGACATCTATTTTGTCTTACCAAATGTCTTCCTTTAGCATCAACTGTTTCGGTCATTGCGCGTTTTCCAACTTTAACCAGAATGGAAGCAACTTGACGTGGATTATTTAGATATGAAACTCCTACATTAACTATTGCAGGAACAAGTTTGATCTCTTTTGTGTAGTTTACTATCTGAGCAGTTACTAATTGTCTTGTAGGAATTATTGCTACAGATTCATTTAATGCATCTCTGATGTATGTAACTCTTGGTGCAATCTTATGTACAACACCATTGTATCCACTTTCTAGCTGTATTCTATCTCCTTCTTTTACAATCTTATCTTTGCGAATTAGTATATACGAGAAATAGTTCTCCAAAGTTTCTTTTAATGCAAGACCGACACCAAATGCAATTCCTCCTGTTGCAGTGGCTAATACAATTAAATCTACTCCCCACCATGAAACAATTCCAATTATAACTCCAACAAAAATTAAAACAGGTAAAACTTGTTTTGCAGATTTTGGCACACCCTCTTTTTGTTTTCTATAAAATCCAGGTGGTTTTGATGCTGGAACTATTGGATCAAACCCTGTAACTCTTTTTTGTTCTCTCCAAATATCAATTGGAAAAATTTCTTCAGGAACTGAACCAGGAAAAAGTTTTCTTCCAGATGTATTATTACCACTAACACATTCATTATAGTAATTTTCATATTTTTTTCGTTCAGATTTTTTCCATTCCTCAAATGGGTTTGATATTCTTTTTTCAAAACTTCCAACTGGTATACCTTTTGAAGTTCTAAATCCTTCTAGGAATCTCATTCCTTCATCTGTTTGTATATAATTTTGAAATTCTTCTTCTGTTAGGTCATCAGGTTTTTGTTTTGGCGGTACCCATTTGTACAATTTATGAAACAGATCATCTTTATCATCAACAAAACCCCTCATCTCTCTCCAAGCCTCAAAGTCAGCACGTTCAGAATTTGAGCTTTCACGTTTTGTTAATGCAATAGGTACAAGTTGTGAAATTGTATATCCAATAACCAAAATATTCATCGTGTTTAACATCTTTGCAAAAACCTCACTAGGTGCCATCTCACCATCTATTGAAATCTGATTGATTTCTTCATCAAATAACTCAAAAACTTGGATGTACGTGTTGACTGAAGTAATTAATGCTATAGCCAAAAACGGTAAAATTATCTTTCTTGCAAATCTTGAAACATGTGGTTTTGCATGATTCATTTTTTGGGATTTTACCCATTTTGAAAATTTTGTATAAACTATACCTATTATAATTATTCCAATTATCAGACCTGCTACTGCTAGTTGAAGGGATAGTGATGATGCTATCAGCTGGGATACTGTATCAAACTGACCAACAGAAATTTCAGTAAGTTCTCCTTCCATCTATTTTCACTAATCTCGATAATTTGCACGATCTACTGAAGTTATGTTAATTTGTCGCCTAGTTTACGAATTACAGTCAAACTTTTTTAAAGAATTTTCGTCCTTTTTAAAGGAAAATTCACTCAGATCCTAACGTTTAACAAACATAGAGTGATAATAAGCAGATGGCACAATCATCACAAAATCAGGAGTCTATTTGGTCAGTTGATGAGTCTCCTAGCATAAGATCATACACATTAGCTAATCTTAGAAAACTTCCTCAAATTGAAAAATTTTCAGAAGAACAGATTTTTGAAATGGAGGTTGTTGGTAATGTTTTGCCATTTAAGGCAAATAACTACGTAGTTGAGCAGTTAATTGATTGGGATAATACTCAAAATGATTCTATTTTTGCATTAACATTCCCACAAAAAGGCATGCTCAAATCTGAACATTTTGATCAGATGGCAGAAGTCTTGAAAAGAGGAGATAGAAAAGAGATTCAAGAAACTGCAAATACAATTAGACTTCAATTAAATCCACATCCTGCAGGACAGATGGAGCTAAATGTACCAACTCTGAAAGATGGAACAAAATTATACGGAATGCAACACAAATACAATGAAACTGTCCTTTTCTTTCCAAGCCAAGGACAGACATGCCATGCATATTGTACTTTTTGCTTTAGATGGCCACAATTCGTAGGAATGGATGAAATGAAATTTGCAATGCAAGAGGGTGAGGCTCTAGCACAATATGTAAAGGAACATCCAGAAGTAAGCGACATACTCTTCACAGGAGGCGACCCCATGATAATGAAGGCTAGTCTCTTTGCCGCATATATTGATAAATTACTTGACGCAGATCTTCCAAATCTAAAAACAATAAGGATTGGAACAAAGGCTCTGTCATACTGGCCATACAAAGTTTTGACAGACAAAGATGCTGATGAAACCCTAGATACGTTTCGCAGAATTGTTTCAAAAGGAAAACATTTGGCTATAATGGCTCACTTTAACCATCTTGTAGAATTAAAGACAGGTTCAGTCAAACAAGCAATTAAAAAAATGAGAGAGACTGGGGCACAGATTAGGACTCAATCACCACTTCTAACTCATATTAATGATGACGCAAATATGTGGGCTCAGATGTGGCAAAAACAAGTTGAACTCGGATGCATTCCATACTACATGTTTGTTGTAAGAGATACTGGCGCCCAAGACTACTTTGGAGTTCCTCTAGTTAGAGCACATCAAATTTTCAAAACTGCTATTGAGCAAGTAAGTGGATTAGCTAGAACTGTTCGAGGTCCTAGTATGTCAGCAACTCCTGGTAAAGTTCAGATGGACGGTGTTGGTCAGATAAATGGTCAAAAAGTCATGGTTTTACGCATGCTTCAGGGCAGAGATCCAAAATGGGTGAATCAGCCATTCTTTGCAAAATATGATGAAAATGCAATTTGGCTGGATGATCTAAAGCCAGCATTTGATGAAAAATTCTTTTTTGAAGATGGACTAAAGGCAATAAAAGAGAAAAAGCATGCACAAATGACAGATTAAAATATAGATTTCTTTGGAATAATTCATGCGAAAAGAGTTTGTTGTAATGCGAATTGATGCAGCACCAGATGGTGCTCCATATGTTCTAGTTTCATTATCTTTGGCAAAAGACATGAAAGAAGGAAATCAACCACCATCTCAACTTGGATCAAA
>ENA-UPTF01001375-UPTF01001375.1-marine-metagenome-genome-assembly--contig:-NODE-1375-length-15315-cov-5.904778_pt1 | contig 15315 bp, 11 predicted proteins | sample MGYA00238166_ERZ767019 | MGnify/ENA primary metagenome ERZ767019 (study PRJEB28930, sample SAMN06266391) | marine metagenome | isolation source: Sea water from 250 m depth | place: Atlantic Ocean...
GTACGATTTGTGGAAAATGCAACCAAAATGACTTCGTTAGGTCTTGTGGTCCTCTTTCTGGTGGCCTTGCTACTGATTTCTTCCATAGATCACACATTGAATCACATTTGGAGAGTACGCAAAAACCGTCGCGAATTAGTCTCCTTTTCGATATACTGGGTGGTACTGACGCTTGGTCCTGTTCTGATAGGTATCAGTCTTCTGACAACCTCCTATCTTCTCTCCTTAACCGGTTTTGAGGATAACACCCTGCTTGCCGTCCGTAGGTTGTTTTTAGTGTTTCTTCCTTATGTAGCATCCTTTTCATCATTTCTGCTAATTTATTTGCTGGTACCACACACTCGAGTTCATTTTTGGAGTGCTCTGAGTGGAGCAACGATCGCATCAATTCTGTTTGAGTTTTCCAAATCCGCCTTTGCACTTTATTTTACCCAATTCCCGGTTTATAAGGAAATATACGGTGCCCTGGCCATAATACCACTTCTTTTCGTTTGGGTTTTTATTTCCTGGGTAGTTATTTTGGTAGGCGCTCAGGTGGCTGCGAGTCTGGATGGTTTTTTGGATGAACAGAAAAATCCGGCAAATCAGGAAACCGAATTTACGAGTTGATAATACAATGAAATAATTCTATCAAAATGGCAAAACTGAGAATTTAGTATAAAAAATATTTTTCTTTAATCAATTTAAAATTTATGTTCCTTTTATTTCAGATGATTTTCGGGACATTTTTGAAATTTCTTAAAGTCATCATCAATATTTATCTATTTTAGCAGACTGTTAGTGTATACATACTAAGTTGGCTTGACCAAACTTTTGGTCGACAACCGAAGTAATTGACAACGTTATATCTTCAGGATAGCCGTTATCGCGAAAGCTAAGGGTTGAACAACATACCGAAGAAAAACTCCGTATCGCCAAAAATATATCTCAAATCAGACATCTCGCAAGCGTAAATTATCAGGATCATGGACTGCTTTTGTGAGAACCGTTGCAATGCAGTTTTTTTCAAGAATTTTTATTTTAAACTGTGTTCCAGGCTCCGCATATTGCGGTTGGACGTATGCAAAAGCTAAACTCTGGTAGACGGTGTGTCCGTAAGCTCCGCTAGTAGTTACACCAATTATTTGTTCGTTGTCTATAACAGGTTCATTCCCGAGACAATCTGAGTCGGAAGTTTCCACTGAAACATAAACCAGTTTTGTATTCACTCCCAACAATTTTCGGGAAAGCGTGGCTTCGCGTCCGATGAAGCATTTGCTGAAATCGATGAAACGATCCAATCCTGCTTCCATAGGTGTAATTTCAGTGGTCAATTCGCTGCCCCAACCTTTGTATGCTTTTTCCATGCGCAACGAATTCATCGCATAGGTGCCGAAGTTGGCGATGCCGAATTCCTCCCCGGCTTCCATGATAGCGTCATAAAGCGTTTCCATCTTGTCCATAGGATGGTGCAGTTCCCAGCCAAGTTCGCCCACATAAGAAACTCGTAGGGCGTGCAGTGGAATTCCGGAAACTTCGATTGACTTCCCACGCATCCAGCGAAATTCTTTGTTGCTCAAATCAGCATCCGTTAGTTTGGAAAGGACATCCCGTGAACGCGGGCCGGTAAGCACCAACACACCGTAATCAACGCTGACGTTGCTGATATTTACATTTTCTTCAGGCAATATGTGTTGTGAAAACCAGTCAAAATCGTGAATTTCAGCAACGGCAGCAGAGAGGACATAAAATAAATTATCTTCTAAACGCGAAATGGTGGCTTCCCCTTCGATGCCCCCCAATTCTGTGAGCATGTGAACTAAGGACACACCGCCGAATTTCGGAATACGATTGGTGCAAATACGATTCAGAAATTTTTCTGCGTCATTGCCGGAAATTTCATATTTGGCAAAACTGGTCATATCAATCAAACCGACTCTTTCCCGCACTGCCCGACATTCTTCGGCAACGGCGGGGAATGAATTATTGCGACGGAAACTGTATTGCTCACCTTCGCCTTTTTGGTCAAACCATTTCGCCCGTTCCCAACCAAAAGTTTCCGCAAAAACAGCACCTATTGATTTCAGTTTTTCATAAATCGGAGTTGTCCGCACCGGACGACCGGCAGAACGAAATTCACCTGGATAGTGCGTGGCATACATGTGTTCGTATTCGTCAATGGATTTATCGAGGGTGTATTTCCCGCAAGCCCAATCTCCGTAACGGCGAGGATCCATTTCGCGCACATTGATTTCGGTTTGTCCGTGAACCATCCATTGCGCCAGATATTTCCCGCAACCCGGACCTTGCGTGATGCCGATGCTGGCGGCGCAACACATCCAATGATTTCGTAATCCCGGAGCCGGGCCGAGTAAGAAATTTCCGTCCGGAGTATGCGTGATCGGACCACTGACTACTTTCTTGATTCCGGCAGTTTCAAAAACAGGAAGACTCTTTGCGGCCTCAGCCAAATGAGGTTCAAGGCGTTCCAAATCCGGCGGCAAAAGCGCATTGTCAAATCCCCAGTCGATGCCGTTCAAACCCCACGCTTCGGCTTGCATTTCATATGGCCCGATAATCAAACCGCTCTGCTCCTGCCGGTAATAGCACGAAGATCGTGGGTCGCGCACCACCGGAATTTCGTTTGCAAGCTTGGCAATTTCCGGGATACTTTCGGTCATTAAATATTGATGAACCATGTTGACCATCGGCAATTTGAGTCCCACCATTTCCGCAACTTGCGAACAAAACGAACCTGCCGCATTGACTAAATGTTCACAAACGATTGTTCCGTTTTCCGTAACCACTTCCCATTCTCCGGAAGGCAAAGCATTGATGTCCGTGACACGATTATTGCGGTAAATTTCCGCCCCGCGATTTTTGGCGCCGATAGCCATAGCATTTGTGACACCGCTGGGATCGGTGTGTCCGTCTCCTGTGGTGTGTGCCCCCAGCAAAACGCCGTCGGTGTTCAGCAGAGGATGCACTTTCTTAATTTCATCCGGCCCCAGCAAATGACATTCCACACCGATTTGATCGAGAATGCCTTTGACATAATGAAACCAATCGACTTGGTCTTGATTGATGGCCAACCGCACCGCACCGCATCCGTGCCAACCCGTGGCTTGTCCAGTTTCGGCTTCCAGTTTTTTGTATAGTTCTGAGCCGTAATAATGGATTTTTGCCATACTCAAGGAGCCTATAAAATGTGGAATTAATCCGGCGGCATGCCAAGTTGAGCCGGAAGTCAATTCTCCTTTTTCCACCAAAACGACATCGTTCCAGCCCTCTTTTGTCAAGTGATACAACAGACCCACGCCCATTACTCCGCCACCGATGATGACGACTCTTGCGTGTGTTTCTATATTTCCTCCAAAATATTTAGGTTTCCATTAAGAAATCTTTTGTTTCATCTTCTTTCTCGGTAAACGCACAGGAAATTGTTCCCGAATTTTTTCATCAATCTTCTCATCCCAATTTTTTGGAAAGTGCGATTCCAAAGTATCCTGAACTATTTTTCGTGCGCGTTGCACCACATCAGTTGACCCTTGTTCTATCCAGTTATTGATATTTTCACGATCTCCGACGGATGGATAAAGATAGTCTGTTTGCATCCGGCTGAGAGTTTGTTCGTGTCCCAAATAATGACCAGGGCCTTCCAAACAAACTTCGCGAATCGGATCAATGGCCAGTGTTTCGTCATTGACTTCAATTCCGCGCACAGTACGATTGATTGCGCCGAGCATATCGTTGTCGATTACATAACTTTCAGGACAACAGCCTAACAAACTTGCCTGCATTCCAACAGATTCGTACACCATATTAGCTCCAGAATGTGCTGCTAGTGAAACAGTGTATCCTTTTTCGTATCCTGATTGTGCATCAGGAATTTTTGAGTCCGTCATACCTGCAGCAATTCCAGAAGGCAAATCATAAAACTGCGCCATTTGACCGCAAGCGGCCATCAAAACCGCTTGTTCGCCACTGCCTCCACTCATGGCTCCTGTACGTAAATCAGAAACAAAAGGCCATGTGCCAAAAATTGCAGGTGACCCTTCTTGAATTGCATTGACATAAACAAACCCGGCCAAAACTTCGGCAACCTCCTGCACAATGCTACGTGCCAAAGTTGCTGGTGCAGTTGCTCCCGCTTGTCCGGCAGCAAGCAATAAAACCGGCATTCCACCACGAACTCCAGCTTCCAAACAGGCGCTAGCATCTTCGGCAAATTTCAAAGGAGGTACCACAAAACAACACGACATACTTACAAAAGGCCGTTCCCGCCAAGCTGTTTCACTTCCGGAAATCAAATGTAACATTTGTATTGATTCATTGACTGTTTCCGGAAAAGAAAAACTCGTTCCCACATGCTTTTGTGTTCCGGAAATAGAAGCGTAACAAGTGTTGAAATCCATTTCTCGAATATCTTCCAAATCCCGGCACACCATAGACCTTTGGAAAAAATGGATGTGCTCCAAAGTATCACAAAGCCGTGCAATATCATAAAGATCTGCAACTGTAGATTCACGATATTCACGGCTGATAGGATCAACAATATGCACTGCGGCACCTGCAGTTCCGAAATAAACTCTTTTCCCACTCAATTGAATATCGTGTTTCGGAATCGCCCCATAAAGTGTGATGTTGCGTCCGGCTTTTTTCAAACTATCTTCCACAACCTGACGAGGAAACAATAAGCGTCCATTCTCGGCAAGCGTGCAGCCAACAGCTATGCAAGCTTCAATGCATGAAGGAATGGCTTGCCCTAAACCGATTGTTTCCAAAACTTGTAAAACTGCTTCATGAATACGAGGCAAATCCGACTCATTCAAAGGCTTATAGAGTCCACCTTCCAGTCCCGGACGGACAGGTTTCATATTTTCAGGGAGAGCCGATGCTCTTTTTGCTTTTCGGGCATTTCGTCCTCCCATACGGGAACTCCTATTTTGTGACATTATGTTTCTCCTCAGGGTTTTCTAATTAAATTGTCTTTTATCAAGCGAATAAACTAAATGTAGTAACAGTCTCAAACTTTTTTCCCATTCCAGGGAAAATGTTGCGTAACCACGGAATTTCTTGAGATAGAATAATAAATAGTGTTCGAGCTGATCGACTATTTGGATCCCGGATCAAGTCTGGGATGACAAAAGAAATACTTTTTCAGTAAACCATACACTAATTAATATTTTTGAAAAACACTATTATTAAGCTTCAACTGTACAATGGAATCTAAAGATAATTAATTTTTTCTACGCCGGCGTCTTTTACGAATATTTTCAGAATCAGTCTGGTTTTGCATGTTCTTTTCGTCTGGAAGTTCAACGGCCTTTTCCAGGTTCGGAAAGGAATCAGTTTTGTGCGGAAAAGCCATGGCATTTACAAAGTGCTCCTGAAATTTGGATTCAACGGCAGTTTCCACTTTTTCAACCTTCCGCACTACTTCTTCTATTTCCTTGCGGGATTCGTAATTGAGCAAGGCAATTCTCGCACCGGTTCCGGCCGCATTACCAGCAGAACTGACCTGTTGCAAATCACAATCCGGTATCAGTCCCAGGACCATTGCGTATTTCACGTCAATGTGGCTGCCGAATGCCCCGGCTAAACGGATACGGTCTATAATTTTTACTTTCAGGTGTTCCATCAACAAACGGATTCCTGCATAGAGTGCTGCTTTGGCCAGTTGGACAGCTCGGACATCATTTTGGGTGACATGAATTTCCTGATCTCCTTTATGTAAAATATAAGAAAACGTACGTCCAACTGCAACGACTCTTGGGGTTTTTTCTGCGGTAGATCCATGAATGACTCCGTCTGAACTGAGGATCCCGGATAAATACATTTCAGCAATGACTTCAATAATTCCTGAACCGCAGATACCGGTGACACCAATCTTTTTACTGGCTTTGGCAAAACCGGTTTCATTTGACCATAAATCACAGCCGATGATTTGAAAGTGTGGTTCCAAAGTTTCACGGTCTATGCGAACCCGCTCAATCGCACCCGGAGCGGCCCGTTGTCCGCAAGAAATTTGAGCCCCCTCAAAAGCCGGACCTGTAGGACTTGATGCAGCCAACAAACGCTCATTGTTGCCCAAAACAATTTCTGCATTTGTACCAATATCGACCAGCAGTGTCATTGCTTCCCGCTGATATGGTGCTTCAGAGAGAATCATTCCTGCAGTGTCTGCTCCAACATGCCCTGCGATGCACGGTAAAACATAACATCGTGTGTTTGTATGTAGCGTTAAGTTTAAATCCCTGGCTCGAACTCTTACACTTTCATCGGTGGCCAGAGCAAATGGTGCTCCGCCCAGTTCAACCGGATTGATGCCCAGCAAGAGGTGATGCATAATCGGATTGCCGACAAATGAAACTTCTACTATTTCGTCTAATTCCCGTTGGGCTTGAGTGGTAACATTTACTGCAAGTTCGTTGATAGCCGAACGGATTACTTTTGTCATTTCAAGATCACCTCCTGGATGCATCATCACGTAGGAAACGCGGCTCATCAAATCTTCACCAAAGCGTATTTGCGGGTTCATCACTCCGGCAGAAGCCAGTACCTCTCCGGTTCTGAGATTGCAGAGGTGAGCCGCCACTGTGGTTGATCCGACGTCTACGGCTAGGCCGCATAATGATTCTCTAAAGCCGGGATATACCGCAATTACCTGTCCCATATAATCCACAGCTACGGTAACTTTCCAGTTACCTTCTCTCAACTCCCTTTGCAATGACAACAGCATTCCGGGACCAAAGCGTAAATTCTTGAGTTGCCACTCTCGTTCAAGAGCTTCACGCAAGCGACGCAAGTCTCCAGAAGGATCATACATATTCGGCTCCCAGACTTCGACGTAATGCAACTGTACTGGAGGAATGATTTCAATATCAAAGGCGTCTGCATCCTTGCGGATAATTTGCTGATGTACCTGACTGTCCGGTGGCACATCAATCACACAATCAGCTAATATTTTGGTTGCACAACTAAGTCTTCTGCCTTCTGCGAGTGATTTTTTGGGACGCTCTGCATATGCTATTTCAGTTTCACAAAGTGGCGAGATATTTTCTGCTTTGGAATTAATTCTGTGTTTGGGGAATTCTCCTGTAGCTTGAACAATCTGGCAGCGCCCGCAAATTCCGCGACCTCCACAAACCGAATCAATGTCGACACCTAGATTTTGTGCGGCCTGTAATACAGGAGTCCCCACGGGGAAATATCCGCGTTTTCCTGAGGGAGTAAAAACAACTCGTGCTTCACTGACTTTTGAGGAAAGAGGCATGTAAATGTTTCTGTTTTGAGGCTTAAAGGCCGGTCCTGGCTTGCCTCTAGTTGTTATTACTTTGACATTCAATGAGCCAGGCAGCAGATTTGGCGATTCCACCGAAAGGATAAAGGTGAAGTTGATCGTAGCCACTCAGTTCCGAAATTATTTTGTCCGGTTTATTGACAAACATTAATTTGCTGATGTTCAATCCTTGCTTACGTAAAACCTGAGTTGAAGCCTTGACACCACAGACCTTGGCAAAACGTATTAATGTTTTGACTGTCGATGGACCAGGAACTCCAATATGAATTGGATTACTGACTCCCTTTTCTCGCAGATCTGAAATCCAGTTGTTTGTTTTTTTCGCATCAAGGGACCATTGTGTCACAATCCGGGCTGAAATTTCACGATCAGCAGTCCAGCGCAGTTTTTCCAGCAGGTGATGCTCAGAATTTGGATCATCCGGATTGCCTTCGGGATGTCCGGCAAAATCAAAATCATAGATTCCATACTCTGCAAATAATCCGGTTTTTAACAAATCCATCGCAGAAACATATTCACCAGCCGGTTCAGGTACTCCGCCGCCAATCAATAAAACTCGTTTTATACCTGCATCCTGAAGTCCGGAGAGGCCTTTTTTCAACATTTCAGGATGGGAAAAACTACGGGCTGCAATATGTGGAATTGCCTGTTTACCTGCTGCTTGAATACCATTTGCTGCTTCAATAGTTTCCCGGAAATCTGCACCTGGAATCATGGTAATATAAACTTCGTTTACAAACTCTGGAATCAACGAAACGTCACTAATATTGTGAGGTAAAATTTCCATTGACCAGGTAGTCTTTTGCGCTACACTGTTTTGAAGATCGTCGGTTGATTCAATAAACATTTTGGTTTCTAAGGAGTCAGATTCTCCAAAAAGTACTTTCATATTTTCTACTTTGCTAATTATAGTTTAGAGATAACAGGATTCTCAAGATTCGAATTCTGTACGCAACCATCTGCATACGCAATGCCAAATTATAAATAACTGATAATATTAAATAATAATAAAATAAATTATAAAATAAGAACTAATAGTTCTGTTTATTATAATCAGATTGACTTTGGCAGATAAAATTCTAGAGTCAATAAAACAAATAAATAATGTTAAATAAATAATAGCATTAATTTACAGTAAGATAATTATGATTAGTCTTTAAAATAATTGAGAAAAAAGATTGGGATAAAAACAGAACTATTAGTTCCGAAAAACTGAAAATAAGAATATTAAATTCCGATTCATTAAAAAGCAATTAGTTGCGACTTTACTTTATTTTGAAAAAGTTTTTGCTTGGTATAGTTAATGGTAATCAGTTTAGTGGAAGTGGATATTTACTATTATTCAATTTGCTACTATGCAGGTATTACTCAGTCTGAAGTAGCTTTTTTAACAGAAAAGAATATCGGAGGAGTAATGGAATGGAGATGTTTGTCTGCAGGTTGACAAGAGATTTCATGTCGGGTATAAATTTGCTTCAAAGACGAGATTTCACAATCAAAGAACCCCTCGATTTTACCGTTATAGCAGTTACGGAAAAAGTGATATAAAAATAGGGTTGAGTGCACTCTAGCAAAGAAATATGTAATTATTCTAGAAAAATTACAATAAACTTGACACCTAAATTTAAAATGCTGTAAATTACCTGTTTTAAGTATACTGTGGACTGTTGCCGGATTCTACTGGTTTTGATCAGGTTAAGGATATTATAGGCCTGAAACGTGATAGCGAACCGGAAATATTCTGTAGTATTATTTAAGTGATCAATGAAGATTGCTTGGATTTAGACCGAGTTGTTGCACACGATTCAGCAGTTCGATTAACCTTCAAAGGAGTTGTTTTATGTCTTTTGAGATTGAAACACTACAAAACAAACAAAGTTTGTTGAAACGTATGATTCGACATACCTTGTTATTAACATTTGTATTGATGGCCGGCATGGTTATCAATGGAACATCTTTTGCTGCCTGTGGATCTCTGACCATGGCAGAAATGAATTGGGCCTCAGCACAATTGATGGCTCAAGTTGACAAAGTCATTCTTGAAAAAGGATATGGTTGTGATGTTGAACTTGTTTCTGGAGCAACAATGCCAACCTTTACATCAATGAATGAAAAGGGGAAACCTGATGTAGCAGCAGAGCTTTGGGCCAATGCAGTTAGAGACCCATTGGCAAAGGCTGTAAGTGAAGGTCGTCTGCATATTGGCACAGAGGCTCCTATTACCGGTCTTGGTGAAGGTTGGTGGATTCCACCCGCTACCGCTAAAAAATATCCACAGTTGAAGACTGCACTGGATATCTTGAAGCGCCCGGATCTTTTCCCGGATAAAGAGGATCCTTCAAAGGGAGCTTTTATAGGCTGTCCTGCAGGGTGGGGCTGTCAGTTAACTAATGCCAACCTTTTCCGTGCCTTTGAGATGGAAAAGAAAGGCTGGGTCTTAGTTGATCCTGGTTCAGCAGCAGGTCTAGACGGATCAATGGCTAAAGCAGTTGAGAGGGGTGACAACTGGTTCGGATACTACTGGTCACCAACCTCTTTGATTGGAAAGTATAACATGGTTCCAGTTGATTTCGGTGTTCCATTTGCAGGTAGCAAAAACTGGGATGGCTGTATCGTTAAGCCGGAACAGGAGTGTGCAAACCCAAAGCCTTCTTCTTGGACCAAATCTGTAGTAAATTCTGTAATTACGGATCGTTTCAAAAAGGCAGGTGGACCCGCGGCTGACTATTTTAGCAAGCGTGTTTATCCAGGTCCTGTTATGAATGGCATGCTGGTTTATATGGCAGATAATCAAGCTGGCGGTGCAGATGCAGCAATTGAGTTTCTGCAGAAACACGAAGATGTTTGGACCAAGTGGGTTCCAGCTAGTGTAGCATCAAAAGTAAAATCCTCCCTCTAAAAAAAATTAACGGACCTGACTTTTATATTTATCGGCGGGTCCGTTAATTCTTTTATCCAAAAAATACTTCAATGAGCTGGTACGAAACTATTCCGACAATGGAGCGTCAGGAATTGCGTGACTTTAAAAAGTACATTGATATAAGTTTTAAGGATTTTTCACGAACATATGGTGATGGTATCGAGACCTTCTTTGATCCATTACTTTATTTCCTTGTTTGGTTCGAAAAATTATTAATCAATGCCCCCTGGCCGCTGATTATAATTGTGATTGCTATAATGGCCTGGTTTGGCTCCAGAAGCTGGTTGGTAGTAGCAGGAACAATTTGTTCTTTTCTTGTAATCGGATATTTCGGCATGTGGGAAGACACAATGTCAACGCTGGCTATTATTTCAGTTTCCACATTGCTTTGTATCTCAGTTGGTATACCGATTGGTATATTAATGTCACGCTCTGATCGTTTGCAGTCCATGGTCACACCTGTATTAGACGTGATGCAGACTATTCCGAGTTTTGTTTATTTGATTCCTGTCGTGATGTTGTTAGGTATTGGAAAGGTGCCTGGACTTATAGCAGTCTGCATCTATGCCATACCTCCTATAGTAAGGCTCACGAATCTCGGAATACGGCTCGTAGATAAAGAGGTTCTAGAGGCCTCTGAATCTTTTGGAGCAAGCTACAGTCAGAAACTATTTGGAGTTCAAATTCCTCTGGCTTTGCCTAATATTTTTGCAGGTGTTAATCAAACCATTATGATGGCCTTGGCAATGGTGGTAATAGCTTCGATGATAGGCGTGAAAGGCTTAGGGGTACCAGTTCTACGTGCTGTTTCCAACCAGTATCTGGCTCTTGGTATGTTAAATGGTTTGGCTATCGTTGCACTGGCTATTATATTTGACAGGATCTCACAATCATTTGGCAAACGGATGCAGAAGCACCTGGAAAGTGCCCATGGTGTCTGAAACAAAAGTAACCATCAAGAATCTTTACAAGATCTTTGGGAAGGATCCTGCTGGTATGATCAGCCATGTACAGAATGGTACTACCAAGCAAGAACTTCTCGAAAAATATGGCTCTGTACTAGCACTCAATGATGTGAACATCGATATTCCTGCCAGGGGTATCCAGGTCATTATGGGACTGTCTGGATCTGGAAAATCGACACTGATACGCCACGTCAACAGGCTCATTGAGCCCACATCTGGGGAGATTATTGTAGGTGGCCAAAATGTACTGGGAATGAGCAAACTAGAGCTGCGCGAATTTCGGAGGCACACGGCCTCAATGGTTTTTCAGAGATTCGCACTCTTGCCGCATCATACGATCGTGGAGAATGTAAGTTACGGGTTGACTATTCAAAACGTCCCAAAGCAGGAAGCTGCAGAAAGAAGTCAGCAATGGATCGACAGGGTTGGTCTGGCAGGGTACGAAAAACATTATCCAAATCAACTTTCCGGAGGTATGCAACAGCGTGTTGGTCTCGCGCGAGCACTCGCTACTGATGCTGAAATACTTCTTATGGATGAGGCTTTCTCTGCTCTGGATCCTTTAATTAGAACAGACATGCAAGACGTGCTGTTGAGTCTGCAGGAAGAACTTCATAAAACAATCCTCTTTATCACTCACGATCTTGATGAGGCACTGCGAATAGGAGAAAATATTGCAATTCTCCGTGATGGACTTGTCGTTCAAAAAGGAACTCCCCAGGAGATAGTTCTGAATCCTGTTGATAAATATGTGACTGATTTCATCAAAGACATAAATCGTGGTCGCGTAGTCCGAATTTCATCCATTATGGATAGCAAGAAATTGAAAAACGGACCTGAAATCGAAAGTAACATGATCCTCGAAGATGCGCTCCAGATTATTTCAAATGCTGAGGTAAGCGAAGCAATCGTTACAGAAAATGGCAAAAACATTGGTTCAGTTAAACTTGGCAGGATGATTACCGCTATCGCAAGGCCAAGCGAAAAAACAGGGCAGATCGCCAACTACCGCTAAATTTTCAGCCTTCCTTTGAAAATCGATGAAAGAGCCTTTTTTTTTGATTGACTCTTTACAGTACAATAACTGGCCCTTTCCAAACAGACTTTCCCGAATAAGACGGAAGATCTTTAAGTGGAAGTTAAGTGAGTGCCGGGACGTAGGGTGAGAGAATTGTCATTTTCAATGCATCGAAATTCCAGGATTTTCTTTGCGTCTTGCGACAAATGCTTCCAATTCCTCAACCTGTGATTCTTCCATAGGCGGTTGCTGATAATCCTCAAGTGCTTGTTTCCAAATGTGGTTGGCGCGTTGGGTAGTGTCGAAAGCACCGTCTTCTGTCCATTGACCAAAGTTGTTCCAATCGGATAGTATGGGCGGATAAAATGCATTTTCGTAACGGTCTAAAGTATGTTGTGTGCCAAAAAAATGACCACCTGGACCAACATCCGCAATAGCTTCAAAAGCCATTTCATCTTCGGAAAAAGAAAGTTCATCCAGAAAAGCTGACATCATCTGCAATAATTCAACATCGACAATAACTTTTTCAAATGAAGCGCAGAGACCGCCTTCAAGCCAACCAGCAGCATGTTTGACAAAATTGCAATGGCTCATGATCGTTGGCCAAAGTGCCATCATCGACTCATAACCGGCTTGAGTATCTACGGTATTGCAGGCATTGACATTGGAAGCACGATAAGGCAGTTTGTAGCGTCGAGCCAGTTGACCGCCAATCAAAGTAGTTTTGGCCATTTCCGGTGTTCCAAATGCCGGTGCCCCCGTTCTCATATCCACGTTTGAAGTGAATCCGCCGTAAATCACCGGAGAACCTGGGGCCGCCATTTGCGTAAAAGCCAGTGAGGCTAGGGCCTCTGCATTTTGCAAAGACAATGCACCCGCCAAAGTTATCGGAGCCATTGCACCAGAGAGCGTGAATGGAGTCACACAAACTGATTGCCCGTTGCGAATCATTTCCAGCATTCCCTTAATCATTACTCCATCTAGTCGCAACGGCGAAGAAGTATTGATAATTGAAATCATACTGGGACGTGTTATCAGTTGCTCCCGTGTGATTCCAAATCCAATGCAAAGCATATCAATGCTGTCAGCAATGCGCTGTTTTCCCAAAGAGTAGGCATGAAAAACTTTGTCCGTTAGCGTCAAGTGTGTTAGCGCACAATCCAAATGCCTTGTATTTGCCGGCAAATCAATAGGTTCCACCGGATAACCTCCAGTCATGTGAATAATTTTGAAATGCTGTGCCAGTCGGATTAAATTTTGGTAATCCTTAAAATTACCGGGGCGTCTTCCGTTGTCCATATCTGAACAATTCGGCGTACTAGCTACCATCGAAAATAATGACCAATTTCCCCCGACTTCCAAGTTATGTTTTGGGTTGCGTGCGTGGAGCGTGAATTTAGAAGGTGCTTTGGCGATATATTCCTCAATCAATTCAGGGGAAAACTTAACCATTTTAGAAGACCGATCAACTTCTGCTCCGTGTTTTTTAAGAATATCTAGTGCCTCATCATCCAAAAAAGCAATCCCCAGTTCTCGCAAAATTCGCAAACTGGCCTGATGAATATCTTCAATTTGATCGGCACTTACAATTTCAAATGGCGAGTATGGATTACGAGGCTGTTTCCATGGTTGCTGTTGAATATCGTTAATATTTCGGGCCAGGACACGCCCCTTGCGATTTTTTGCTCTTGGCATATCTTTAATAGTATGAGATAGATTGAGTTTATGCCTGACGGTAAATAAAATTAATAAATTCTGACTAGATCTGATCTCGAAGGCAAAGATTCCACAGTAAAGACCTTGCAAATAGACTTCAAAGCATTTCCATTGCAAACGGATAACTTGATTGACGTTCAACTCCTGTTTCCGTCATGATAATTTGCTCTTCAAGTTTTACACACTCACGTCCTCCTTTTGCCCCTATTACTGATTCGACACAAAGAGTCATTCCGACTTCAATCAAGCCGTCATAGCCTTTGTCGTCAAAATCTTCGTAGTGTATGATATTGGGATATTCGTCTGCCAAGCCGACTCCGTGAATCAAAGTGGTATAACGATTAGCGAGAAATTCATCCGGAATAGACCAGCATTTTTCTGAAACTTCCCGGAAGGTCATTCCGGCTTTCAAAACTGAAATATTATGTTCAATTTGTTCAAAGGCTTTGGCGTACAAACGGCGTTGTTCGTCATTTGGTTTTTCTCCGCAAACCCAAGCACGTGATATGTCTGAGCAATACCCGTATGGCCCTATTAAATCGGTATCAAAGCTGACCATATCTCCCTTTTCAATCTTACGCATCGAACATTCCCTGAACCATGGATTTGTACGTGGTCCGGAAGAAAGAAGGCGAGTTTCTATCCACTCCCCTCCAAGACGAATGTTCGTTTCATGCAGTTTCGCCCATAGTCCGTTTTCAGTAATTCCCGGTTCCAAGGCTTCATGCATAGAGAGAACTCCCGCTTCACAAACATCCATCGAGGCTTGCATAAGTACCAGTTCTTCTTTTGATTTTATTGCCCTTGCGGTTTCCGTAATTTGCTCTCCTTCAATCAATTCCAAACCTGTTCCACGCAAAGCATCACAAGCCATATGTGACAGAATGTCAATTGCTAATCTACGATTTCCTCCACCATGATTTTTCATTAAACCCTTAATTTGTGCAGCAAATTCTTTTACAAAATCATGACAACGTTCTCCAGCTCCGAAAAAAGAAAAGGCTGGCAGTACGCGATATTCGTCGATGGTTGGAATGTCCTTGGATAAGTAAGGATGGTTTGCATAATCGAACAAAACTACAGGACCGTCCAAGGGGACAAACACGCAGCGGGTTTCATAATGCAAACACCAAATCTGCATATTGGTCGCATCCACTGCATAGCGTGTATTAATCTGATTGAACAGCAATAATCCGGAGACATCCAATTCTCCCATTTTTGTACGCAAACGTTGTAAACGATAACGCCTCACTGTGTCTAAATCAACCGGTGCTGTGGAGAATTCCATGGCTCCATGTTGAATGGCTCGTCCAGTTTTTATTTCTTGAACTGAAGGTAAAGGCATAATTCCATTTATTTTTTAGTATTGGCTAGGATCGTTTTTAAAAATCTGAAATTAAAAAATAATTTTATT
>ENA-UPTF01001378-UPTF01001378.1-marine-metagenome-genome-assembly--contig:-NODE-1378-length-15301-cov-3.168156_pt1 | contig 15301 bp, 13 predicted proteins | sample MGYA00238166_ERZ767019 | MGnify/ENA primary metagenome ERZ767019 (study PRJEB28930, sample SAMN06266391) | marine metagenome | isolation source: Sea water from 250 m depth | place: Atlantic Ocean...
TGCAATTGAAGAAGCTCGGTCTAGAGATCTAGGCAGATTGTTGTTTGCCTTAAGAATTCCGCATGTAGGAACAACAGTTGCTCAGCTAATTTCAGAAAATTTTCAAGATCTTGAGGCATTAAAAAAAGTACAAATGCAAGACTTGGAAGTTATTGATGGATTGGGACCAAAAATTGCTGCAAGTGTTTTTGAATGGTTTACAAATGAACGTAATGGTTATTTAATATCGAGACTTCAAGATTTGGGAGTTAACCCAAAATCTGAGACGACACTTTTAAGTGACGAAGACACAACTCTGTCAGGTATGACGATTGTCGTAACGGGCAAGTTGCAAGGTTTAAGCAGAGAAGAAGCTCGTAAAATTATAAAAGAAAGAGGCGGCAAATCTCCAGGAAGTGTTTCAGCTAAAACAACTTATCTACTTGCCGGAGAGGCAGGCGGATCAAAACTAGACCAAGCAGAAAAGTTTGACATTCCGGTCATTGATGAAACCGCTTTTAAACATTTAATTAAAAAAGGTGATTTACCGAAATAAATTTTCACCCAATAACTCGAAAACACCAACTTAAGCTCGATCGTCTACTGGGCGTTTGGACCTCCCAATAGACGATGGAAGCACAAATATTCCCAGCGGGCAGCCGTTCAATAATTTTCTCGGCTTCAGGCCTAAATACCACCGAATTTAAAGCAGGTTCAACTCTTTGTTGATCAAGTGGGATTTGAGTATCACCGATACTAACAATCTCGCCCGTCCAAGTAGATGAAAAAACAACACCCACATTTGTTTGGGCGATAACTTCATCACCGCGATTTGGTATTAGCTCTAACACTCCAGGATTCGAGTTCAATACGATGTCATTATCTTCCCCATCAGCAATCAGCCCGGCTAATACCAGTACGGCTACCCCGATAGCAAGAAGAAAACAGATAATAATTGAGTTGCGACGCGTCACACGTAAAGGCTACCTAGAGGTAACCTTTACGTGTGGTAGAAAAACGAAGAGATGCTGGATCTTTTGGTAAAGGAAATTCTTGGGGTCCTCAGAATATGTCTGGTCGCACATTTGGTGGAAGGTACAGACTTCAAAACATTGTAGGAACTGGCGGATCTGGCTCCGTGTACCTAGCGACGGATTTAAGTCTGGATCGTCAAGTAGCAGTAAAAGTTCTACACACTCAACTTGCTCAATATCCAGGATTCGTAGAACGATTTCAGACAGAAGCTAGAATTGCCGCCTCCCTTACAAGTTCTAACACAGTGCGAGTTTTCGACTGGGGAGTTGATGATCAGGCTTATCTGGTAACAGAATACCTAGGCGGTGGGAGTCTTAGAAGCATTTTGGATAGTGGGAGGACTCTCAGCCCTTCACAAATATTGCAAATCACTCTTGAAGCATGCAGAGCTCTTGATCATGCTCACGCGCAAGGAATAATTCACCGAGATCTCAAACCTGCGAATCTTTTATTCGGGCAAGACGGTCATTTACGCATTGCAGATTTTGGATTAGCAGCTGCATTGGCAGACGCAACCCAAGCAGAAATTTCTAATTCTGGACCACAATTAGATGAATTAGGCGGTTTACGCGGCTATGTGGGAACCGCTCGGTACGCTTCACCTGAACAAGCCAGCGGGCTTACTTTAGGAGTTAAGTCTGATATCTATTCCTTGGCTTTGTGCATAGTCGAAGCATCCACAGGACATCTTCCTTTTGTTGAGAATACGGTTCTCGGAACTTTAAGAGCGAGAGAAGGTCAAGATGTGCCAATTCCCGAAAGTTTGGGTGCTCTAGCACCAATAGTCCAAAAATCTGGTTCTGCTAATGCAGAAGAACGACCTACAGCTGGGGAACTAGGCAGGATGTTACTTGATGTTGCGAACAAAATGGCCCGCCCAGAGCCTCTACCTTTTGTCGGACCTGGAGAGGTAGGCGCAGCTCCTCTGTCAGGTGAAGAACCTCTAGTCCCTGCAAGCGTTTCTTCTCCACCGGATCGACCTACAGAACGAATGGAAACTGTCTCCGTTCAACCTGAGCCGAAACAGGTAAATTCATCAAAACCACCAAGACGATTTTGGATAAATGCTTTAATAGCAAGCTTTTTGGTAGTTGGTGTGACCGCTGTTGGAGCTTTTCTATGGGAATCAACGAAGACAGAATCAAGAACCCTGCCTCAACTAGTGGGTTCTTCAGGAGACAGCGCAAGGGAATTAATTGTTGCTCTTGGATGGAATGTGGAGGAACGTTTTGACCGTCTTGATAACACAGTGGAAGGGGAAGTGTTAGCGACCGAGCCCATTGGAGGGACCGCTCTAGAAGAAAACGAGACAGTTGTTTTGGTCATTTCTCTTGGTGCGGAACGCGTTCAAATACCTATTGACTTGGCAGGTAAGAGTCTTCCAGGCGCAGAAAGATTAATTCAGTCAGCTGGCTTGGAAGTAGGTGAGATTTCATATTCTTACAGTGAAACTATAGAAGCTGGAATGATCGTGGATGTCCTTGCGCCTATGACTGAACTGCCACTAGGAGGAAGTGTTGATTTACTTGTCTCTGATGGAAGGGTCCCAGTAGTTATCCCAATAGGTCTAGAAGGCCGTGAAGTGGCCGAAGTTGAAGCGGCGTTAGAAACTTTAGGACTAATTTCACGCCGTATTGGGGTGAGAGACGAATTTGTCCCTAAAGGCTACGTAGTAGCCTTTGAACCTCCGTCACAAAGTTCTGTTAGAGGTGGTTCGGAAGTCGAAATATTGATCTCGACTGGCCCCGAACCGCGTTCCATCCCCAATGTGATCGGACTTTCAGTTGAGGCAGCAGAATCCAGATTAGCTGCAGCTGGATTTCGTTCTGTTTCAATTGATGGACCAGCCGATGGTTTAGTAACCAGACAAGAACCCCCCGGTACTGCTTTAGGGCTTCCAGAAACTCCCATCGAATTAATCAGTGGATAAAAGTCTTGTTTGACGATATGTCCTCTACCCTCTGAACTGTGGTTCAAAGAATTTCTCGTGAAGAAGTTGCCCATGTGGCACGTTTAGCTCAACTTGCGTTGAGCGAAGATGAGTTAGATGCTTTCACATCTCAGCTAGCTGCTGTTTTAGATCATGCAGCTGATTTAGAGGCTTTGAACGTAGATGATGTTGAACCGAGCACGCACCCCTTTCCCTTGAAGAATGTTCTTCGCGGTGATGAACCCGGTGAAGGTTTTGAGGTTGAGGAAGTACTTGAAGTGGCGCCGAAAGTAGAAGAAAGACAATTCAGAGTTCCGCCGATTCTGGGGGAGTCGTAATGGAGGCAACAGAAATAGCAGAAAAAGTTTCGTCTGGTGAGGTGAGTGCACGCTCAGTCGTTGAGCATCATATTGAAACTATTAACAAAATTGAATCTGATGTCAACGCGTTCAATCTTGTTACTGCTGAACAAGCTTTGATAGATGCCGATGAAATAGATTCAAAAATTGCTTCTGGAGAAACATTGGGACCTTTAGCAGGAGTCCCAATTTCGATTAAAGACAATCTTTGTACACGTGGAGTTGAGACAACGTGCAGTTCGAAAATCTTAGAAGGCTGGAAACCTCCTTATAACGCCACTGTTATAGAAAAACTTAAAGAAGCAGGGGCAGTCGTCATGGGTAAAACCAATCTAGATGAGTTTGCTATGGGTTCTTCAACAGAGAATTCTGCTTTTGGACCAACCAGAAATCCTCATAATTTGGAACTTGTTCCAGGGGGATCATCAGGAGGTTCCGCAGCAGCTGTAGCAGCAGGGTTCTCTCCTCTTGCTCTGGGGAGTGACACCGGAGGATCCATAAGACAACCAGCTGCTCTTTGCGGTGTTGTCGGAGTTAAGCCTACATATGGAAGAGTGTCCCGTTATGGCCTCGTCGCATTCGCGTCCAGCCTTGACCAGGTCGGTCCTTTTGCTAATACAGTTTCTGATGCTGCTTTAACTCTTGAAGTTATTAGTGGCCATGATCCAAGGGACTCCACCTCAATCCCAGAGAAACCGCTGAACATTTCAGAAGTTTTAAATCAAGGGGTTGACGGAATGCGGATAGGGGTGATTGAGGAACTCTCCGGAAAAGGTTTAGAAGGGATTTCACCGGATGTGAGTTCTAGAGTCGAAGAAGCCATAAAAGTCTTTTCTAATGCAGGGGCAATTGTTGAATCAGCCTCGGTTCCAGCTTCTATTTACGGTCTGTCCGCCTATTACGTCATAGCACCTGCTGAGGCATCTTCTAATCTTGCAAGATACGACGGCATACGCTTTGGTCCGAGAACGGAAGCGGCAACAACTGCAGAGACAATGACAGCTACCCGCACAAAAGGTTTTGGTGACGAAGTAAAACGTCGAATCATGCTCGGAACTTACGCACTTTCAGCTGGATATTACGATGCCTACTACGGTAAATCTCAGAGAGTAAGGACATTAATAATGAATGATTTCGCAAAAGCTTATGAGAAATTTGACATTCTTATAAGTCCCACTGCACCAACTACAGCCTTTCCATTAGGAGACAAAACAGCGGATCCTATGCAGATGTATTTGCAGGACGTATGCACAATCCCATCTAATCTTGCAGGACATCCAGCCATGTCAGTTCCTTTTGGCTTTGGAGAAGATGGAATGCCCGTAGGGATCCAAATTCTTGCTCCGGCCATGGCCGAGAGAGAGATGTTTCAGGCTGCAAAAGTTCTTGAATCTGAAAGCGGTAAAGGAATTGAATAGTCTTGAGATGGATGGCTGGGAAACAGTAATTGGTTTAGAGGTTCATGCAGAATTAGCTACAAAAACTAAGATGTTTTCATCAGCGCTTAATTCTTTTGGCGGAGAACCCAACAGCAACACAGACCCTGTTTCTCTTGGGTTACCTGGATCTTTACCGGTTTTGAATGAAAAAGCGGTAGAGCTAGCTATCAGAGTGGGTTTAGCTTTGAACTGCCAAGTGCAAAAGTCAGTATTTGCACGTAAGAACTATTTTTATCCAGATATGCCTAAGGCTTATCAAATCTCACAATTCGATTTACCTATAAACAAAGAAGGATGGTTGGAACTTCCTGATGGACGCCGAATAGGAATCGAGAGAGCTCACCTTGAGGAAGACACCGGAAAAATAACCCATGTAGGGGGAGGAGGACGAATACATGAAGCTTCCTATTCCTTGATCGATTACAACAGATCAGGGGTTCCCCTTATTGAAATAGTTGGAGCGCCAGACCTTAGAGGTCCTGATGATGCAAGAGACTATGTTTCTGAGTTGCGGTCAATATTAGTAACAATTGGTGCATCTGATGGAAAAATGGAAGAAGGTTCCTTGCGTGTTGACTGCAATGTGTCAGTCCGCCGAGATGAGACAGAAGAACTGGGGACACGTTGCGAAATCAAAAATATCAACTCTTTGAGATCTCTCGGAAGGGCTATCGAGTATGAAGCAAAAAGACAGATCGAAATAATTGAATCAGGTCAAGAAGTTGAGCAACAAACACGCCATTGGGATGAAGCTGAGGGTCGTACACACAAATTGCGATCCAAGGAAGAAGCTTTTGATTACCGTTATTTCCCCGAACCCGATCTAGTGCCAGTTGAACCATCTGAAGAGTGGGTAAAAGAAATTGCCAACTCTCTACCACCATTACCCAGAGACCGAAGACACCTGCTAGCTGATTCAATCGGAGTTGAACCAACAGAAACATCATTAATAGTGCAAAGAAATTTGGACACCTTTGCTCTGCAAGCAATTTCTTCTAACGCCGATAAGAACCGTGTTCTTGTGCATTTAGAGAACAATCTTGCTGACGGAATTGGAAAGCTGACACCAGAGGCATTTGCATCTCTTACGGTAATGGAGACGAACGGCGAGCTTACAGCAACACAAACCAAAACAGTTTTAGCGGACTTAGTCGAATCAGGCGGAGACCCTCAAGAGATAGCTAAGAGTCACGGTTTCGAATCTATGGATAATTCTGAACTGGAAGAGATAGTTGATCGAATCATTTCAGAAAATTCTGATGATTGGCTTTCTTACATTAATGGGGATGAAACTGAAAGAAAGAAAAAATCAGGTTTTTTCGTTGGGTTAATAATGAAAGAGACCAGCGGTCAGGCTGATGGCAAAATCGTGAACCAGATATTAAGTGCTAAAGCGGAAAACTAGCTTCCCAATTTTTGCCATTTATCACTTCGAAAACGAATATATAAAGTTGTAGAACGGACCAACATAAAAACCCAAATAGATCCCCAAATCCAACCTATACCGAGACCAAATGCGACACTTAAAAGCATTAATGATATGGAAATAACCGCCGAGAGGCTCATGGCCTTAGCAAGGAAGCGCTGATCACCGGCACCTATCAGAATGCCATCCAGGGCAAATGCTATCCCTGATAATGGAGCCATTGCCGCGACGTGTAAAAGAAGAAAACCCGCAAGTTCAACTACTGCAGTATCTTCAGAAAAAATTCCCGCAAAAGTGATATGAAATATCGCAAGAAGGGAACCTGTGAACACACCTATTCTAGTGGACCAGATAATAGCTCTCCGACCCATTAGACGAGCTTCATGGGCTTCACCAGCACCTAGAAGGTTTCCTGTTATCGCTTGTGCTGCTATAGCGATTGCATCCATTGACATGGCAAGAAAAAACCATGCTTGGAATCCCACTTCGTGTGCCGCAACATCAACATTCCCCAGACGAGCTGCCATGGCTGTAGCAACAATAAATGAAGTAGTTAATGAGAGGTTCCTAATCAAGAGCTCACTTGAGCTTCTTAAAAGTTTTATTAAAACTAGAAATTTCGGTTTGAAGGAAACCTTATATCCACCTATGGCCTTTCGAATCCATACCAGGTAAATCAGAGCGCCAACCCATTGAGAAACAACTGTCGCAGCCGCAGAAGCTCCTATTTCTTTGTTGAAACCATAGATAAGAACCAGTTCGAGTCCCAGATTCAAAAGGGCAGTTCCTATTGCCACCCACAGGGGTCTGACTGTGTCCTTGACTCCACGTAAGTAACCTACGCCTGCAAGCATTATCAACATGGCCGGAGCACCAAACATACTGATACGCAAATAAATGCGAGCTTGATTCAGAAGTTCCCCATCAGCACCCAGAAGTTTTAATAGCGGGTTGGCGGCAGAGTATCCAAGGAAAGCTATTGCAATGCCAAGAAAAAAAGCTAACCACATACTTTGAATGGCTTGATTTGAAGCTTTTAAGGGTTCACCTGCCCCAGTAAACCTAGCGACCGTTGCAGTAGTCCCGTAAGCCAAAAAGAAACAGAGTCCGTAAATTAACAGCAGGGCAGCGGATGCAACAGCTAATCCTCCGAGAGGGATAGTCCCCAGATGACCAACGACAGCAGTGTCGGCTAACAAATATAATGGTTCAGCTACAAGTGCACCCAAAGCTGGGATTGCCAGTGCTAAAAGCTGTTTATCACGATCTGGGATGTTAATGATGAAAGTCTAAACATATTCAAGTCGTCAAACCATTGATTTGAGCTCTACCCTTCATGTATGAGTGAAAATAAAGAAAATGATGTAAAAGTAAGATCTCGCGAAGTTACAGATGGAGCCAGCAGGGCACCGGCTCGCGCGATGTTGCGCGCCGTAGGTATGGGGGAAGAGGATTTTTCAAAAGCACAGGTTGGGGTCGCTTCATCTTGGAATGAAGTCACACCGTGCAACTTGCCATTAGATGCGCTTGCAAAAAAATGTAAAGAAGGGGTTTTTAATGCAGGGGGATTTCCTCTCGAATTTACAACCATTGCAGTAAGTGATGCCATTTCCATGGGTCATGAAGGAATGAGGGCAAGTCTAGTAAGTAGGGAGATTATTGCTGACTCCGTTGAAGCTGTAATGCATGCTGAAAGACTTGATGCATTTGTGAGTTTTGCAGGTTGCGACAAGTCATTACCCGGAATGCTTATGGCATCAGCACGTATAAATCTTCCATCGGTTTTCGTTTATGGCGGCTCAATAATGCCTGGAGAACATAAAGGAAAATCTCTAGACATAGTTAATGTTTTCGAAGCAGTGGGAGCTCATGCGGTAGGTGACATTGACGATGAAGAACTTCTTGCCATAGAAAGAGCTGCTTGTCCAACCATGGGTAGTTGTGCAGGAATGTTCACTGCTAACACAATGGCTGCGGTGGGAGAAGCATTGGGCATGTCATTACCAGGATCGGCATCTGCAGCAGCAGTCGATAGTAGGCGTTCAGATGTGGCATACGCAAGTGGGACTGCTGTGATGAAACTCTTAGAGGCCGGTATTTATCCCCGAGACATAATGACCCAAGCAGCATTTGAGAATGCTATTGCAGTGGTGATGGCTCTTGGAGGATCAACTAATGCCGTCCTGCATCTTTTAGCGATTGCTTTTGAAGCAGGTGTAGATCTTCAATTAGAGGAATTCAATCGTATAGCTGAGAAGGTCCCACACCTTGCGGATACGAAACCACATGGTCTCTATCACATGGTTGATATAGACAGAGTGGGAGGTGTTCCGGTGGTAATGCAAATGCTATTAGAGGAAGGTTTGATTCATGGAGACGAAATAACCGTCACCGGTCTCACTGTTAAAGAAAATTTAGAACTCCTCAACCCACCAAAACCTGACAATGATGTAATACATTCTTTCGATAATCCAATACATGACATAGGAGGAATAGCAATATTGAGAGGTTCCTTAGCTCCTGATGGGGCTGTTGTAAAAGTCGCGGGGATAGATGTGGATAGATTTGATGGTCGTGCCAGAGTGTTTGATGGTGAAGACAAGGCTATGGAAGCAGTTTTAGGAGGAGCGATAGAGGCTGGAGACATAGTGGTGATCCGCTATGAAGGGCCCAAAGGTGGCCCAGGGATGCGTGAGATGCTAGCTATTACAGGAGCTATGAAAGGTGCTGGTAGAGGGAATGATGCAGCTCTAATCACAGATGGTCGATTTTCGGGCGGGACGCACGGTTTCTGTGTGGGCCATGTCGCTCCGGAAGCAGTTGACGGAGGTCCAATAGCTCTTATAGCAGAAGGTGATCGAATTGTTATAGATGTTCGCGAACATTCAATTGAACTTCTAGTTGACGAAAATGAATTAGAAAAACGGCGAAATGAATTAAAACCCTTTAAACCTCGTTATGAGTCTGGATTCTTAGCCAAATATGCTCGATTAGCGGCAGGAGCAGACCAAGGAGCTGTTACTAAGGCATAAAAAGGGTTGTTTGCTATTAGCTTCCCAGCGATACTGGATAGATGCGAGAATTTTTTGTAGGTGTAGTAGTTATTTAGCGTGTATCCATTAAGGGTGCACGTTGACCTCCCTATGGGAGGTCAATTGTTTTTAATCAAGTTTTTAGTTAAGAAAGCTAATCTGAGAAAAAATGACCAGTGAAAATATAGATGGCGGCAAGGCTTTAATTAGAGCCCTCGAAAAAGAGGGTGTGGAAGTGATGTTCGGGCTTCCTGGCGGGGCGATACTGCCCGTTTATGACCCGATTATTGATTCGACTATCAGACACATACTGGTACGCCATGAGCAAGGTGCTGGTCATATGGCCCAAGGTTATGCACAGGCAACTGGTAAACCTGGTGTAGCGATGGTTACTAGCGGCCCAGCAGCTACGAATATCGTTACACCTCTATGTGACGCTTATCTGGATTCAACACCTTTGGTGGTTATTACAGGCCAAGTGCCTCTAGCCGCGATCGGTACAGATGCATTTCAGGAATGCGACACCACCGGGATCACCATGGGAGTCACAAAGCACAATTTTCTTGTCAAAGACGCACAGGACGTTCCAAGAATAGTCAAAGAAGCATTTCATATCGCAACTACTGGGCGACCCGGTCCAGTGCTGATTGATTTACCCAAGGACATAGTTGATCCGAACAATCCAAGGTCAGAGCTTTACTGGGTGGACAATCCTGAAATGGACCTCCCAGGCTATAAACCAGAAAAGAAAATTGATCTTTCTGGAATAGAGAAAGCCGTAGAACTCATACAATCTTCTGAGAGGCCAGTTTTCTATGTTGGAGGTGGGATTCTCAAAGCAAGAGCGGCCGAAGCACTTAGAGAACTGGTCGAAATTACTGGTATTCACGTCGTGACAACTCTCATGGCACGAGGGGCTTTTCCTGACAGCCATGAACTTTGTTTAGGAATGCCTGGCATGCACGGAAATTATACAGCCGTGACTTCAATGCAAAAGGCAGATTTATTGGTGGCTTTGGGTGCCCGTTTCGATGATCGTGTTACTGGCAAAGTCGACGGTTTCGCACCAGATGCAAAAATAATCCACGTTGATATCGACCCTGCGGAAATAGGAAAAGTCAGAAAACCAGATGTTGCTATAAATGGAGATTGCCGTCTAGTTATAGAGGCAATGGTTGATCTGCTTAGACAACAAGACGCCATTCAAATGGATCGTTCGGAATGGAAATCTACTATTAGTGGCTGGCAGGAACGATTTCCTCTCACATATGAGGACTCTGAACCAGGAAGTAGATTGAAGCCCCAATACGTCTTGGAGCAACTTAGGGATTTAACTCCTGCAGATACAATCGTTGCTTCAGGAGTTGGTCAGCATCAGATGTGGACAAGCCAATACTGGAATTTTGATTACCCATATACATGGATCAACTCAGGAGGATTGGGGACTATGGGGTTCTCGATACCTGCTGCTATTGGTGCAAAAGTTGGAAACCCTGACCGGATGGTTTGGGCAGTTGATGGAGATGGATGTTTCCAGATGACTGCACAAGAACTTGTAACCGCAACAGTTGAAAACATACCAATAAAAGTTGCATTACTTAATAACTCTTATTTAGGCATGGTTCGCCAATGGCAAGACATGTTTTACGATGAAAGATTTTCTGAAGTATTTCTTTCAGATGATGTGCCGAATTATAAAGCGTGGGCAGAATCTATGGGCTGTGTGGGTATTCGAGTTGACAGCCCAGAAGAAGTCCCAGAAGCTATAGCTAAAGCTAATGAGATTGAAGATCGGTCAGTTGTGATAGATTTTCGAACCGCACCCGAAGAGCATGTCTATCCTATGGTTCCTGCTGGGAAAGATAATTCTTCAATTGTCGTTCCACCATCTCAAGAAAGTCAAGAACGGTGAAAAAGACTCAAGCGAATTACACAATATTAGTTATAACAGTCGAAAATAAATTCGGTGTTTTAGCTCGAGTCAGCGGCCTTTTTTCTCGTCGTGGCGTAAATATTAAGTCTCTGGCTGTTGCCCCTACAGATAAAGCAGAATTTAGTCGTATAACTGTTGATCTGGATATAGAGCTTGAATCTGTTTCATTAGATCAAATAATAAACCAGCTCGACAAACTGATAAATGTTGTTGAAATACGAGCTTTGGATCCCGCTGAGTCAGTCGAAAGAGAATTGATGATCGTCACAGTTGAAGCTGAGGCTAGTCAAAGGGATGAACTGGTTGATCATTTAGACAAAGTCGGAGGAAAGGTTTTAAACATCGGAACCGAAAGCATGATGCTTTCTTTGGTGGAAACCTCATCTGTAATTGACGACTTTGAATCCTTTTTGAGTGATTATGGCATAGTTGAACTGCAACGGACAGGCCGCGTTGCTCTAGATTCGTTATAGCTAAACAAAGTTTAAATAGTTAAAAGAAAATAATTAGGAGAAAATCGTGGTAAATATTTATTATGAAAATGATGTAAATCGTTCAGCGATATCAGACCGTAAAGTAGCGATTTTAGGCTATGGATCACAAGGGCATGCTCACGCTTTGAACTTAAAGGAATCAGGGGTTGACGTATGCGTAGGGCTGAGAGAAGGTTCTGGATCCATCTCGAAAGCTGAAGAAGCAGGACTCGTAGTTCGTTCAATTTCAGAAGCATCAGACTGGGCAGATGTGATAATGCTTCTTTTGCCTGACACTGATCAAGCAGCAATATATGAAGAACATATCGCTCCAAACTTGAAAGCTGGAGACGCCATTGCTTTTGCTCATGGTTTTAATATCCGTTTTGATCTGATTACACCTCCAGATGATGTAGACGTCATAATGATTGCACCTAAAGGACCAGGTCACTTAGTACGCAGGACATATGTTGAAGGTGGCGGCGTGCCCTGTCTTATTGCTGTTGAGCAGAACCCAACAGGTGCAGCAAAAGACCTGGCAATGGCTTATGCAGATGGGCTGGGGGGAGCTAGAGCAGGGATTATCGAAACGACTTTCACTGAAGAGTGCGAAACGGACCTTTTTGGAGAACAGGTAGTGCTTTGCGGCGGGGTTACAGAGTTAGTTAGAAGCGCTTTCGACACACTTGTTGATGCTGGATACCAGCCAGAGATTTGTTATTTTGAATGTCTCCACGAATTGAAGTTAATTGTGGATCTCATGTATGAACAAGGCATAGGAGGCATGCGTTATTCAGTTTCTGACACTGCCGAATATGGCGATTTGACTCGTGGCCCTAGAGTGGTCGATGACCATGTAAGAGAAACAATGAAACAGGTTTTAGATGAGATTCAATCTGGAGCTTTTGCGGAAGAATGGGTGGCTGAAGCTCATTCTGGTAGGGAGAACTTTTATGCTTTGGAAGAAAAGGGACGCCAACACCGCATTGAGCAAGTTGGTTCTAAACTCCGAGACATGATGCCTTGGATTAGTGCTGGCAAAGTATCGGTTCAAGACGCATCAGGCGGCCAAGGTTAAGACATCAGCCTAAAGTGTGAAAAAATTGATCGAAAATGAAAATGACTGGGAGGAACTTAGCCGTCGTGCAGCTTTTGCTTCCCATAGGCTAATTGGTTGGATTTACTGGGATCCGAGAGCCATTGCAAATTACGAAGCGCTTGGAGTTCCTAATGGATTTGGATACTACGTATCGACTCGTGCGGCTTCTCTTGGAAAAGCCGGAAACAAAGCAGTATCTGCAGTTTTTTATTCGATACACCCAGACTTCATTGCAGCAAGCCTTGACAACTGTCGTGAACATACCACTTTCGAAAAAGCGGCAGCAGCCAGAGACGCAGCGATCGCCCCAGGTTTAAAGGAATTAACACCAGAAATCTGTGAGCCTTTCGCAGATATGTCTCCGAACCTTTGGAAAGCAGCTGAAGAACTTCCTGTCTCTGGGCGAGCTTTATTTGCATCATTACTGGATTGGCCACGTCATGATGATCCGCTCACATCAGCTTGGTTAGCTGTTAACGCCATCCGTGAGTGGCGTGGTGATACTCATTGGGCAATTTTGCTAAGCGAAAATATTGACGGCACTATGGCTGGCATCCTAGATAATGCAAAGCATGATTATGACGATCAATGGCTTCCACGTAGTCGAGGAGCAGACGATGATGCAATTAGTAACGCATTTAAAAAGTTAACGGAACGTGGTTTAGCCGATGGAGAAACAGTTACGCCTAAAGGCTTGGAGTTTAGAGAAAGTCTTGAAAGAAAACTTAACAACATAGCTAGTGCCGCATGGCGCAATCTTGGGATTGACCAAACGGCTCAATTTCTCGAATTGATCGAACCAGTTGGTTCGCGCTACATGGATCACATTGATGACACAGCTGGATCAAATTGGATGCCGGCTGGGCGAGAAGCTAAGAGTAAATAGTATTGATGATCAGCTCATGCGCTGAACTATCATCGCCATTCCTTGTCCGCCTCCAACACACATGGTTTCAAGTCCGAATTCTTTATCAGCGTCCTCTAGACCATTTATCAATGTTGTCATTATCCGAGCACCTGTCATTCCAAATGGATGGCCTAAAGCTATGGCTCCTCCATTCACATTCAATTTGTCATGGTCTATCCCGGTTTCCTCTGCTGAAGGAATAACTTGTGCTGCGAAAGCTTCATTTATCTCCACGAGATCAATATCACTAATTGCCATACCGGCTCTTTGTAATGTTTGGTTGATTGCATCAACTGGGCCTAACCCCATGACCTCTGGATTCAGAGCTGAAACCCCAGAAGCCACAATTTTCGCCAATGGAGTGACTCCTAATTCTGAAGCTTTTTCTTCACTCATCACAACTACGGCGGCAGCGCCGTCAGCACCCTCACCATCGACCCCCAGACCGCCGCCCTCTCCCCAGGCTCCGTCTGGGACATCCCCGGCGGCGGGGCCGAGGTGTTCTCGGAGCGTGTGCGGCGTGAGTTGTTTCGTGGCAAGGCTGGCGCTGATCGCTGGATCGAAATTCACCATCTGGCCCATCGCATGGGACTGAGGTCTAACGCCACGATGCTTTACGGCCACATCGAGACACACGAAGAGCGCATTCAGCATTTCGTGCGCCTGCGGGAGGCACAGGACGTATCGAGCGGATTCCTCTGCTTCATCCCGTTGGAATACCAACTTGGCACTACGAATCTCGTGCCGCGTCACGCTAGTGCAATGGAAGACCTTCGCATGATTGCCACCGCGCGGTTGATGTTGGACAACTTCCCGCACATCAAGGCGTATTGGGTAATGGCTGGTGAGGAGACGGCTTCAGTTGGTCTTAACTTCGGCGCTGACGACCTCGACGGGACTATTGGGACGGAGCGCATCGCGCATGCGGCGCTTGCCGAAAGTCCGGTGGGTGTAGCCCGAACGAGGCTTTTGGGACTCATCCGGTCGGCCGGTAAGGTTCCTGTCGAGCGCAATGCGACCTACAACGTTCTGCATACGCATGCCGCTTAGCCTTGGGCGCATCCCCTATCTGAATACCGAGCCGTTCTTTGGCGATGACGTGGTCCGATCTGATGCGCACACTGCGACTCCGCGATCCATGATCGATCTTGTGCGCAGCGGCCAGGTTGATTTCGCGCCGCTCCCAGTTGTTGCGGCGTTCGACTATCCCGATGATTTTCGAGCGGTCGGAGGCTTGGGTATTGCGACCCAGACAGACGCCAAGTCGGTACTGCTGTTCTCGCGCGTGCCGCCACAGGATCTTGCGGACCGGCAGATCGGGGTCATTGATGACACTGCCACCTCGGCGCGCCTGCTACGTGTTTTGCTGCACGGTCATTTCAACGTCGGCTGTTATCAACCAGTACCGCTCGAAGCAGCCGTTGACGCGTTTCTACTGATCGGCGATCGAGCGCTTGTCCAGTCACCAAACGAGCCGCACTATCCCTATGTCGTTGACCTGGCAGCGGCATGGCATGAGTGGACCGGCTTGCCGTTTGTCTTCGCGGCGTGGATGCAGCGTACGGGAGCAGAGGCTGGAGAAGTCGCAGAAGCTGTGGACTATCTGAGTCACCAGCTTGCGATCAACCGCCTGGATCTTGGCGCTCTCGCAGCCCGCCGGCCCGATCTCGGACTTGATGCAGACAGCGT
>ENA-UPTF01001379-UPTF01001379.1-marine-metagenome-genome-assembly--contig:-NODE-1379-length-15290-cov-2.931177_pt1 | contig 15290 bp, 15 predicted proteins | sample MGYA00238166_ERZ767019 | MGnify/ENA primary metagenome ERZ767019 (study PRJEB28930, sample SAMN06266391) | marine metagenome | isolation source: Sea water from 250 m depth | place: Atlantic Ocean...
CTTACTTACACATGAATAACTGCACATCATACCTGTCACTTTGACTTTTGTAGTATTGTCACCAGCAAGAAGCATGCTGGATATGAATAGAATTTGAATCGTTAGCCTCATGGTTTCTCCTTATCTACTCCCTGAAATTATATCAGACTAAATTGTTATTATAATTAAAATAATTCTATATACTAATTCTAATAATCAATTATTTGCTATAGATCATGATAAGATCCCTAAATAATGGCACTAATACAATTGTGTCAATAAATCAAAAATTGTATCAATGCTAAGAATACCAAAAATTCTGAAAGATAAAGTTCAATTAATCATATAATATATTCTCCACCATTTGAACGATATCAGTCTCATCAAATATTCTGTCCTTGTTCAAATCGAATCTGAAAAGATGGAACATATCAAGCTCAATATCACCGGATAATGAATGATCAACAATATGATTGAGGTCAATGATATCGATCATGTTATCCAGGTTGGTGTCACCAACAAGAAGATTAGTTTCGAACTCCCAGTGACTCTTCCTGACCTTATAACTATGATACTGGGATGGATACTGTATTTCGAGAACAATATTCTTATTATGATCTACTTCCGTAATAATAGCTCCTTGGTCAGATATTGACCCCCAATTGATAAGTGTATTTTGATTCGGAAGCCTCTGAACACTTCCCATTGCCAGACCAACATGACCATCTGGATGTTCATAGTCCCAAACAAGTGTCACTATCCTTTCTTCTTCATCAATTTCATACTCCACGGCTCGAGATCTCGGTGGATCATGAAGGTTCCCATTATCAAATAATGTGATATTCCCATTATCTATTCTTCTCACATCATGCTGTTTACTAAATCCAAAAAAAGGATCATCAATGAATAAGAATTCATTTTTTGGACCACCCATCCGCCATATCACAGCACCACTGTATCTATCGACCTTTATCACCTCACTACTCCTCCTGTTTGATATCAGAATATTCTCATCAATATCGACCTCTATACTATTCCCGTGCATCCAGACAATGTTATTTTGTGTAAGGTCAAGGTTAGTATAATCTGCAATATCTAAATGGTCCCATGCATTCCATTCAAATATCAAGCTATGGCTCGAGTCAAACTCCTGAATGATCAATAGGTGGACCAGGGCACTCGTATCTCCACCCTCTAATACTGTACTCATATCAACCAATATTGAATCATAGGTCTGTAAAAAATAACCCCTATTTTCCAAGATCTGGATATCATGGTAATCAGCTAGATACTGACCTGCACACTCCAGCGTGTCGGTCTCTATCATAAATTCATTCATTAAGATCCAAAACTGGCCGGGCTTGTGGAAATAAGATAATAGCTCCTGGTTCACTTTAAAATCCAAGCCTAAAGGACCACTATTTATATACCATGCTATGTCAAGAGTTGAATCGATCATAGCCATATACCTACTATCCATGGACATTGAATGGATGAATATATTCGCCGAATATGGATTGTCATTAACTAATACCTGGAAATCTATATACTCTCGTGATTGAGGTGTGACCAGTGACCAAGACAGAGAAATAATGATTATAGATATTCTCACCTTATTGTATAATCCCCCTCATAAAGATACACCTATAACATTTACATGGCAAATATCCTTGAGAGTGATAGGTTCCAAGATCGAATAGTGTTATGAGACCGATCATGAGGATGTTATTTCATTAATCTCCAAAATTTGGGATATGGTTCTTTGCCATTGCAATAATATTGGATTTGGTCTTGTCAATCACATATTGGCGGTCCATAATGATCCTATCTATGTTATTCTTATTGAATTTTGGGTCCTTGCCATAAGAACTGATCTCAATGATCGAAAGGCGCAGTAATTGTTTTTCTTTCCTGGACCTGATCCTTTTCAACGCTTTTTTAGCGTTTGGAAGATCATTCAGATATAGATAGGAACGGGTCAAATAGGAGTAATGTTTCGTGCGCCTGCTTAGTGCCGAACACTGGTTGAAATGCTCTACAGCTTTCTCCCAATTATGGCGACTGTAATAATACTTACCTATTTCAATATTTTGACGATAATCACCATGTTTAAGTATCTTTTGTGGTAGACCAACAAAGTAAAGCCTCTGTGCTGAGAGCCCTTTAGATAATATAAAGAAGAACAGAAGGAAAAGGATTTTTCTCATGGTTCCTTAGATTCTTTTTCCACTACTTATTTGAACTATTTTTAGGATCAATTTCTTTTAGATCGTTGGTTATTGATAGCCCAGCATAGGATGAAAGTATCTTGCCTAATGTGTGCATACTTCTCTTTAATGATTCCCTTTTCAGATCGGTCCTGTCAATGATTTGCAGGTGAGAACGCCATCCCACACCTTCTACATACTCATCAATAGGAGGCTGGTCACGTTTTCCAAAAAGATCTATCAGATGTGACCGAAGCCTATCGACCTGTTTTTCCATTACCTTTCTTTCATCTAAATCTCCATAAAATGGCACGGGATTAACAACGGAGAACATTCTTAAGGTTTTGAATAACTGGTTTGGTAATTGGCGTTTTCCTTTTCCAGCTAAACCGTATATCAGTGGATCCTGAGGATTCTTTTGTTCCCCATTAACTGTAATTCTAATAGCTGGTAGCAAAGGATCACCGGATCGTAGTAATTCGATCTTGATACTGTGCCAGGGCACATTCATACTCGTGGAAAGCTCTCGAAGCCAGAGTCTTGCAAATTCCTTCTCATCTAACTGACCATCTATCTCATCAAACCTACCGATCTCGGGAACCATATGATCCAGTACCAACATCCTCTGGTACATCTGATTCGTCCATTTTTGAAGGAGAATCACAAACTTATCCTGTCTTTCATTAAATACTGCTAACCAGCAGACCCCGTACTGAATAAAAACAGATAAAAAGCCCATTATATTGTAAAATTGATCTACATCTTTGGTAAATATCAACAAGAACCAAACGGCAAACTGAATATGAACAATAAAATATATCAGCCTAAGGTTTGAACCTTGTGAGCGTACACCGGAATCAAAAAAGTCGTGTACCTCGTCCATTTGGTTGAGTAACAGTGCACCACCCTTTCCAATTCCATCCAAATAATTGGTGAACTGTAGATATAATTGCTCATTGGTGAGAAGCTTTCCAAACTGTAGTTGGAAGAATCTATGACCCAGACCAATCATAATGCGAATTTAGTTATAGTGGGTGTTGTACAGGCATCCTTAATAACTGTTATGATAAAATCATTTTATACGATTGAAAAATATAAATTTGATCAAATGTTCATAAGATCTTGGCATTATATATATAAGGGTAAAATAGCTTGGCCTAAAGATCTTTAAGGGGATCCAGCCAGGAAACAGTATTTGATAATATACTTCTCAGGCTCATCGATACCTGCCACGCACCTACCTTTTGTTCCAGTTCACCCTCTATCCCTGAAAATGAACCTCCGATGAAGAAAGGCTTCTGTATATTAAGAGCAAACCCACCGATCTTGGTATTCCATAAAATTCCAAAACCTGCGGTAACGACCGTTGCTCGGGAATTAGGGGCTTCTTTCCCATTCCAATAAGATTCTGTGGTGTGTACCATCACTAAATTTGCACCAGCAGAACCTTTGATCGCTGGTATAAGTTTACTAAAAGCAACAACCGATAGATCATATGATTCTGATGCTTTAAAACCATATTTACTTTCTTTTAGGGGTAGTACAGCACTCAATGTACCGCCAATGAATACCGGAGTGGTCATACGTTTAATGAACAGTTGCATCTCTAAGACCCCCTTGTGTACACCTTCACTGATGCTAAAGTGTCGATGTTCGTCCTTTTCTTCATTATTCAGAAAAAATGGGTCTGATGTTAGTGTGTTCCTAGATGGAAGAATAAGACCAGTACCAATGAACCATCGTTTTCCTGGCCCTCGACCATCATTTACTATAAGATACCTGGCCATGATACGGGAGTCGCCCAAAAGACCACCGTTGGCATTTGAAAAATCCGTGTGTGAGCCTTCATTCCGATGGTGAATAGTGACCGAATCACCCTCCCATCTCATAGTCCTGATCCCAATATTTTGTATTATCGTAAGGTTCCAATAATTTGAAAGTCCTAAGGTTATACTGGGCCTCATGATCATAGATATCAATGTTCCTTCATGGTCAAAACCTTCTCCTGAACCTGGTAAGGCCTCATGCCACCAATCAATATATTGATTGGTGTTGTCCAGACCTAACATCACCTGTCCGGCCCATAATCCTACGCCTCTGTCAGAGCTGCCGACCGGCAGCGAAGGGTTACTTCACAGGGCTCACTGCCCACGCAGTGAGATAGCAAACAGAGTAATTAGTGATAGATAACGAAAAATTATATACATTTAGCCATGAAATTAGTTTGAACTATAATAACAGTTGGAACATAATCCTCAAATAATTTTTTTAGAAGTATGACACATGAATATCAAATAAGCTACTATGGTTAAAGAAAAATTCTTAAAAACAATCTGGCCTATGCTCGGATGGTTGGGAGCATCACTTGTTATTCTTGGATATTATCTGAACGCTAATGAGTTTGCGACCTCCTGGTTAGTATGGTTTGCCGGGAACCTAATGGTTGGCATATTCTCCATTTATAAACAAGCATATTCCACAGCGGTCATGTCTTTTATAATCATGGCCATGAATATTTACGGATACATCCAATGGGTCTCGTAATAATGTACATATAGATTATTCAATCGGATCACAATTTTGAGACCACTCACATCGAAGAATGATTTCCCATCCAAAGATGATTTTATTTATCTGAATGCTGCCAATGTTGCACTGATGTACGATGGAGCAAGACAGGCCATCATTGACTGGACACAGGATCTTGCTAAGAACGGAAGCAATAATTTTGATGAGATCGCAGAAGCAAATGTTTTCGAAAGATTGCGATACTTTACAGCCCAGCTTTTCAACTCCGCTCCTGAGGATATTTCTGTTGGTTCCAGTACCACGGAATTGCTTGGTTCATTAGCATGGGCGATCGCTCCTGGAGCAGACAACAATGTAGTGAGCACTAACATTGTTTTCCCTAGTACAGTTTACCCTTGGCAAAGGGTGGCACGTTCAACAGGGTGCTCTATCAGACTTGTAAAAGAACGAAATAACCTCGTTCGTGAAGATGATATCATAGGATCCATAGATAAGAATACATCTGTTGTCTGTATCTCGCACGTTGAATATGGGAATGGTCAGTGTTTCGATCTGGAAACACTATGTTCTGCGGCGCACGAAATGGGTGCTCTTCTTATCGTGGATGCTACCCAATCCGCCGGTGCTATACCGATAAATGTAAAGGATTGTTCAATAGATGCTGTGATAAGTGGTGGATACAAATGGCTCTGCGGACCCTTTGGAGCAGCGGTCATGTATCTTGCACCACATCTTCAAGATAAACTTGAACCAGGGCTGGTTGGTTTTCGAAGTAATAAGGATATATGGGACCTGAAGGCAGAGAGAATAGATTATCCGTGTTCTGCTAAACGATTCGAATTCAGTACGATGGCATATGGTAATGCCCTCGGTCTGGCCAGGTCCATTGAATTTCTGGCTAAGATAGGAACAGACAATATATTCAAGTATAATCTCTTATTAGCCGATATGCTTGTAGAGGGCCTGCGCAAACGCAATGCAAATATTACATCCCCCTTATCTGAAAAATATCGATCACCGATCGTTACCGCTACCTTTTATGGGCTCGATCCATCCAGTGTCATTCAGGACCTAAAAGAGGCCGGGGTCTATCTCTCAAAAAGGGGAGATGCTCTCCGATTCTCACCTCACCTTTACAATGATCCCGATCATATTCAGGGGTCACTCGATCATATAGATAGAATTTGTCTCAAGTGACCAATAGGATATCAATAATCATAGCGAGGCTGATTCAGATAATATTTGAAAGGATAGAACAACCTCAGACTATCCAGGGTGTTCCTATGTTTAAATAGCTCATCATTCAGGTAGCTCAGCTCCTCCCTAAGCAAAGCTGTCTCATCCTCCGTTCTCTGTTTGATAGCGGAGTCAGTGAACGATTTTGGAGAGATCGATTGGCTGGATCGAATTCTTTCTAAGAGATCACTATATCCGAACTCAAATTCTATGTCATGCAATCTCTTCAATAGGACAGAGTCCATTAAGGGATATTTTGATACGAAAAGGGTAACTGAATCAATCTCCCATTCTTTGTACGCTATATGCTCAAGTGTCGATATAATGGCCCTTTTCTCCTTATTGACCTTCTCATTCAGGAGCATCATTTCATCATAGGAACTATGTTCTACTGATTCCTTGATCACTTCTGTCTCGCTGAAAGCAAATAATAGAAGTATACCGATCGCAAGAAGGAGACTAATGAGATGTGTTGAACTATTCTTTTTCAATTTATATCTATAGTGAATTTGGAATACTGGAAAAAGATAATACTATATTCTCTCAAGAACCGAAGAAGTTTTGAGCATTCTTTGATATCATGGCTTTCCAAATCACTGATGATTGATTCAAAATTTACCAATAATTAATTGTACGGACCGATCGTTGATCGTTTGTTAAGATAGGTTTCGAAGGTATTAGGTTTTGATGCCTATATTTCTGTTATGAGTGGCCAATCTTTATTCTTTAGTCTGGGCATACTGGTAATATCTCTCTTACTATGGTTGTACAATATATTTCCTGTCATATTGCTCATACTACCGATCATCTTTATAAAAGGTTTAAAGAGAAAATAGATCCCCGAAACAATGAACCATTTGACGGCTCTTGGTCGAAATAATAGTTCAACCATGTATCGTGCGTGGATATTTAATATGTCAACTCAAGCGGGCATGATGACCTAATACACCCTATTATCAATAAGAAGATTTCCACAAGGATACTGAACATAATTGGGAATATTTGTTATGATCTGTTTATTGGTCTTTTGTGCAATTTGTGCAACAGCCACCCTTATAGATTCATTACCGACCTTAGAGCTGATCTTTATAATACCATTTTGCACACTATCATTTATCAGGGATCTGTCAATCTTGACAATCACAAAATCTCGGTCCAATGTGGTGCCACTTTCTTTACTAAGGATTATCCATTCTGAATCCGGTTTTGCGTTCCATTTAATATAGCCCCCACCCTGGTTTACAATATCAAAGGACATTTCGGTCATGGTCGAGTCAAAATCCATTCTTTCAGTTGATATACTGATATTAGGCTTAGCTATTTCCATACGCACTTTGATAGAGATATCTCCTGTGTCCGATCTTATTCTGATTACCCCTCTGTAGTTACCTGAACTCATACCAGCACGATCAACAGTGGCAGTTATAACAGAACGATTCTTGGTCACCCCAGTCTTACGACTGAGCGATAACCACTTTTGGTTCTCGCTAACGGACCATGGGAGCGTACCCCCACCTTCATTCAAAATACTGAATTGTAAGGATGTTAATTTTGATCTAAAATCAAGTTTATTCGTACTACTACCCATGATCGGAGTAACATTCTCTACAACAAAGAGCGGCCCAATTATTTTTGCGACCGATGTATCATTCGAGTGTTTGATCCTTAAATAAAAGGTTTCACCTGTGATGAGATTATTCCACCAGTTATACTCACCAGTATTATCAAGGTCTTCCACGATATTGGTCCAGGACATACCAGCATCTGTAGAAACACCAATATCAATAACAGGGACCCATCCATAGGTCTTCCAGACCAATTTCATTATCTTTACCTCTTGATGGGAAGAACGCACAGCAGGTTCTATGAACATTATCTTATTGGTCTTGTTCAAAAGAGAGTATGCTGAACCAATCTCAGTGGACTGAAAATCGGTATAGTTAATAGGCAGGGAACCATAAGGATTGAATAAAGTATCTATTCCCTTTTTCTGACCCCAGTAGTTCGATCCAAGATCTATAGCCTCATTATCTGAATAAGATGATACTTCATAGCCACCGTGATAGAACCTTAATTTGATATTCTTCATCTCCGGAGTGGCATACTGCTCAGTGCCCGATAATGGTACGTACGCTTGCTCAAAATATTGCCAGATGGAATAGGAATCAGAGTTAGGTATATCTTGAGCTTCAATGTGCCAGTTCGTATAGTCATTGGTCTTGTTGATCAAACCGGTAAAATTCGAATAATTGTGCCAGGTATTAGAGTTCTCCCCTTCAAGCGGGTTCCAATAGCACTGAAAAGGAGCTGTCAGGTATGTTAATTTTTGGTTCCTTGCGTCCCGTAGCTCCGCAATATAGGACCACACAGAATTACCGGTACATGGTTGCCATGAAAAATCACTTCCCCCATTATTTGAGTTATATTCAAAACCGATCCATCCGATCCGTCCGAATGGGATCTTTTTAATCAACCTCGCATTCCAACCATCCATCCATCCATCTCCGGAGTATTCTGCATCGGTCCAGTCATCCCATAACCCTTCATAAACAGTGTTATCAAGAACACTGGTTTGATGGTTTGAGACTATATTACAATTGTTAACCCTTACTATAGGACCGGACGATTGAGACCATGTTCCATTCAGTCCTGCCTGTGACCATTTTGTCGTTTCAATACCATATCCGCTATTTTTTTCAATGGATGTGTGGACGATGTTGTTATCACCATCTCCCCCCAGCAATAGACCATTAACTCTATTGCTTCTTATTGAGGATCCTTCTATATCTAAGTTGCCTGAAAATGACATTACCCCGTGACGGTTATGTTCAATGATCGCATTCGTTATTGATATATCACCGTGATTGAATAATCCTGTATCAAAAGAATTGATTATTTTAAGGTTGGAAGCATTAACAATACCTAATGATTCATTGACCAGTCCATGACCTGAACATGATTCGATCCGCATCCAATTAATGAAAACATTGGGAGAATTGATAATAACACCATGTCCAGCACTATTCAAAATAGTAACATCCATGATAAGAACACTGCCATCCGGAACAGGTCTTATATTAATACCTGTTTTTCCAGGATCTTGGATGGTGACTCCTTGAAGAAACATCCTTGAATTAACATCAATGCCTGTGCTGGCATTACTTAAAGAAAAATATCTTAAGGAATTATTTGATTCCTTAGAATTTATGATAATTCCGACCCATTGATCCTTATTTGAAGATGGCTCTAAAGGCTCAAATAGGACTGGCGCAGATAGTGTCCCTTCAATTTTTAATGTACCTAATACTAAGAGTCTAATATCACCTAGATTATCAGCGTTCTTGTCAACGAACTTAATTTTAACTTTTACACCACTGTTGATGGTCAAGGTCGCTCCCTCATCAATTACAACAGACTCAGTTAATAACTTTTCGCTGGACCAGATAGTATCTTTACTGATATGGGATCTACCATAGGGAAAAGAAATGAGAATCAACAAGATGCTACATTTTATACTGGAAACCCTGGCTATCATGAGTAGCCTGAATTTAGAACAACTGCACCACTATATGCGCTTGGATTAAACACACAGACTGCATTAATGGCGATGGATGTTTATACTAAATGGAAAATAATAATGATAAGGTATCCTAAAAAAAACATGAAGATAGTTTAGATCGGTGACCGTGATTCTTCACGTAGTTTCTGGTTGTATTCTCTGGCTAACAACTGAGCCTCTTCGTAACTCACATTTATTTCTTTCATTCTTATTATCTTACTGAGAACGTATCCACCGAGCGCAAAAGATGAGAAGACACTAGCCAATTCCTTATTTGAAAAGGCCAAGCTAAGCAATCCAAAAAATACCCCATTGCAGTTAAAACAAAATAATCCAAATTTTTTTTTTCTAAAGTTACGTTCCGTATTTCTTGCAAGCTCAAAGTTAGAGTCATCACCGATGGTTCTGAAGAAAGAAGATTTTGATATCTTCATACCATATTGAAACGCTTGCCAATCCTCACCATCAGCTTTTATGACCATTTTCATGGACTCAATTTCAGGGTCGTTTTTAGTATTCATTAAAGAATCTTTTTGGAACTCGTTTACGGAAATTCCATTGATAAGATAATAGCTATACAATGCACTCATTGTAGGATACCGAGAATTATGTGTGGGTAAGTTCTGTAATAAGATTTTAGGGTGAGAAGATAGGTTGCAAATGACCACCAGATTTACAATGAGACAATACTTCATAGTGTAATTAGAATATTTCATTTGGCGTTCCTTTTCACCAGAATACCTATACATCCGGCACAGACCACGACAAAGAGAATCAACTTAAGCATATTATTCTTATCGGGATCTTTAGCAGGCATTTTCACCGGGTCAGATGGTACTGTGGATGGCGTAACAAATGTTTCAAGGTCAGATGATATTGTCGTACACTTTTCGGACCAGCGTTTACGGCTTATTCTTTTATGAATAAAATAATCAATAGTGCATTTTGCATTTGATCTAAGCGCTTCTGGTTCTTCTGATCTTACTACAGGTTGCATGACAACAATGAACACATCAAAAGGATATTTTGCGTACTGAGTAATATTTGCCATGGCCGATAATGTGTAATCTAGCTCACCTAAATATCGATTTCTGTTAACATCGATCTCAAGATGTAGATATTTTTGCTCATCCTTGCCATAGATCCTTATTCTTTTGATATTGGGTGAATTATGATCACGATCAAAATATTTAGGGATCATAGCCGCAACCTGACGATCTGTGAATCGTTTCTTCGATGCTGGATACAAGTATGATAGAAAAAGGGATAATAAAAGTAATCTGATATAAAACTTCATTCGCTAATTTAATTTGATCAATAAAGTATATTACAATGCAGCATGCAAGTAGCTTAACTATTTAAAATGGTGTCGCCCAAGCAGTGAATCACTAATGATCAAAATATTTTATTCTGCAACTGGTAGGATGCTTTCATGGCCGCGTAGACCTGTTTTTCCTTAATGTATCCATTTATCTTATTCAGTATGGTTGAATATCTGGGATATTTGTTCCAAAACCTTCTTTTTGCAAAAATTTCTTTTCCTTCAATAGAAATATTAAAATTATAATCTTCATTGACCCTTGATCTTATAAGGATATTATCTGTATCAATAAGATTATCATTCAAATAATTTTTCAATTCTCTGGCATGCTTTACCGAAGCGTATTTACCACTGATCTGAATCAATACTTTATACAGTTTATCCATGGTTTAATGTAATAAATTTTGACAAATATATACCATATAGTTAAACAATATTGATCGAATAATGATACAGAATTTTCATCGCATTCCCATTGACCCTAAGATTTTATAGACCCTGCCTGGTTCATTCGAAATGATACCATCAGCACCCAGAATAATAGCTTCTTGTATATCATCTGGATCATCTACTGTCCAGAAATGTACAAACTGACCTTTACTTTGGATCGATTCTATCCATTCTTGGTCCACATAACCTAAATACCTTACTAAAGGGCTGTAGAAGGGTAGTTGGACCGCTGTGTATGGGAGATCATATCCTGTTCTATGGGCAAATAGTTTTGTTCTCAATGCATCTATGTATGAAGCACCCGTGAATATTTTATTATTACTTTGACCACGAAAATGATCTATCACCCGATAAGAGCGTGATACAACAAGGACCCTTTTATCCATTTTATATGCATTTATCAATTCGATCAAACTACTTAAACCAGTTATACTTTTCTCCTTGATCTCGATATTGATCCTATGTTCGTTGAAATGATTGAACACATTCTCCAAGGATGGGATCCTATAATCTTTATTTCTATATAGGTAGCTACCATCATGAGCTTGAAAGTTGAATCCAGCATCCAAAATTTGAATTTCCTCAAATGTTAATTCATTAACATTTCGGTCAACACCAGTAATATTTTTCAGGTTCTTGTCATGTACAACAACCCAAACATTATCCCTGCTCCTCCATATGTCTAATTCAATAATGTCTGCACCATGGTCCAATGCTTTCGGGAACGCTTCGATAGTATTGGCAGGAAGATGGTTAGATGCCCCCTGGTGTGCTAAAATAAGTGGGCATGGACAGTCAAGGTATCCATTAACATTTCCATCTGCCAATAAGGATATTTGTGTTGAAGAAAAAATAATTATGAGAAATATTATAGGCAGATGATATTTGACCACTGTTTACCGAACTTAATAAAAGAATGATTTATAGTTGTTAACACCATGAAATTTTCTATTAATACAAAAAACACAAAAAGGCCATCCTTACCTTTTCCTATGGAACGGTCAATACTAAGATATATTCTCCAACTATTTTGGTTTATAATGATTATTTAAAAGAGAGTTATTTATATGGAACAGAATATAATCCGAGCAGAATAATTCGTATAGAATTCGAGATCATACCTAAAACTAGGTCATTGATATTGAACCCCTTGAAATGTCCTAAAGGTATTAGAACTCAGGTGTAGTAGGATAATGTAGCAATCATTTATTACATAATTCTAATCGATCAATGATACATCAACCGCTTTTTTTCCTCTATCTCCATCTACAACGGTGAATTCAACTTTATCATCATCCTTGACATAGATACCATCGGAAAGGCCCGTCTCATGGAAGAAATATTCGCTACCATCATCGCCTTTGATAAAACCATATCTTTTATTTCTGTTATAGAATTTTATTGTTCCCTGCTGCATTTTTTCCTCTTTTGTTAAGATTGAGGTTATTAGTAATAGATACCAGTATAACCAATAAAACAGAACTTAAAAAGTAGAACCCATATTACTCAATTTAAATTATCCACTATTACAGAACGAACAGATAGACGGAAATCCGGTTTTATTTCTTGGATCCTCAAACTCTATGATCCTATAAATTCTTGTAATAGTTCTTGCAAGATATTACCACCTATCTCGTTCAAATTTATACGTTCACACTGGGTCTTTAAACGATATTTATTACCAATCCGGTTCCAGTTCCGACCGAGTATAAAGTGTGATATGATCGCTCTCCTGGTCCCAAAAACATGTGATTCATATATCTTGTAATAAAAAATCTTCAATTAACATAAAACTTTTCACTATCTATATTCCTTTATGGCTAATACTTGTCCCTACTTTTCTACGGTAGGGTTGTTCCCATAGGCATTATTGTTTATCTCTGTCCCATAAGATCCCTTTACTGCCTGTGTAATACTACGATGGGATCGGAACCAGTTATGGTGTATCTCACACTTTTTCTGAGGTATTCCACGAATTGAAACAGATCTCTCAATTGACCAAAAAGAATTATTGTAGATCTCGATAGAGGTCCCAGCAATGGTCGTACCATCGCCTCTATCAATCCCACCATGCATATCAAAACAGTGGCTGGATGATACATCACCCTGGACATTATGGCGCGACACATAGCTACAGCCAGGAAGACCAGCGCCAGCGATCGAATGGCGATTCAAATTGAATAGATTATACTCGATAATCGAAGAAGATTTTTTCAGGCAGATACCGTAACCCAGACCCATGTACTGGCAATGATGGATAAAGTTATGGTGAATATTATGATCGTTGCCTTTGATCAGGTAAATCCCTGCATGCGAAAAGGATGATATATCACAATTGTCCACTTCTAAATGGGAGAATTCTGTTTGTATGCCACGAGAGTTTGGAAACTTATAATAATATTCTTTGCCCTTACCACCGAACCCGAACGCACGTCTGTGATGGTCGGAATAACGTTTTGAGTTAGGTCCTTGGATACGCAGACCTGTGATACGCACGTTCGGACCAGCAGCACTGATCATTACCGGAGTATTCAGCACATCGCTCCTGACCAAAGCACCTTTCGAACCCTTATACCCTCGATTCCCTGCAAGTGTTACACCTTCAGGTACCTCAAGAATTATCTGATCTATCAATATTCGTGATGTCAGATCGATCTCTGTCTCCCCAGGAATGAAAACAACATCCCCAATTTTTGATTTGGATAAGGATTTAATTAGGTCATCAAGGTCCTCCACAGTATAGTCACCACTTGTAATAATATTTACATAAGCTTCTCCACCACCAATTGGGCCGCGTTCATCTGGCTTGGCACCATAGACCACGTTATCAATCTGCACCCATGTTGAATCATTCGCATATGCATACGTGAGAGGAATAAGCCCAGCGATGATAAGTGACAGTGCAATATGTGTTATCATTCGTGAAATCTACCCCCTGATCATATACATAATAAACAACACTAATACATGGCAGGACAATTCATGTACTAAAGTAGAATAACAATGAAAAAATTTCTATACTTATTGATCAATACATATAATTTTCTTTTATGAATGATATAGGAAATATTTCCTTACCACTGAATAACAAGATCCGATATTCCAAAACAAAAAATAAAAGATCACCAGCAGTGTTCTTTCTGCATGGTTATGGTAGCAATGTGCATGACCTATTCTCCCTGAATCCATACTTTCCAAATGAGTGGGCCTGTATAAGCCTGGAAGGAACAATACCGATCAGTTTTGGTGGATGGGCCTGGGCTGAAATTGATCTGAATAATATGCTACAACTGCCAAAACCTGAGCAAGTTTCAGAACATCGCAAGAAGATCATAGATTGCATAGAGATATGCACTCATGAACTCGATCTTGAACCAGATAGGGTGTATATGGTTGGATTCAGTCAGGGTGCATCTATCTCCATATACTGTGGTCTCACCCACCCTGAATTATTCCATGGCATAGTATCCTTATGCGGATTAATAAGACCTCATGGATTCTCAAGTGAGATCGACAAGGATAAGATTCACGGACTGAACCTATTCATGGCAAATGGAACTGAAGATGATCTTATCCCTATAGAGTTAGGGCGCAAGAGTAGGACATATCTTGAGAGTGTTGGTATTAAACCAGTATACAGGGAATATCCTGCAGGACACACTATATCCACAGATTGTCTGCAAGAAATGTTGAAATGGCTAAATGGACTCTCAGAGGAATAATGCCGAATTGTTAAAATTAATTATTATATAGGAAAAATAGAGGGTGAATAGAAATGCTACTTAGTTTCCCTATTAAAAATCAATATATAAAATGAGATATTGATCTTTCAAGAATATCAGATCAACCCTTGCACTTTTCAAGGGTTTTCGGATCTTGATATAATGTTTTACTTATGTGAATTCTGTTAATCCACCCTATTGATTTATTTATAGGACTTAATACTTTGTAATCATCACCCATTCTATCAATTATTGTTAAAAATAAGATATTTCCATGACCTCTAACA
>ENA-UPTF01001380-UPTF01001380.1-marine-metagenome-genome-assembly--contig:-NODE-1380-length-15283-cov-2.009865_pt1 | contig 15283 bp, 12 predicted proteins | sample MGYA00238166_ERZ767019 | MGnify/ENA primary metagenome ERZ767019 (study PRJEB28930, sample SAMN06266391) | marine metagenome | isolation source: Sea water from 250 m depth | place: Atlantic Ocean...
AAACTTGCCCACTGGCCCTTTTGCTGAAAAATCTTTTTCTAATGTAAAATAAGCTAAACCTGATGCTCCTTCATCTTTGGCCCATTTATCAATGTTATCAAAAAAGCTTCTTGGTTTATCTTTAGTATTTTTTGTTACTATTCCTCTAACTATTGCACCATTTTTTACTAATTTTTTAAATATTTCAAACTTTACGTCTTCTCTTGTAAAAATATCTGTTAAATCATGTATTATTAATGGATTTCTCAAGTCGGGTTTATCAGTGCCATATTTGAGCATAGTCTCTTGATATGTAATTCTGGGAAATTTTTCGAATAAGGGTTCAAATACCCTGTTCCAGGCACCTAAACGTTGTGGCAAATTATATTCGGCGATAATTTTACCATTCCGGTCGAAGGCTGTCCTACCGTTAACGTCAATGCCGACAGTATCGTCCGCCACTATACCCAGGCGTTTTAATAATTGTTCAAGCTCTATGTGGCGGGCGATACCAGTACCCCGAGACGCGAGATCGTCTTTCGCACGTTCGAGAATATCTACTTTCCAACCTTGCTGGACCAGCATGTTGCCCGCAAACAAGCCGCCTATAGATCCACCCACGATAACAGCACGTCTTCCATTCATAATTTTAATTCTTAATTCCTATTTACCAGTCAATACCCTGATGATTTTCTCCGGTTCTTCTGGTAATTGATCTCCTCGCCACGCGACAATTTGATCGGGCCTTATGAGAGCAAAATTGGATTGATAAAGTTCACGGGCTTCTTCTCCTGCGACGTTGACAACTGATAGAAAAAGCCTTGCCGATTTGGCAGTTGAAGTAAGGGGTCCAATAATATTTTTATCCCCTCCATCAAAACATAATAGCGTATACTCGAAACCAAATTGATCATAAAGAGATGTTGTCTTACCAGTGATACTTTGTAACCAGAGATGAGGTGCACGTCCACCGGGACAGGCAGTTGGTTGATACATATTGGCCAGATCAGGTGGAGGTTCGCTCCCGTCGGAGACAATTATGGGGGAACCGTCATATCGGTTACCAAAGGTGATGCCCGGAATATTAAATTCCTCTCGCCCATGGCGGTTGAAGTAGTCACTCGCTTCTGCACGAAGTTTAGAGCCTTCAGGGGTATGCGCTTCTAGCTCCGGCTTGGGCTTGAAATTTCCAAGGGATTCAGCGAAGCTCCGGGCGTAATCAGTATTACGGACCGCACTGGGGTGACGTTCCATTTGGTATGAGTCCAACAAACGAGGTCCTCCCCATTTTTTTATGACTGCCGCTAGTTTCCAGCCAAGATTTACGGCGTCTTCAATTGCGGTATTGTAACCAAGACCACCGGTAGGTGTGAATAAATGTGCCGCGTCTCCCGCTAGAAAAATGCGGTCCACTGATAGTTTTTCGGCAACTAATGTAAATCCAGCGGTCCAGGATGAGCGGCTGATAATGTCAAAATCAACAGATCTTCCCATACATTCTGCAAACATATTTCGGGTTTGGATTTCAGAAATATTGTCTTTGTCTTCGCCCGATTTTAACTGGGTGTGAAATACAAATTCAGATTTACCGTCGATCGCCACTAAAAAACATCGGCGTCGGTGATTAACATTAACATGCATCCAGGCTGGATCCCCGTTAATTGCATCATAGAGGTGTTTTCCCTTAAGGTAGACGGCATGCATATAACCTCCAACGAAGTCCCGATTCTTGTTGGCTTCTCCTTCCATTGTAATACCCAGGTGTTTGCGAACAGTACTGCGTGGTCCATCACAACCAATTAAATATTGGGCTGAAACAACAAACGTATTTTTGTCAGTGACGACGGTGGCCTCCACATGGTCGATGTTATCTAATACTTTGATGACTTCGTGTTGGTAGCGCAAATCGACAGATTTCAGTCGAGTTGCTTGCCGGTGTAGTACCTGTTCTACATACATTTGTGATACACGGTGAGGTAACTCTGCAGTGCTCTAGGATCCCCCCATGTTTTTGATCAAATCTTTGGCCTCATCTGCGGAAGGCAGTTGGAAGCGTGCAAGCTCGTAACCGGAAAAAGTCGTGAAGTAAGCTATATCGGTGGGGTAATTCGGTGGAAGGCCTTGCGTTCGCACTTCGTTAGCAAAGCCCAGCCGTCTGTAGTGCTCCATCGTCCTCGCTTGGGTAGCATTGGCCTGGGGATTTATAGTAGTGGAGCAGTCTTGATCAAAAAGGATGGTTCGTATCTGCCTCCTCCCAAGTTCGATGGCAAGGAGAAGACCGGCAGGCCCACCACCGACGATAATAACATCCGTATCGAGTTTGGTCATGACCTGATGGTAGAGACTAACTCTGAACGTGGCCAGTCTCAGGATTTTAATTCTATATAGATCTCAAACTTTCATATAGATCTTGTTCGTGCTTAAGTTTGCAGGTTGGCTAAATGGTATTACTAAGGAGCTCATTTCCTTGGTTTCTTTCTAGCCGCCAAACGCACCTTTAGCGCCATCTAGCCATTGGTCCAGAGTGCGGGGAGGATGTCCGGTCAATTGTTCTACCCAATCGGTCACGCCACCCATGTCTCCGCCAGCTACAAGTCCCACCATCATTCCGCTCACATGCGCTATCAGCCAGTCGGGCATGCCTTTATCTTTCATGGCTTTTTCAGCAGCTTCGGGAGGGACTTGAACGTATTCAATAGATTTGCCGACGGCCTTGGATATTTCCTCGAGAACCTGTCCCATGGTTATTACAGGACCAGTCAGGAAATAAGTTTGACCGGCACGATCCCTGTTCAAGATTATTTCGGCCGCTGCTTCACCAATATCAGTAGGGTGGATCATGGAAATGCCTGTTTCCTTGGGTAGGGAAGTAATTAGTTTTCCCATCTTTGCAACTGGTTCGGCCATGCTCATCAGGGTGCTCATAAAGTAGTTAGGGCGACTTATTGCCCAATCGATGCCACTGGATTTAATAGCTTCCTCAACATGGTAATGCATTTGCATGATCTTCGAGGGGCTGTCGGGTCGAATACCTTTCTCAGAACCTGACGCGTAGACGATGTAAGAGACACCAGCTTCTTTAGCCGCTTCCAAAGCGTTGATCTCTAATTGCTGTAACATGGGGCTGTGACCGCACAAAATGTAAAGTGTATCAATCCCACTCATTGCAGACTCTAGACTAGATGTATCTGATAAATCTCCCCGAACAAGTTCAACGTCATTTCCCAGTTTAGCCTTCGCAGCATCTGGGTCACGAACAATACACCGAAATTCCGCTGCTCTTGCCTGCAGGGCGGCGACAAGTTGACTGCCTGTGATCCCGGTTCCTCCAATAACACCAATCATAATTTACCTCTTGTTTATGGTTACTTCGGTTTTCAATCAAAAAATAAAGAGATTAACACTGCCAGACGCTAATCCTTCGTGATACCAAACTTAAATTAACTAAAGCTATTTACACCGTTTAGTATAGCTACTCTGCAGCTAAGGCATCCTCCCTTTGTCCATTATCTGCTAAAACCATCTTGAGTGCCTCTCCCTCGGGGTCGGCGAGAGCCGCCTCCCTTGCCTTCTTGATGCTGGAATACGCACCATCTAAGAGACCAGGATCGTTTAGAAGCGGTTTGACATATGCGTCAACGATAAGCCCGAAGTTGGAAAGACCCCGTCGGTGTGTGCTGCCGTAACCCTTTATTAAGCGTGCAAGTTCTACTACTTCCCTCGCTAGTTTGATATTATTTTTAGCTGTATTTTGAACAAGGGCAAGCCAGTCGTCGATTTGTTTTTGTTCTTCCGACCATCGATAGCTCCTGGGACGCCACCAGCGGAGTTTTGAGAGAAACCAGATCTTCAGGAAGCCCAGAATGCTTGTAGTCCGAACCTGCATTCCCCAGTAAAATGTATCGAGGTAACCATACCGTTCCGCCCACGACAAAACTGTTTTGGCGAGTGTTGGCGGGAGCAAATCACAAAATTCCCGTATTCCGGGTTTGAAGAAATCCGTAATGTGATAAGGTTCTGTCTCCATAGCGTCAAGTTCGCGTCTGATACGATTAAAACGGTTTTCACGAACTTTGGCTTGAGCAACTCTTATAATATCTTCAAATGACATGCGAACTGCCAGGTGTCGCCCTACTTCACGGCAAAGGTCGCTATCGATTTCCGCAAATGAGGTCAAACGATCGAGATATCTCTCTGCGTAGGCGGTATTCTGATAGTCTGTCAAACGGTTGACGCCGTGAATAATAATATCTCTCGTTTCCGCAGGAAAATTCTGATTAACCCTGGTTTCCAGATTTGGTGCAACTTTGCCGCCTGTTTCTGAATTAATAATGCTCTGTTCCGAACCTTTACTTCCGGTCTGAGAATTTTCAAGCCCTGCCCTGAACCCGGCGAGGTTCGGTTCAATAGATTTTCCTTCGGCTTTAATTGAAGCTGTATATGCATCGGGTTCGAAGGGGAGAGCTCCCGTTCCTGCTAAAGCTCCTAATAACACGGCATTTATGATGGTATTGTGCTGGACTGCAACCTCGGAGGCATCGAACATAACCGACTTTTTGGCGCTTCGTTTAAGTGCCGCATATAGTTTTTTATCGTCTAATCGACCGTCCCCCATTGCCATCTTCTCTAGAGTTAAAAACACCCGATGAGTTGAAGAGATCAAGGTTGTGCGGTTCGGAGTAATAAACCCGTTACCAAGTGCCCGCGCACCCTCAGCGAGTTCAGTGGCAATCATAATATCTATCTCTCCAATTGCCGGGCTTAAAGAGAAAATAGGTCGTTTGCTCACGTCGCCATCTAATCTTTCCGGCCATATCTCGATATAATATGTTGTAGCCCCTGTTCTCTGGGCAACGCCGGGTATCGATGTCGCCTGGACCAAATGGCCAGCTGCTATCGCAGTCTTTACAATCCAGTCCATTAAAACACCACCGCCCTCACCACCCATGGCGGCGATGAGGACGTTAATTGAAGAAGTAATTTTCTTGTTCGTCATACTACAGAATTTTCATTTGTCATGAGACCAATGATGGTTTGCCTGATCCTGTGGATGACTTTTTCTAATTGTCCAGGATTTTGGATGCGCTCGGCTTTGTAAAATGAGGGACATAGTACGGCAGCATGGGCAATTTCACCACAAAGCCCGCATCCTACACAACTATTGATGACGTGCGCGACTGGATCCGTTCGCAATGGATCGGGGCTAGGTTTTATCGTCAGCGACGGACAGCCTGAAAGCCGGATACAGGAATGATCGCCGGTGCAGATTTCATCATCTACGCCGAAGCGTGGCGTTACTACTTTTAAGCCGGTCTCGATTTTCCGTCTATTATCCGTTTTCAGACGCCGCTGACGGGCTAACATGCATTCACCATCAGCTATAATGACTTTAAGGCCATCAAAACTTGTGGTCATCGCCTCCCGAAGAGTTTTAACCATTACATCGACACTGTAGGTGCGGATAGTCTTAAGCCATTTAACACCTAGAGCATTAAGCGTCTTTTCAATGTCACTGGATATGGGTTTTTGGTTATCAAGTTTTACGCTTGAGGGTATGTATTGTTGCCCAGTCGCAGAGGCATATCCATTCTGCATGATGATCAGTATGGCATCCCCCTCGTTAAAGAGCGTCGATAGGACACCAGTTTGCAGACCATTATGCCAAAATCCGCCATCCCCCATAATACTGATTGTACGTTTTTTCTGAATCTGTCGGACGCCGGCAGCACTTGCTAGGCTCATTCCGTAGCCCAGGATAGAATTACCCATGCTAAACGGCTCAAATGTGCCAAATGCATGACAACCAATATCTGCTGCAATATGGATGTCTCCAATCTCTTCTTTGAGGAGTTTGATGGCGGAGAATACCGGACGTTCTGGACAACCTGTGCAGAAACCGGGCGGACGCGCCGGCAGGCTCTCATCAAGGGAGCCTTGTGCGGATATTTTTATATTCGTTAAATTTGCGGCTTCATCTCTCAGCTTTTCGACATTTACGCCGTCAGGTTCGTTCTGGCTAAGAAACTCTACAAGGCCTTTCGTGACAACCTCTGCCGAATACTCGCCTGCCTGGGGAAGAATGTCTTTTCCGTGAAGGCGTGTCTGAATGTCAGCGCGCCGGAGAATTTGTCCTATTTGTTGCTCTATGAACTCTGGATTACCTTCCTCAATAACCAGTACCGACTCTTTTGTTAAACAGAATTCCTGTATTTGTTCAGGTACGAGAGGATGTGTCACGTTTAGGACGAGAATGGGAATTCGGCTGTTACCGAAGGCATCTGCCAAATGCAGGTTACTTAGACGGCGCATCAGCGTATTAAAAAGACCTCCTTGCACGATGATCCCGTGGGAAGAAATATCCCCCGAAAAAACCTCATTCAATTGGCTTTCGAGAATAAATTTTTGCGCAGCGGGAAGTCGATTTTCCAATTTCTGTTTTTCTTGGATGAAGGTCACTGGTGGGTGGCTAAGTCGTGCATAAAGAAAGGAAGCCGGCTCTGCTTCTTTGTTAATTGAACTAACCTTGGCAACCACATTATCCTTAGCTTTGAATGATCCCTGAACATGGCATGCCCGAATACGCAGCTCCATCATAACCGGGGAATTACTCACTTCTGATAATTCAAAACTTTTTTCTACCATATGGGTGATCGTTTCGAGGTTCGGTCTCGGGTCTACCATCCAGATTGTAGACTTTAGAGCGAAGGCGTGGGTGCGTTCCTGTATGATGCTGGCACCTTCACCATAATCTTCACCGGAAATAATGAGCGCCCCGCCTTTCACACCAGCCGAAGATAGATTGGAAAGCGCGTCAGCAGCCACATTTGTTCCAACTACGGACTTCCAGGTAACCGCTCCCCGAACCGGGTAGTTAATAGATGCTGCCAACATAGCCGCAGCTGAAGCTTCACTAGAGTTGGCTTCTACGTTGATACCGAGTTCACCCATCAGATCCTTTGCCTGAACCAGAACGTCTAGCAGGTGGGATACAGGTGCTCCCTGATAACCGCCGACATAAGATACTCCTGACTGTAAAAGAGCCTTTGTAACGGCAAGAATACCTTCCCCGTGGAAAGTCTCACCTTTGCCGAGACTTAATAGCTCAATTTCCTTGGCGAAAGATCTCTCCATGACCGATTTTCTCCCTCGTATCCTGTATTGGTTAGTATAGGAACCTCTTTCGAACAAGTCTAATGAACAGAGGTATTAGCGGCACCCTGTCCAACTGCGAATTAACGAGATAAAACGGACTTATGGATGATCCAGTCAAATTTTTAAATTCCCTATTTGAGGTTGCCGTAAAGGCGGCACTGCCACAGGAGTGTCTTCCTGCTTATTTGCCTAAACCGTCAGAGGGTCGTTCGATTGTAATCGGAGCAGGGAAGGCCTCAGCTGCAATGGCAGAAGTAGTTGAACGCCACTGGACTAAACCAATGGAGGGTTTAGTCATAACCCGTTACGGTTTTCATAGACCATGTAATTACATAGAAATTGTTCAGGCATCTCATCCTATTCCTGATGAAGCGGGTTTAACGGCAGCTGGCAGAATGCTGGGATACCTTGAAGGTTTAACCAAAGAAGATTTGGTGTTGTGTTTGATTTCAGGCGGTGGATCAGCACTTCTGACTTTACCAGCGGATAACATCGCGTTTAAAGACAAGCAACTGGTAAATGAAATGCTGGTTAAATGCGGAGCTCCAATTTCTGAAATAAATACGGTACGCAAGCATCTATCCGCAGTAAAGGGTGGTCGTCTCGGTCAATCTTGTATGCCCGCTCGCCTCCATACATTAATTATTTCCGATGTACCGGGAGATGATCCGTCTTTCGTGGCTTCTGGACCGACGATCCCGGACACGTCAAAGGTTTCAGATGCCTTAGCAATCCTCGAGAAGTACGATTTAAGGATTCCCTCATCCGTGTTGGAACATCTAAAAGGTAAAGTGGAGGAAAAAGAAGGTCTACCATTCTTTGGTACACATTCCATCATTGGATCTTCAAAAACCTCTCTAGAAGCGGCCAAATCTCATGCAAGAAACCATGGTATCGACGTTACTGTTTTGGGCGACGCTATAGAAGGTGAATCCAGGGTTGTTGGCCAAAACGTAGCCCAGCTGGTATTGCGAGAAAATAAACAAAAACACGTTTATCTTTCGGGGGGTGAAACGACCGTAACAGTTAATGGACGGGGTAGGGGGGGTCCAAATACGGAGTTTCTGCTTGGTCTTGCACAAGAATTGGACGGCGCCAAAAATGTATATGCATTAGCCTGTGATACCGACGGAATTGATGGCAGCGAAGATAACGCTGGAGCTATTGTAAAGCCTGATACGCTCCACCGGGCGCACAAATCTGGATTTGATGCTAAAACGTATCTCGAAAATAATGATGTCTACACGTTTTTTGAGGGATTAGGTGATTTAGTCATAACGGGACCCACATATACTAACGTGAACGATTTTCGAGCAATTCTGATTTTATAACTTCATATCTTCTTATTCTCTAAGGTCGCCGGCAGATTTGCGAACTCCACTCGCCAGGGAAATGGATTATTTTCATCAAATGCCTCTATCTTTGTTAACGACAGGTTTGAGACACTCATATAAAGCGCAGAATTCAGGGGTAAATTGAGAGCGAGGGTTAAGGCGGCTCGGATCGTACCTGCGTGAGCTACTACGATCAAATCCCGTCCAATATTTTCGGCGGTCATACATTTAATTTTTTTTGTTGCCCGGTTTACGAGTTCGCGGAAACTTTCTCCTTCCGGTGCTTTTTGGTCACCATAGTTTGTCCAGAAATTATCCATCTCCCTTTTTGGTAGCTCTTTCCATTTTTGGCCATTCCATTGGCCAAAACTCTGCTCGGCAAATTCGGGTATTTCAGTCGGTGTAACGCCCCCGGAAATCTCTTTGGCAGTCTCTATGGTGCGCCGAATATTGCTGGAAAACCAGAGCCCGTCTTTTGGAAGCCTCTTGCCTAACCGCTTGATGGCGCCCGTATCTGAGAGGTTAGCACTAACGTTGTCTTGGCCATGAATAATACCTTGATCGCCCATACTCGGTGCATGCCGAACCCACCACCAGCGTGTAATTGTGCTCAATCGCCACCCAATACGGCAATGGTAAGAATAATACAGATTTCAGAAAGCTGCTGAAGCGCTCCAAGCGCATGAATTGTCTTCCCGCCAAATAGGCTTGTCGCCAACCACGAGGCCAAGCCGGTAACGATGGTAAGCACAATAATAATGGCGATCGTAATCCAGAACCCGACGGTGAAGAAAGATACCAGCAGAGCCAGAATGGCTGAAACGGTGGACCTGTCGAACTCAGGTTGTTCCAACCATTTGGATTGGTCTCCTTCCGCTGGCAAAGCGAAATAGCGCATAAAAATAGGAAGTCCGCCCCTTGAGATGACAGCCATTAAAAACAGGCCAACCAATGCCCATCCTAGGGAAAACGTCTCAAGAGCAGCCCATTTGACGGCAACGGCAAATATGAGGGCTAGTATACCAACAACACCAACGTGACTATCCCGAAAGATTTCTAGGCGCTGCTCTTTATTTTCAACACGTCTAGAGATGGCGTCGGCAGTGCGTGCAAAGCCATCTTCATGTAGTGCTCCTGTAATTAATATCATGGAGAATAGAGCAATAAGAATGCAAATCTCAAAGGGTAGTCCTAAAATATCTGCAATTGTTGCCACTATGACACCGACGAACCCAATCAGAGAACCTATAATTGGAAAAAAGCGACTAGCTTGGGCGACCGATGGATTGCTGATAACGAGGCCACCAGGTATGGGAATACGGGTAAGAAAGGTAAGGCAAATTTGGAGGTCATCCATCCAATCTTGTTTTACCTCTAAAGTCGGCTGCTCCTCGACTACTTCAGCCACTTTTCCTTTTGATGTTTTCTTCGCCATTTATGACTAATCGTATTACTTCGTTGCGGATGGGTTACATATATTACATTTCATACTCTCTCCAACAATAACCATCAGTGCCTAATGTCGTTTAGACTGCGGTCAAAATATTGGAGTTTGAGGGAGCTATTACAGATTTCGTAGAGAAACTATCGACATTGGCAATGCAGCTTATTAACGTAATTTAAACTGAATCGGTACTTGAACATAAGAAAGTACTGATATACCAGCCAGTTTTGCGGGAGTGAATTGCCACTGGCGGACTGCTTTAATGGCAGCCTGATCCAAAACCCAATGACCACTACTTATAGCGGTCTTTAAAATTCCCGCATCTCCAGAGGGTAAAACTTCTACGTTCAAGACAACCCGCCCCTGCAACCCCTTACGTACTGCTCGCACAGGATAAAGTGGTTTTGGATTGCCCGCTATCGGAGAGGCCTCGGCGTTTTCTCTCTCCGAGCCTATTGATTTAGTTAATCCTTCGTCAAGTTTACGATTTCTAGATCTTGGAGATACTATTGCTGCAATCTGTCCCCTAAAACTACCGGTTTCTATATTGCTAACCTTTTTGGGTAGCTCCTTGTTGAAAGTAATGTCATTTATTCTATCGGTTTCGATAGAATGGTTTGTGTCAAATCTTTGATTAAAACCTTCTGTAATAGAAGCCCCCTGAGGTGAAGGATCAGTTATTTGATTTGAATCACGTGTGAGAGGAAGCGGAGTATTTCTTTCATTCAGAAGAATCTCTTTTGTTTGCGACGGGACTGAAACACCAGCAATTGCAGGCAAGTCCTGGCTGACAATGAAATCAACTGACTTCAACGTTATGAATGAAGAAGAGTTAGCAATTTCTGCAGATTTCTCATCTATTATCGGTACTTTTGGTTTTTTGGTAGGCGCCCAATTCGGTCGATTTGGAGTAGGAACCGTCGTTGAATACTGCAGCCCAGAAGAAGGCTGTTTTTCATCCGGGATGTTGATGTGATCTGTTTTTAAAGGGATTAAATTTGAGCGCTTGGTACGATTTTCTGACGTTATAGTTTGATCAAGTTTCTGATTGACCTCGATGGGGGGCTTCAGATTAGTCCTGGGTTCCAGATCGATCGATCTGGGTTTGTTCGCCACTTCTAAATTGTTTTTCGGCTTATCGCCTTCCTGATGGGTTTTCGTGCTGTTGGATCGGATCAAATCTGACGAAACAAGTTCAACAGAGATTGGATTGTCCATATCTTTGGGGATGGGTGTGTCAAATAACAGAATGGCAAGAATAGCCGCGTGACATGTAATAGATGTAGTTATGGAGAGTGCTGATGCACCAGATATCCATCGGCAACAGTGCCTAAACCAGGCATCTTCTGTGACGGGCGCCTCCAGTGACAGACTTTTTTTTGAGAACTTAGGTGTGTTTGATAGCTCCAAGATTTAAATCCTAATGTCTTTGCACACAACCAACGCCTGCCCATCGATTTCCCTTAAACTGGCATCAATACCATAAACATCCGAGAGATTTTGCGGTGTAAGGACTGACGTAGGATCCCCCTCTGCTGTAACGCGGCCTTCATGTATGAGAATGAGCCGTGTACAGTAACGTGCCGCAAGACTTAGATCGTGTAGTACCATCACAACCCCTGTGTTTTTGGTAACACTACTAAGTAAGGTTTGAATGACCTTAATCTGGTGACGTGGATCGAGACCTGTCACGGGTTCATCTGCCAGTAAAATCTCAGCCCGACCAGCGAGGCATCGAGCAATCATAACTAGTGTCCTTTCACCGCCGGATAAGGAGGTAACAATGCGATCGCGAAGGTGAGATATCCCAGTTAATCGCATGGAATTCTCGACTATTTTCCGATCCTTAGCATCAACCCCCCATAGTGGTAGTGAATGAGGTGAGCAACCAATCTCGACAATTCTCTCAACAGTCATTGGCCAGTGACATGGTGCACCCTGAGCGAGATAACTGATACGTTTTGCGATATCTATTCTGCTCCATGATCCAAGAGTTTTTCCATCCAGGGTAATGTCACCACTCGACGGTTTTAAAAGGCCAAGAAGGCTTTTCAATAGGGTTGTCTTACCCGCACCATTTGGCCCGATTACGCCCACAAGTTCTTCGGGGCCAAAAGTCACTGAAACTCCATTCAGAATGGCAACATTGTTGCCTTGTACAGAGAGATTTTTTGAACTCAGTCTGGCCATTATCCCTCTCTCCTGATCTTTAAGACCAATCCGAGAAAAAAGGGTGCTCCAATGAGAGCAGTCAGAACTCCCAGGTGGAGTTCCGGCCCATTGGTTAGAAAACGAACCGCAGTATCAGCAGCTAATGTTAACGCCGCCCCACCTGGGGCACTAACGATTAAGAGACGGGAGGGGCTTTGTCCAACAGCGCGTCTTAAAAGGTGTGGTACTACCAATCCAACAAAACCGATGACACCAGCCACAGAAACCGAGGCACCAACTGCTAAAGCAGTGCCTATTATTACCCGGGCTTGAAGACCAGAAAGTCGCACACCGAGGCTTTGAGCAACATCTTCCCCAAGTGTCAGAGCATCCAAACCGGGTCCGGTTGTCATCAGTAATACTATACCTACAGTAATAAAGGGGACTGCCAGAGCTACGTGATTTAGGCTTCTGTCCGCCAGGGAACCCATTAACCAGAAAAAAATCTCAAATGCCGCGTAGGGGTTGGGTGACAGATTTAATGCAAGGGTTGTTAAAGCCCCTGCCAGGGCGCTTATTGCGACCCCTGCTAAAATAAGCGTTAATACGCTAGGGTCACGGCCTGCTAACATATAGAGGAGCACCACAGATATCAGTGCTCCGGTCATACCTCCCGCAGGAAGGGCAAAGGGGAAAGTCACCGAAAGTCCGCTGTAAAAGGCAATCACTGCGCCTAATGCCGCTGTTCCCGAGACGCCGATCAATCCGGGTTCGGCGAGTGGGTTCCTGAGAAGTCCCTGGAGTGCGGCTCCTGCTACGCCAAGTGCTGCCCCTATTGCTAAAGCAAGTATGGCCCGAGGAAGGCGTAATTCGCGGATGATCACACCATAGGCAGTGTCCACCTCGGCAAAGGCTTCATGTATGACCCCGACCGGGATAATTACCTTGCCAATTAACACTGAGAATAAAAATAATATAACAACCAAGATGCATAACGAACCAAGCAGTAACGGAAAAGAAATATTCCTTTTCTGTGCTGCGTTGAGCGGCGGTTTCAACGGTTTTCTCTTAGGTCTAGAGCATCCGCCCTGGCTTTTGCCAAAATGGACACGGCTTTGGCTACTTGCGGCCCCCCGCAATTCCAAAGGTTTGCCGGTAATGTCACCCGAGGGGGAACCCGTCCTTGTTTATCAAGTATCGCGCGATAGGCGGGATGGCGCATTGCAAAGTGCCCCAAAGATGGCCAGCTTGGGTCTACATCAGAAATAATTAACTCAGGTTGAGCCCAGATAACTTGGTCCAATGTCAACCAACCAATGCCCAAAATGCCTTGACCTAAAGAAATACTCGTGAGGCTTGCCGCCCGGAAGATATCATCTAACAGGGATACGTTACCCGCACCTGCAGCGTTAGGCTGGAGAATGATAGCCGATACGAGACGTCCATTTGGGGTTAACTTGCCTAGCGCTCTGTCAAATTGTGTAACCAGTCGTCCTGCTTTTTTTTCCTCATCGAGAACCTCTCCAGCCTTTATTATGTTTTGTCGCAAGGTCTCAAAACTACCGGCCATCTCAAATTCTATGACACGATAACCTAATTTTTTAAGAAGTGATGTTGTAGGGCGGCTGGTGAAGGTCCCCGCTAAGATGAGATCGGGTCTTAATTCTATAACTTCTTCAGCTAATCCGTGATTTTTTACTAAACCTATGGCTCGATTGGCGGAGTAGGAAATAGTGGGGTCTGCAGCCAGGTAGGTGACAGATGCAATACGTTTGTGTCCTACCAGTTGCAGAAGCAATTGATCGGTACACAAATTAATTGAAACGATGTGGGTAGGTTTTGGTCCTGCTGACACCATGGAAATCAAGAGAATTTCTATGACAGAAATTACAGCTAGTGCGGATAGTCGTAGGAACCATCTGTTTGCGAAAATCGTGAAAAAAGATCCCATTTAAAGCGCATCTTGAAGGTTATGATTAAAATTCCGAACCTATTCCCAAATAAATGCCCAAACCCTGACTTTGAAAGCCAAAAACTTCTTCATACTGGTCGTCAAGAAGGTTCTCAATACGAGCCTTTACTATCATTCCTTCATAAATTTTATATGCCCCACCAAGCGTAATGTTTGTGAATGCATCCAATTTTACGCGGCTCCGATTAAAAGCCGCATCCAAATCATCATCCGCCTGGCTCCCATTGAAATCGATGTTTAAAAAAAGACGGGCCCGTTCGTCTAATAAACTATGCTGAATATTGGTACTCGCAATATGCTGGGCGCGGCGGGTTAGTTCTTGGCCATTTGTATCTTTGTGGTTGGTATAAGTATAGGACGCATTTAGAGATAAATTGTTCGCAAGGTTCCCGTCAATTGTGATTTCATTGCCCCAAATTTTGGTAGTACCACCCTGATTTATTACACTATTACCAGAACCTGAAATTCGATCTTTGATACGGTTAAAAAACAAAGTATTTGCCAAAAATACCCGACCGTTAAACAATGACTGATCTACGCCGAAGTCATAGCTCTTGTTACTCTCGGGTTTCAAATTACTGTTGGGCACAAAGTCGTCGTTGCCGCCAAATAGGTCAAAAAATGTTGGATTCTTGATACCTGTAGCATAGCTGGTTCTAAATTTTGTTCCCAACCCATCAATACGATACGCAGCCGTGGAGCGCCATGTTTTTGCGTTTTCAAATAAATCATTCCTGTCATAGCGCCCCGACCCCGTTAGGGTAATTTTATCAAACATATCCAATTGATATTCGCCAAAAAAACCATCTTGATCTCTCGATTTTTTGAAACTGTCGGTGACCGCTTTTTCGTTCTCTGTTTCCAACCCTGTTGTGACGGTATGATGAGAATTAGCAAAATCTTTAGTATTAAATTTGATGGTATTATGATAACCGAGCTTAATTTTCCTCCCGACCGATTTGCCGAAAGCTGCAAACTCACCGTCCTGAAATGTTTTTGCGTGCTGTTCTGTCCATTGAGCCTTTAGGCCATTCTCCCAGGCACCATCAAATGATTTGTGAATTCCGGTTGTCCCGCCAATAAATTGAGTGCGCCGTATCTCACGATTGGTATCGATCTGATCTGGTCCACCATCAGTCGCAGAAAAATTGTCAATTTGGTTGGTTGTCTGGATGTATCTTCCTGTGAACTGAAAATCCAAATTTTTCTGTGGTGTTAACCCTAATTTGGTAGATGCCGTAAAATTCCGGT
>ENA-UPTF01001381-UPTF01001381.1-marine-metagenome-genome-assembly--contig:-NODE-1381-length-15275-cov-8.763653_pt1 | contig 15275 bp, 8 predicted proteins | sample MGYA00238166_ERZ767019 | MGnify/ENA primary metagenome ERZ767019 (study PRJEB28930, sample SAMN06266391) | marine metagenome | isolation source: Sea water from 250 m depth | place: Atlantic Ocean | study...
AATACCCAACATGGTGCCTTCCGCTGCCGCGGAAACTGTGCCAGAGTACAATATATTGGACCCTACATTAGCACCTGCATTTATACCAGACACTACAATATCCGGTTCTACTTCCAGAAAAGAACCAACAGCGATCTTCACACAATCTGCAGGCGTACCATTAACAGCATAACCTTCGAAACCGCCGTGCCTCGTAATAGGCTCTATACGAATTGGATCAGAAATAGTGACAGCATGGCCGACTGCGCTTTTCTCAGTATTCGGTGCCATAACGGTAACATCTCCCATTTCTTGCATCGCTTCCCAAAGCGCATAGATCCCCGGTGCGTGAATACCATCATCGTTAGTTACGAGAATGGACGGCCGTTTTCTCATTTTAACATAGAAATTAAACTATATAGAGTGGCTTTCATTTTGTCCCTGGTGACGATATGATCCACAAAACCTTTTTCCTTGAGAAATTCCGTACGTTGAAAACCTTCAGGGATATCCTGACCAATAGTTTGCTTAATAACACGTGGTCCAGCAAAGCCAATAAGTGCACCTGGTTCAGCCAAAATTATATCTCCAAGCATTCCGTAACTTGCCGTAACGCCACCCGTCGTTGGATCAGTGAGGATTGGTATGTACAGTCCACCACCTTCTGAAAATTGCGCCAGTTTTGAGCTTGTTTTTGCTAACTGCATCAATGATATGGCCCCTTCCTGCATGCGCGCGCCGCCAGAAGCGCATATTAATATTAATGGCAGGTTATTTTCATGAGCATAATCGATCAATCTAGCTACTTTTTCTCCAACTACTGACCCCATACTACCGCCGATAAACGAAAAATTCATGATCCCTAAGGCAACATCCCGATCTTCAATCTTACCATGATAGCAATTTATCGCATCTTTTTGGCCCGTCTTCTTTTTTGCTGCAACAAGTTGGTCCTTATATTTTTTTCCCGCTTTAAACTTCAATAAGTCTTCAGATTGAAGGTTAGTAAATAATTCTTTCGATGATCCACTATCAAGCAATAGACTATGGTAGATTGAGGGCTCGATACGAAAATGATGGCTGCAGTGACGGCATACTGAAAGAGATTTTTCTAGTTCAGGCTTATAGAGAAATTCAGAACATGTTGGACATTTTACCCATAGGCCATCAGGAACACCCTTCTTCACAACGGGCTTGATCTTTTGTTTCTCTCTTTTAAACCAAGCCATGGATAAGACTATATCTTTGCATAATTATTGCATCCTCACCATCAGCATAATATCCTTTTCGAGTCCCCGTTTCATGAAACCCGAATTTCAGGTAAAGATTAATGGCAGGAAAGTTACTTTTTCTTACTTCCAAATGAATACTACTATCTGTATTAGACTGATCGAGAAAATATGATAAAAATTGTTCACCATACCCTTTATGCTGGAATGGAATATCAATGGCAATGTTCAGTATTTGCACATCATCATCAACTACATGGGAAAATAAATATCCAATCATATTATCTCTGGCTATCATAACATAATTCTCTGCCGCAGGTTGAGATTTTAATTCCCAGCTCAGTTGTTCTTTTGACCAGGGATGTTTAAAGACTTTTTTTTCAATTGATATGATGTATGCGAGGTCATTCGATGTGGCGATACGGATCAATGTTTCCTCCCTCCAATTTCAAATGGTGAAATATAGTTGGGTACGAGATCATACGGTTTATTGATTACCCATTCATCAAAATTTTGCTGAGCTAATATAGAAATAATCGCAGCAGATGGATTCCCTTCCTGAACATGTTTCAAATCATCTATAAATTGATTGCAACCCCAATGGACTACATGATCAAATTTTTTGACATTCTGCTCGATATCTTGCCATTGATACGGACTTGGATTATTTTGTGGAATTGAACCATTTTCACAAGAAAATTTTTGCGCATAGACAATATCCCGGTGGGAATATAACAGCGCTAAGCCTGCCCCTGAATATTCACCGCCAGAATCCATTAATGCCCTTAAAGTCGGTACAGGAATTAATGGCAGGCCTTGACCAAAAGCCAGTCCTTTACTGTAACTTAAACCAATCCGTAAACCAGTGAATGATCCTGGTCCAATTGAGATCGCAATACCATCCAAACTAGATAGTTTTAATCCTGTGAGGGTAACAAGTTTTTCATAAAATAATGGTAATGATTTTGCATGTTTCCGGGGAATATTTTCTTCTACTGTGGCAATTACATTATCATCTTCAATATACGATACTCCACAAATTTCAGTAGCTGTTTCAATCGCCAAAATTTTCATGTTATTAATCCCTCTATGGAAATCACTCTTTCATTTTCCACATCCAGTATTCTCTTAAAAGAAATTCCCATTGCATCCGGTGGTAAGATTGACTCAAGCTTATCTCCCCATTCGATAAGAATTATAGCCCTGGGATCTCCTAAGATATCTTCACCTCCTATATTCAAAAAATCTTCGATTCCTTTTAGGCGATAAGCATCTACGTGGATTAGTTTCCCCTTTTTACCATCGTATTCACTAACTAATTTGAATGTAGGTGACCCAACATGTTCACTTATTCCAAGGCCTTTAGCAAAACCTTGAGTAAATGTAGTTTTACCAGATCCAAGGTTTCCTATAAGTGCGATTACTACACCTAATGGTAAAGAATTCGCAAGATTTGCGGCAATAGACTGTGTTTCAGTGACAGAGGTAGATCGATATTCACTGGGTAACATTAATATCCTCTCATGGTAACTACTGGAACCATGATCTCTTCCATGGATATGCCTCCATGCTGGAAACTTCCTTTAAGCTTTCCCTGGTAGCGATGTTGTTGATTTGGATAAAGAAAAAATACATCATCTTTAGCCACAAGATAATTGGTCTGATGGACTAATTCGGGTAACCGATAATCTGATGATTTACGAATTATCAGTGTATTTTTTTCATTGGAATTTAAGTTACGACCATACTTATAGCGAACACCACTGGAAGTTTCTCGATCTGCACCAACCAATGCACCACGCTGAACGCGAACAGTACCATGGTCGCTGGTAATAACTACTGTAAAGTCACTTTCACTCAATTCACGTAGGGTACGATATAACCATGAGTTCTCAAACCAGGTACGTACTGCAAACCGATATCCTGATTCATCAGGCACCATTTCTTTCAAAACATCAGATTCGGAGCGCTTATGAGCTAGCATATCAACAAAGTTCACTACAATGGCCATTAAGTCTGATTGTTTATAATCAGTTAGATGTTTTTGAAAACGCTGGCCTTCTTCGACAACATTTATCTTATGGTAAATCATATTTTTATTTTCCAACTGATTTCTCTTTAATTGATCTTCCAAAAATAACGATTCATATTTATTTAAACTGGAAGCTTCAGACTTCATCAATTCCAATTGCCGCGGATACTTTTGACAGAATTCATCGGTGAATAACCCCGAAAAGATCGCATTGCGGCTAAATGGCGTTGCCGAGGGTAATAATGACATCTGGTAACCAATATCCATGTTGAAAAATTGTCCTATTTCGGGTAGAATGGTTAGAAATTGATCATGCCGTAGAGCATCAACCACAATAAGACAAACTTTTTTATCCTTTCTCAAATTAGGTATCACAAATTTAGGTACTACATCTACCGACAGGTTTGGACGGTCAGGACTGCTGACCCAATTACAATAATTTTTGTCAACGAATTTTACAAATTCTCGATTACAGGTATGAATTTGTTCAGCAAGTATTTTACCCAACCCTATGTCCTTATGTTCATCAAAGTTGATTTGCCATTTAGATAATCTATTATATATATCCCACCATTCGTCAGCCTGTAGATCCTCTTGCAACCTACTCTCGATAAGCTGAAATTCTTTCAAGTATCCGCTTGTTACTTTTTCCTCACGGATTTTGGTATCTTCCAAGACCTGTTTACAGGCCATAAATATCTGGGTAGGATTTACTGGTTTGATCAGAAACTGCGCTAACTTTTGCGAAATAGCTTCATCCATGAGCCATTCTTCTTCACTTTTAGTAATCATGATTACAGGCAGATTAGGACGCAACTCATATAACTGACGGACCGTTTCTATACCATCCTGGCCAGGCATAAATTGGTCCATAAGAACTAGATGAAATGTTTCATTCTTAACCAATGCAATCGCATCTGGTCCATTAGTTGCCAAACTAATATTAAATCCCTTATCCTCTAAAAAAAGAATATGTGGTTTGAGATGATCTATCTCATCATCGACCCATAATATATTACCACGTGAATCTATCATAATAGCTTAGTGAAATTACTTTAGTAGGGAAAAAGTCAGAAGAGCTGATTATGCCTACTTCAAAAGTATCAATTTTCTTGTCAGCATGAAATCCTTTGATTTCATGAGTAAAAGATACATTCCAGCACTAACATTGCGATTGAAATTATCTTTCCCATACCAGCGGATTGATCTGAAACCTGCTGGCTCTAATCCATCTGCGAGAACTCGAATTTCCTGACCCAAAATATTGTAGATCGCAATACGAACATGACTATCCTCGGGTAAGTCGTAGCGGATGGTTGTACTCGGATTAAAGGGATTTGGATAATTCTGATGAAGCGCATACTGTTCAGGCATTGGCGCTGTTGTGCTAAATTTGTAGGATTGAGTGAAAACCTCCCGGGTTTTTCCAGCGCGATCACGAAGATCGATTCCCCAAATAACTTCAGTATCTGTATCCTTTAACCGGCGGAACTTTATTTTGACCTGCTTATTTATTGGCTGAATACGTATTTCCCGATCCAAGTCGGCCAGTTGGAAAACTATACGGTGACTTGCTGAATCATGGTAGGATAATTTTGTCCAGTGCTGATCAAATCGCGATGATTGATCTACAAATTCAATTGTTTCTGGATCATAGGATAATTCCAAACCCAAGGCCCCAACTACCTGAATTGAATCTAAATCTATGTATAAATATAATTCTTCCATATCATCAGCAACTTGTGGTGGCGGATAACTGGCTGAGAGTGTGGTATAATTTTCTTTAACCTGCCTACTCATGACAATTCTATCTCCATCATAATCAAACCCATTAGACCAGTTCCACATCTGAACAAATACCATTAGATCTTCGAAATCCATTTTCGAATCAGGTTGGATCTGCATAAAGGGCGGTGTACCTGTAGCAGGACCAATTTCATCCGCCGCGTTCACAGTTTCATCCCACCAATTCTGCTGCAAAGCAACAAGATCCTCAAAATCAACTAGGCTGGATTTGTCATAATCACCTAACAGATTTATAGCGAATAGGATTGTATCTTCATCTGCTACCCCATCGGGATCACCATTACCATTGCCGTCAAATGAATTATTCCATACATCGCGCAACTGTTGGTTAATTGATATTTGTATTTGTTCATCAGAGTAGAAATTCTCTAATGGAGTGATTATCAAATGAGCTAATTCATTATCTTGAATGAATTCTGCGTCGTATTCGAGTACACCGCGATGGTTGCTTTCAAGCATTACACCATCCGTATAAGATTCAAGATCCATTTGACCGGTAAACGTAAGGGTAATCTGATCATACCAGTACAAATATTGACCGGTGTCAGGTTGAATAGTCGTTAATAACGGTAAGACTTGGTTATCGAAATGAATAGCTACCTGATTTGATGCAGAAGATTGCCAGCCATCTGACATTGATACTTCCAATAATATGGTTGTATCTATACTAACTAAATCCTCAGCAGATATCCAAGTAAGTGAGGCAAGATAATCTGTGATACCTATATCAATTAAATTGCCCTGAAGTGTAGCAGGCAGCCAGGAATTTCCATTATCAAGTGAGTAGTTCATATTAATTTCATAAGGATCTCCGGTTGTATCCTCAATTGCATAGGTTAAAGTAATATTATCAAAATATTCATCCATTGTTTCTGCCATTGAAACACTCAGTGAACCAATATGATTATCAACTGCAAAGAGGTCCGAGATTAATATTGAAGATGTATCATCTGGTATTTGCAATGTATCAGTATCGAGGTCAAAAGCATTAATCTTCAATTGAACGTTTAAATTGTTTATTCCTGCAAGATCTATCATTGAATGCCATATTACCATCATTGTATCCTGTCCAGCGGTACCACCCTGTTCACTAATTGTGGCGTTATTCCAGTTTGTACCATCAGAGGTGAAACTAATATCGTAGTCAAGGTCATCATTGTCAAAATCAAATAAATGAAAAGTAATTTCTATATCATTATGGTATTCGCCAACAAGTTGCACAAGGTCAATCTCCGGCGGATAATTAATATCAATGATCTGAAGCATGACATCCAATGTATCTTCTAGGTTACCATCTGAAACAATGATAGTAAATGTGGAATAATCACTACCACTCGGGACTAATCCATATACACTGTCTCCAGAAATTATCATCCACTGGGGTGCTGATAATAATTCCCATATTAGGGTAGAATCTTCCGGATCGGTTGCGAAAGGGTAATAAACAAAATATTCATCCACATAAGCGGTGTCAATATTATGCGATATTATATCCGGTGCATCGTTTACCGGAGTAACATATACACCAATTATCAATGAATCATTAAATAAGCCATCAGAAGCAATAAGTGTAAATAATGTGTCAAGATCGCCTTCGGATGGAATTCCATAAACGTCATCGCCTTCCCTAGATAACCAGCTTGGTAAGTTGTTCACCGACCACAAGAGGGGTAATCCTTCCGGGTCATATCCCCCAAAAGTAAAAGTTGCAAATTCATCTTCAATTGCTAATAATGAATCTGATGATGTAATAACTGGAAGATCATCAAATGGAATAACTTCCACAAAAACTGAGGAACTGTCCCAGTATTCACCATCTGTTACCATTATTGTAAAACTTGTATCAGGAGCCCCTTCATTTGGTGACCCATATGAACTGTCTCCTGCTGCGCTCATCCAAGATGGTAAACCGGTAAATATCCAGGCAAGGCTAGAATCTTCTGGATCTTCAGCAAATGCATTATAAACGTAATATTCTGGTTCGTTAACAATAATGGAATCAGCAGATTTTATTTCGGGCGGGTCATTTACAGGTGTTACAAAAATTCCTACTTCAAGTGTGTCAGAAAAATATGTATCAGAATAAATAAGAAGAAAACTGGTATCTAGATCGCCTTCCAGTGGTGTACCAATTATACTGTCATTTTCCATTGAAAGCCAAGTAGGTGCATTATCAATTTCCCAACGAGTTATACCACCGATGTCTGGGTCATACCCATCATACAAATAATTGTAGGTTTCATCCTCAATAGCAAAGGATGTATCCGATGACGTAATTACAGGCGGATCATCTTCCAACATATTAATAGTAATAATGGTTAATGCAGAATCACGACGTTCGGTATTATGAATGGCATATAATATTGTGTCCATTCCAAAATAATTTTGATCTGGGTAATAATAAATGGTGGAGTCGCTCGCTATTTGCAAGCTTCCGTGATTAGCGGAGTCAACTATAGATAGATTAGCTAGGTGAAAGTTGACAATACTATCGTTCAATACGGGATTGAATAAAAGTGTCGAATCCTCATTTATAAAATATTGATCATCCACCAGATCAAGCCATACATTCGGTACAGACCGCGGATTTTCATAAGCACCCATATCAGGATCAGATCCAACCGGATTAGGCCTGTATGAACCATTTATATCAGAATTGACACTATTCAGAATACTCCCCGCGCCAATAGCCAAAGAATAATCAGACAAACTGTATTCGTTATTGATAGCATCGATAAATAATGGATCCGCACCAATATTTGACGAATTCCAAGTAACCAATGGCATACTTACACTATCAATTAGATGGGAATAATTGACACCACCAGAATCTCCCTCTACATTGGAAAAGGAAACGGTTAGTGAATCTTCAGGATCATTGATAAAAAATTGTTCTGGTATATTGTTAAAAAGAATAGAATTAGTTACTACAACGTCAGATCCACCAGTTAAGTACAAAGCGCCGCCTTGGAATTGCCCGTTGTTAGAAGTTATTGTAGAATTGCCAATTGTTGGATTCGAATTAGATATTTGCAAGGATCCACCAAATAGACCGGCATAATTATCATAGATCACTGCATTATAAAACCCTGGATTGGAATTACTGTACATGGCAATAGCTCCACCGCTTGAATCAGCAGTATTATTAGAAAAAACTATATTGGTAACGGTTGGATTGGATGAATTAAGGTAGAGCCCTCCGCCATTTTTTGCAGAATTATTAATAATCTTTAATTTATTTAATATCGCGCTTGAATTATTGTATAGATAAATGCCGCCGCCACTGTTTGAAGCGGTACTATTTTTAATAATAAGGTTTTCAAAAACGGGGTTAGAATTACTGCAATAAATAGCGCCTCCATTAGAAGCACTACCATTTTGAATAGTAAATCCAACTAACTTTATTTCTGATCCAGATATATCCGATATGATTATAGTAGAACCATTCAACTGACCATCGATAACTGTACTGGCAATATGAGTCGTGTCTCCCGATGTAAAATATTCTGAGCCAATAATTAATGCTTTACCAAGTAAATCAATATTCTCAGAATAGGTGCCATCTCGAACAATCAATGTATCATCTTCTGTGGCATAATTAATTGCACTTTGAATCGATATAAAATCTCCAGTTTGATTTGGATTAACTTCATATCTTTGTGGTCGCGGTACACTATTGACATCAAGTGTTTTTTCACTTTCCAATCCGGAAGAATCAATAGATGATAATCTATAGTAATAAGTGTCATCATTCTCAAGATTGCTAATTGTGACACTTGTGTCACTTATACCAGTAATTGTGGCTACAATAGTAGAGGGACTTGGAACTGTGTCACCATATACCAAATATTGATAGAAATCTCTTTCGCCATTCTGATTCCAAGATAAAAAGATTTTTCTATTGCTGGCAGTGGATGTAAGGCCGTCTGGGATAGCAGGCGGCAAATTTTCAATAACAATTGCTTTGTTGGCGCTTAATGATCCAGGCATACCAGGTACAGGCAGTATCAAATTTGCAACATTACCAACTAAATCTGTAATAGCGCCGCCATTTAAGCCTAATGCTGTTGTACTGACATAACCCAAGTCACTGCTGGCATGACCTGCGGCTACTGAATAGTCGAATGTTAGTATTGTGCCACCTGAGCCACTGGTATAATTAACACTCGTGGTGTTATTTACCCAGGCAACGCCATTATGTAATGTTGCATCATGACCATTACCCGTTGCATCAACAGCTGCATTTCCTGACCCATCGTTCATTCGTAAATAAAGTACCAAATTTGATGAAGATCCGTAGTCACCAGAATTTGTCATAAGATTTAGTGAAGCATTTCCATTGTAAATAGCCAATGCCTCAGCAGCACTTAAACCGCTGTTCCAGATTGCAAATTCATCAATATTACCATTAAAACGTTCACCCCCATATGAATCCCGACCAATACTCAATCCAGAAGTAGAATTTTGGTTTCCAACATTACTATATGATGCCTCAAGAGCACCATTTAGATAAAGATAACTCGTTGGGTTATTCCTTATTAGAGTTACGTTGTACCATGTATTTGCCGATAGGACCGTGGATCCAGAAAAGCTGAGAGGAGCCCAAACTGATAATCTCCCAGCGCTATTAACCTGGATCTCATAGTTTCCATCGCCACCTCGTTTACAAAATATCTGCTGTGTAGTTCCAATCGCATCAATTTTAATCCAAACTGAAATTGAATAATTATCCGTACCGAACTGAAGATCACTATGGTTCGGTACAAATGCATAATCATCACTTCCATCAAAACTCAGGCAGGTATTAACACCTGTGGACAGTTCTAACTGCGGCGTCCCGGTTGCTATTACATTTTCATTAAATGCTATTGTAATGGGTATTACACTTCCAACATCATAGGTACTATCTAAGGATGTTGATGAAACAGAAACTACGGTTGGCGCAATACCATCAATTACCAGCGCCTTATTGGCCGCTAGTGATCCGACTGTCCCAGGCGTAGGCAGGGTTAGAATAGCATCATTAAAGTTAACATCCCTGATCGTGCCACCATTTTCTTCCAGCGCACTAGTACTAATATAATCTAGATCATTACTGGAGTCACCACTTTGAATAACATATTGGAATAATATGGTAGTTGTACCCGTACCACTAACATAGTAGGCTGCACTATCTGTAGCACCTGTTTCCAATGTAATTTTTGGTGTATTTGTTCCACTTATTCGCGAAGAACTAATAGGATCCGGATCTTTTATACTAAGCATTTCTTTAATTTCCCAAGGTCGGTATCCATCTCTTCCTAATTTATTTACTTCATAATTATAATCTTCGATATATAAAAATTCTGAGTGATCACTAGTTTCAATAATGGAATCATTTAAGGCATAATTGTCATTTTCAAAACGTCCAGTTATTTCAGTAATATCTAACTGGTAGTTACCGGTTTTTCCATTATAACCATCTACAACTACATAGTAAGTGCCTGGTGCCAGGGTAACATTACTAAGCGAGGCAGCAAATCTAGGAGGATCTACACTTGATATAGTACAAGCTGAATTATCATCATTATAGTCCCCTGTAGAAACTGCTGCTGTATACGTAGTATCACAATCGCCATCAAAAGTAAAAATCTCTAATTTTGTATCATAATCCGTGAACACGGCACAATTAGTTACGCTAATCGTTGTACTATCAGAGAGGATCAATGTGTAAGCCACATCCACGCCATCAGTACCATTTACATTCCAATTATCAGCCATGCCTACGTTGGTATATTGATGAGTGAAAGGAAGGCTGTGGATTAGAAAATCACCGCATCTGACTGATCCAGTATCCACATTGACAATTTCACTAAAAGTAACTGTCACATCTAGCGTATCACCTGGCCCGTAAGTACCATCAACTGTCGTAGAACTGACATTAGTTACAGTTGGAATTGCGTAAAGATCTGCTATTATAAAGCCCAGAAGTAAAAACCAGCCGAGGCCAGTTCTGAATTGGTATATAACAAACATGAGCTATTTCTTTACCATATGGAAACAACCCCGGAAAAAATGTGTTCAACAACCGAGTTATTATATACATCTCGAACAGTACTTTCTGATGAAATGGAAATAACACTCTGTCCCCTTGGTCCTATATGTTCAAAAATCAGCCGAACAATATTACCTGTTCCTGATACACCAGTCACTGATCCACCAGCAACACCCAGGTCCAACTGAAAATGGCCATCATCGATATTATTATTTATAAAATTTATCAGTTGACCAGCACTCTGCAGCAGAAAATCAGTAGAATCGCTTTCGAGGGCATAATTCTGAAGTTGCATAAAACTGTTGTCATAGGATACGTCTAGGTGGATACCCATAAAGTCGGTAACATCGATCAATTTTACGTTTACAAAAAAAACATTTCCGGAATCGGCAAATACCTGGCCTGGAGAAATCAAGAGTTCTGTACCATCAAATGCATCCACCATAAACGATATATTTGGCCATCCATTTTCCCGAATATTGGTAGGGTATTTAGACATTACTTCAAAGTTATATCCTATATCTTCAAGGTAGTCTAGTTCGATCACATGTAAACCAGTTAATGTGTCAAATATCCAGAAACCAAGATCCTGCTGGATCAACGACTCACCACTATACCAAGGGGACCAAATACTGGCATTCATACGATAGCGGTATAATATTCTCTCAGCATAGTCCACTGTATGGGTAGCGTCATAATGATAATTTGGATCACTGTGCCTCCAGGTGAAAACAGCGCTGGTAGAATTTATAGTATGCCCTGCTATTGGCCAATCAAGCACCTCAGTACCAGGAATGGAATAGTCAGCATCAGCTGGGTCAAATAGGTTATCAACTTCAATATCCACTTCTAATTGACCACACGAATAGACCACCAGAAGAAACCCTGATAAAATAATATTTTTTATTAAATCGCCTGTTCTCTTCCGCATAACCGAATCGATTTTAACCTGACAATCTATCGTCGATAAAAATTTATCGTTGTGATGATCATCACAGAATCAATTATATAAAAAATGCAATATTAATTAGCATAAATTACTTTTTCGTCAATACCCAGACCCCATCCCAATCTTTTCCAGGCGGATTTTCCTTTAATTGATAACACCGTTTAAGGTATACATTGGACGGGTTTTCAGATCGTCCCGGGAACATATCTTCCAACTCTTTGCATTCTTTAAACCCATTTATAGCATTATCCCAATCTTGGTTAAAGTATAATTCCTGCGCCTGACTAAACGCTTCTAAAACCGCTTTATCTGTATCATTCATTTTCCCTTTTTCAGCAATCAATTCATAAACCTTTACAGGAAGTTGCTTTCCTTTTACGCGGACATAATCAAGAAAGCGCCAATCAAATTTATCTTTTACCACTTTATAGGTACTTTCACTAACCTGGATGTAAATGCCATACTGTTTAGCAGATGCCTCTAGTCGTGCAGCCAGATTCACATTATCACCCATCATGGTATAATTCATGCGCATAGTAGAACCCATATTTCCAGTTACCATTGGTCCTGAACTTAGTCCGATACGGTGCTGCATATTATGTACAATTTCTGGCCAGCCTTCTTCCGAACGCCATTTTTCCCGTAAAATTTCTAGATGGTCTTTCATATCAAGTGCAGTCATGCAAGCCTGATATTCATGGTCTTTCACAGGGACAGGGGCACCATAAAAAGCCACAATGGCGTCACCAATGTATTTATCCAACGTACCATTCCTGGATAGTAAAACATTAGTCATTTCAGTGAGATATTCATTCATTAGATTTACCATCTTCTCTGGTTCCAACACTTCAGTAAACGATGAGAAACTCTGGATATCAGAGAAAAACGCAGTATGCACTCCTGTTTCTCCGCCTAATTTCGGTTCCTGTTTATTATCAAACATTTTATCGATCAAGTCGGGAGATATATATTGACCAAATGTACTTTTCAAAAATTTCTTATCTTTTTGTTCATTGAGAAAACGGTACAATACATTGGCTAAATATGTGACCAATATACCTGCTATTGGTGCAACCATTGGGACCACAAGACTGGATTGTATAGCTGGCAAATCTGTACTAAACCATGAATAATTACTTTTTACAAATGTATCAGGCAAAACAGATTTCATTGTTGATTTAATAAACCAGGTTAGATCATCAACAAATAATCCGCAAACCAGAGCATAATAAAACACGATCTCAATAATAACCAACACACCCGCTACGATCGGATTAACTGTATCTAAAAGAAAAAATGCAATTAAGGCCAAAATCAATATGATAAATACATGAGACCATTGAGGATCAAACAGAAGGTCTGTGAAACGACTGCCAATCACATTCAAATAGTTATCATGAATCATGGTTTGGATGGCATTGGCATGGGTTTCCATTCCAGGCGTGACCTGCTGAACACCAAGGTAATTATAAAAAGGAGTTGATTTCACATCATGAATCACCTCTACATCTACTCCAATTACTACAATCTTATTGTAAAATGGTGTTTTAGTGACATCGAATTCGCCACTGATCCCCATCACTTCCATCATTTCTTGACGGTCGTCTGGATTCTCAATCGCTTGTATCCATTCGGGGATTTGACCTGGAAGAAATTGACTCATCCAGTCAATATCTTCCAAAGGATCCCTGAGATCAATATCTTCAGTATCAATTACATAGGCTAATGAATAACGTGGAAATGTTCCCCAAGCAGGATAATCTTCTTCGGTTTGTAACTTATAACCCGAAGCAGGACCATAATAATTGACCAGGAATGTATTACTATTACCATAAGATTGAATCCTTAGGTCCCCATAATTCCAGATATGATTTGCAGGGTCATACTGCGGCACTGTTGTGTCTGGAATGTCCAGAAACGATTTTACAGCTTTAACGCCTAAAGTAAGGTAAGCACGCCCCGGCTGATGGCTCATTTCACCAAATATTGCATATCTTCTGGAAAAAGCATCATCATCAAGCTGGTCGTTAATTAATCCTGTTTCAGGCTCAGCTTTCATGATTTCTTCTACAGGTTCTGCGATATATTGTGGTGGCTGGCGGTTTGGTTCATTTACCATCTTGGCGCTGATAATAACTTCGGTATTGTAGGCCTTTACTTCTTGGATCGCTTCAGCGAACATTTTATCTCCGTGGCGTGGTATGAGCTGTCTTAGATCATCTGAATTAATCTTATTTGCGAATTCATGCAAGTACTCAGATTTAGTTTCTGGCGCATCAAACTGAATATCAAAGGCAATTACTTTTGCACCTGCCTGAGCCAGATTACGTATGACCTTCGCCCATACGGTTCCGCGAGGGTAAGGCCACGTTTCTGGCATCAAGCGCCATGCTTCATCATCTACTTCAAGAAGCACCACATCTGTCCCCATGTTAATATAAGTAGAATCACTTGCGGCCCACCCTGTTAGAGGGCCCCTTACTGCCATAAAACGATAGTCATAACTTTTTAGTTCCAGACTATCAAAAATTCCAAATAGATGTAGCATCGAAACAACGAATATTGAAACCAGTGTAATGGCAAGACCGATCCATTTCTCGATAAAATATTTCTTGAAAGCATCCATGGTGATTAAAAATTATATCGAAAAGATATTAGAATCCCGGATGTATTTAATTTTGTTTCCTTTGCAGTTTCATTTACTATAATCTGCAATTGACCAGTAAAAGATAAGGCTAAGTCCTGACGTAGCTTATAATCAGCGCCGCCGCGTAAACCAATAACACTGGATACAGTAGTCAAGGATTCATTCTTAATGTAGGACAACCCACCGGTCAGGTTAATTTTGTTATCCTGAAGGGAATATCTACCATTTACACCTAATGTTTTCCACTTAATGGTATTTTTTATCACATTACCGTCATAATCTAAACTGGGAATGAAAAGATCCATAAGGCTAACATTCAGCATGGTTCGTAACGGGGACTGAAAACGGGAAGCAAAAGATAATGTAACCGATTTTGAATCACTGCCTGGAAAGAAATATCCGACCATACGCTCCCCGGCTAATTTATCCGTATTAATCATTCTGTTATAATTCAAAACAAAATTATGCTTAATCGAACGAAAAGTTATTGGGTAATTGATGGAAAGAAGCACATTTGTTGTGCGCGTATCTTGTCTATTGTCCACATCTGATTCACCCACTTTATCCAATTCTTCTTTTTCATTATTCTTGCCTATAGA
>ENA-UPTF01001382-UPTF01001382.1-marine-metagenome-genome-assembly--contig:-NODE-1382-length-15272-cov-3.199737_pt1 | contig 15272 bp, 14 predicted proteins | sample MGYA00238166_ERZ767019 | MGnify/ENA primary metagenome ERZ767019 (study PRJEB28930, sample SAMN06266391) | marine metagenome | isolation source: Sea water from 250 m depth | place: Atlantic Ocean...
CCCCACTGCTGCCTCCCGTAGGAGTCTGGGCCGTGTCTCAGTCCCAGTGTGGCTGATCGTCCTCTCAGACCAGCTACCCGTCGTTGCCTTGGTGAGCCATTACCTCACCAACTAGCTGATAGGCCGCGAGACCCTCCCGAAGCGCCGGAGCATTTCCTCATCAGATCATGCGATCCGATGGGGGTATCCGGTATTAGCCCGAGTTTCCTCGGGTTGTTCCAGTCTTCGGGGCAGGTTTCTCACGTGTTACTCACCCGTTCGCCACTCACTATATGACCCGAAGGTCGAGTTCGTTCGACTTGCATGTGTTAGGCCCGCCGCCAGCGTTCGTCCTGAGCCAGGATCAAACTCTCCGTTAAAATCTCAGTCTCATTCTCAAAGAGGATGAGACTTTGAAATCATGGTGCGATGCCGCCGAAGCGACACCTGCGAGTTTGTGGTCAAAAGGGACACCAATCCCAATCGACCAGGCACAGGTACAAGGTGTCTGACTTAGTCAAACACCGTTGTCCGTCAGTGCTTAATTTATTTCATTGAATTGTTTAGGTTCATCCACGGCGACTCGCGATCGCTTATGTGGACGACCCGCACTGGCTTTAATTCGTCCTCTATCCCGTTTTCAAGGAGCACCTGATGACCATCAGTCATCTGGCAGACAACCAGAAACAAAATTTCATAGCTGTTTAATGCCCTGTGTTGCTCTTGAAGGGCTTTCGCTTGAATCGAGAGCAACCCACCCACGTTAAGCGCGCTAGATGCAAAGATCAAGAACTTGCGGGCAGAAAAACGCTATCCGATGCAGAGGGATGATCCACCTTATTCAGGGGATTACTTTAAATAATTGTTTAATTAAACAATCACCAGCAAATGGCGATTTTTTTTACCTTTTTGGATTAAAACGTACTCGCCATTTAAAAGTAAGTCGTTAGGTAAGGAAACAGCATTCTTTGCTTGCCGATCTCCATTCACCGAGATTCCTCCAGCCGCAATTGTCCGGCGTGCGTCGCCTCTGGAACTACATAAACCGCTCAAAACCAAAACATCTATCAGGGATTCTTCTCCTTGCTTAAGCTCAGATGCTCTTACTTCGGTTTCAGGAACTATTCCTCTAAGCGCTTCTAGTGAATCCTCTGAAGCTGATTCACTTCCGAAAAGACCCTGAGTGGCTAATAGCGCCTGTTCTGCTTCTTCATCACCGTGTACTAAGCAACAGACTTCGGTTGCCAAACGCTGTTGTGCCCTTCGGTCTTCTGGAGACTTACGGTGATCCACCATTAGCTCAGAAATCTCCGATACGGAAACAAGGGTTAGTTGTAGAAGTAGTTTTTCAACATCTCTATCATCAACATTTATTAAATATTGGTGCAACTCATAAGGTAAGGTTCGTTTCGAGTCAAGCCACACGGTGCCTTCAGATGTTTTACCGAATTTTGCTCCGTCTGATCTAGTGACTAAAGGGACTGTAAGACCATAAGCAATTGCAGAACTTCGCCTTCTGATCATATCGATTCCAGCGGTTATATTTCCCCACTGATCTGAACCACCAATCTGCATCTCACATTCATAGTTCTTATGCAACTCAAAAAAGTCGTTCGCCTGAAGAAGCATGTAGCTGAACTCTGTAAATGAAAGCCCTTGTTCACTTGATAGTCGTGTTTTAACTGATTCTTTTGAAAGCATTGTCCCTACTGTGACGTGTTTCCCGACATCCCTTAGAAAATCAAGAACATTTACTTCAGCTGTCCATTCTCGATTATCTACGAGTAAAGCTGCTATTCCTTTTTTCTTTGCCTCGGCATCGAAACTCAGAAATGACTCTAGTTGTGCAGCTACAGCTGCAACATTAGAACTCAGCTCGTTTTGATCCAACAGATTTCTTTCTTCAGATCTGCCACTTGGATCACCCACCATCCCAGTGGCCCCTCCAGCTAGTGCAATAGGACGGTGCCCCGCATCTTGAAAACGTCTCAAAGTCAACAGTGGCACTAAGTGTCCGAGATGAAGACTGTCTGCTGTTGGATCAAAACCACAATAAAGAGTAATAGGTCCTTGTTCTAACCTCTCTTGGAGTGCAACTTGATCTGTGCTGTCTTGAAGAAGCCCTCTTAGGGTTAAATCTTCAAGGATTCCTTTTCTTTCTGTATCGCCCACTAGACCAGTATGGATCATTAACAGACTGAAAGCCGGCAATTTAAAATTAAGTACCAAGAAAAGTTCCTTGTACCTGCCACCAATTTGCCTGCTAGGCAGGTCAAACTAGATGTATGGCAAGCAAAAACTCAAGAAACCTTTATTTCCTCTTGAGCATTTTTGTAATTGCGTTATTTTCTACAAGTTGTTATACGTACGAAACTCTTGAATTCGACATAAATATTCCGGAACAAGCTGAATCTTCGATCGTTCTATCTTCAGATGGAACGTTGATAACGACTTTGGTGGCTCCTGAGAATCGAACTAGTGCCAGACGTCTAGAAGAAATTCCTGAAATCGCTCGAAATGCCGTAATAGCTATTGAAGATGAACGCTTTTACAAACACGATGGTTTTGATCTTAAGGGCATTCTGCGAGCTGCTCGTTCAAATCTTGAAGCTGGTGGCATAAGTCAGGGTGGCTCCACCATCACCCAACAGTACGTCAAGTTGGCAATAATAGAAAATGTTGAACAAACAGCTAGTCGTAAACTCGAAGAACTTTGGTACGCGACCAGGTTAGAGGATGAATATGGCAAAGATTTCATTCTTTTGCAGTATCTAAACACCGTCTATTTCGGTCATGGCGCTTATGGAATAAAAGCAGCTGCCCAAACATATTTCAACAAAGATATAAGTGAAATTTCTATCAACGAAGCTGCGCTTCTTGCTGGATTATTAAAGGCTCCGAGCCGTTACGATCCTTTCCGAAACTACTCACAAAGCCTTCGTAGAAGTCACCTTGTTTTAGATCGAATGGTAGCCAATGGATTCATAACACCAGAGCAACGTGACCAAGCAACTGCATCACCGCCCAAGCTCGAAGAATATAAACCTAGATTAGAAACTGAATACCCCGCGGGTCATTTTGTTGAAGAAGTTAGAAAATGGTTTTTAGAAAATCCTGCTTTTGGAGCTAATAGGTCAATTCGAGAAATGCTCCTGTACGAAGGTGGTGTCCGCATTGAGACCACCATAGATCTCGGTCTTCAGGCAACTGCTGAAAAGGCCGTAGAAAACCATCTTCCCTCTAATCAAAATCTCCCAGATGCTTCCGTGGTTGTAATAGATCCACAAACTGGCCAGATAATAGCGATGGTAGGAGGAAGGGATTTTTTTGCTGAAGAAGATGATGCGAAAGTAAATCTCGCTATGGGCAATGGCAGACAAGCTGGATCTTCTTTTAAACCTATTGGGCTTGCCGCTGCTCTTGAATCCGGTTGGGAAGTTACTGCAACTTATCCAGCACCTAATGTTCTGGAGTTTTTTATACCTGGAGCCGATAATGACAACAGAGTTTGGTGGGTTAGCGGTGGTTTAAACGGACATGACGCTGATGAACCGAAATTCGAAAAAGGGCTCATGGCACTATTCCAATTTTTAGTCCGGGAAGGTCATATTGAAATCCCAGAAGATCACACAGAAACTATTGAATACAGAGACGACCCTGAAGATGACCCTGAATTTGTAGATGTGAGACTGAATGAATGGATAAATAATCGAAAATGGGAGTATTCGATGAACTCTCTATTCGACTATCGAATCAAAATGCTTGAAGATGTTCCAGGGTGGGACTGGGAACCCGTCGAAGGTACTGAACTGATACCAATGGATGAACCACCTATGGTCGACTTGACTCGTGCGACAAGAAGTTCTTATAACACAGTTTTTGCTCAGTTAAGTATGCAAATGGGAGCTGAAAGAGTTGTTAATTTAGCTAGAAAACTTGGCGTAAAGTCTCCAGTTCAACCTGTGAATTCTAACGTTTTGGGTACTTCTAACGTTACTTTGCTGGATATGGCCAGTGCCTATGGCACATTTGCAAATCGTGGCGTCTATACACCTCCTTCAATGGTGACTCGTGTCACCCGAATGGACGGGACGCCTCTGTGGAAATGGAACCGGGAACTTGAACGCGCTATTGATTCGAAGTTAGTTGATCAACTGACTTGGGTTCTGGAAGGAACAATTGCTGAAGGCACCGGTCATAGAGCGAAAATAGGTAGACCTGCAGCCGGTAAAACTGGTACAACACAAAATTATGCTGATGCTCTTTTTGTCGGGTACACACCCCAGATCGCTACGGCAGTCTGGGTTGGCTATCCAAAAGGACAAATCCCTATGGTTCCTCCTTTAACCGAACGTAAAGTATACGGTGGTACCTTCCCGGCTCTAATTTGGAAAGATGTAATGCTGGCAGCACATGCTGACTTGCCGGTTAAGGATTTTGCAACTCCCCCTGCTTCTTCTACCACTACGATCCCTGATAAGGGAGGTCTAATCATGCCTGAGCTAATCGGATTGACTTTAGAGAATGCAGAATTGAATCTAGAAAATAACGGATTGGGAAAGCAAACACTTACTGTAATCGAAGTGACAGATACTGACACTGAGCCAGGATTAGTCCTCGGCCAGTCTCCTGAGGCCGGAACATCGTTGCTTAACTCTTCAAAAATCCTTGTTGAAGTAGCAATTCAACCTTCGGAGACAAGCAAAACGAAAGTCCCTGACCTGATCGGAGAGATCTTGGTTGATGTGTCACCGTTATTGGCTTCTTTAGGCCTCGGATATGAAATTGCTCTTATCCCTAACCCTGAAAACGAAAATGAGCTACCAGAAATTATTTGGGCGCAAAATCCTAATCCTGGCACTATGGTCGATTCTGGTTCTGTGATTTCTCTTCGAATGGCACCATAACTTGAAAGAAAAAATTTCCGAAAAATCAAATTTTGCTCCTACTGCATCTTTGCTTCTCAAGGTTGCTGCAGTTGCCGGGATAATAGGTCTTTGGGCTTACGCTTTCTTTTTCGCTCCTTCAGGAAACCCTGATCGTGTAGAAAGTGAAGTATGGCTTGAAGAAGCAGAAATTATCTGCTCACAAGCTCTGGACGAGATAGCTTTGTTGCCTTTAGCAAAAGAATCGAAAACTCCTGCTGACCGTGCCGAAGTAATATCAAATGGAACACAAGTACTTGAAAAAATGAAAGCCAACTTGGCTGAATTGTCATTGAATTCAGAAAAAGACAAGTTCAATACAAAGAGTTGGTTATCAGACTGGGATACTTATTTGAGAGATCGAAGAAACCATGTAAAACGTTTAACCGAACTAGGAGATATTGAGCCTCTTCTAACAGCAACAGATAGTGGCAAAAGTGTTCTGGAGAGGATGAATGGATTTGCTCGTGTCAATGATCTGGAGTCTTGCATAGACCCTGGAGACTTCTAAACGTTTACATAGTTGAGATTAATTCAAATCCTGTTTCAATCATTCTTGTCAAGCCGTGATCTAAGCTCATCGAATTGATTTCGTTCTTATCAAACCAGCGTAAATCCTGTGATTCGTGATTTCCGATAGGTTCAGAATCTTTAGGGGCGAGCGTTAGATATCTGACGTCGAAATGCTTGTGTTCTTTTTCACCGGGTGGACGCACAATATGTATATCAAGATCTATTGGAATTTGGTATATCTTTAAGTCATTGATCCCAGTCTCTTCTTCGGCTTCCCTAAGTGCTACTCGAGCTAAATTAGGGTCACCATCCGCGTGTCCTCCTGGTTGTAACCATTTTTGGAGTTTTGTGTGGAATAAGAGCAAAATTTTATAATCTTCCTCTCTCACTACTAGCGAGGAGCCAGTCAAATGTCCGGTCTGGCAAGTTCGATCTAAATGATTTGGAAACTTTTCAACGAAATCTAGAAAATCGTTTCGAAATTTTGTGTTACTGCAAGAAGTTATTGTTTGGACAACAGAGATATCTGTCGAATTGTCTAAGTCGTTCTTCTCAAGAAACTTTTTCATTAGAAAGATGCTCGCGGATTTGTACGGGTGGTTTTAAAGTTTCAGTTGTGCCTGTCCTTACCCCGACGTAAACGATTGTCGATGTCAGAACAAGTCGCTTTTCGACTTTCACCTCAAAAGAAACATCAAAAGAAGTATTTCCCCATCTGCTGACATGTGCTTCGACATTCAACACCTCTCCTATTCCTGCTGGTCCATGCCATTCCAAGTTGACATTCTTAAGCATCAAATCCCACCCTAAAGATTCAAAATCCCCTTCGAATTCGCGTAGCCAACTATCAACCACATCATCTAGATAGGCAAGGTAGTGGGCGTTAAAGACAACTCCTTGTCTGTCAACTTCCCCATAACGGATCTTTATGTCCATTGAATACGTCATTTTGACATCATAGAAATTTGTATTTCTAAACGTTCTTTCATCTGTTCTTTTTGAACCTCTACAGCATCTAAACCTGTACTTCCCGGTGTGATTTGTCTATTAATTGCTGTCTCAGGTTTGAAAAAATCTTCTATCTCAGGTTCGAAATTCTCATTTTCTAATACCACCTTTTTGAAATCCTTTTGATCTTCTATTGAAGCTTTGACTAGTCCACCTATCAATGTGTGAGCCTCCCTGAAAGGCATGCCTTTATGAACTAGATATTCTGCAAGGTCTATCGCCACAGAGAAAGGCTTATCAGCTGCTTGAGCCATTCTTTCCTTGTTAAAAGCAACAGAATCAAAAATTCCTGTTAATGCCGTTAAAACCAAAGTGTTTGTGTCAAAAGAATCGAATAAAGGTTCCTTGTCTTCTTGTAGATCTTTGTTGTAAGCCAAAGGAAGCCCTTTCAAAACTGTTAATAATCCTGATAAGTGCCCGACTATTCTTCCGGTTTTAGCTCTTGCTAACTCAGCTATGTCTGGGTTCTTTTTCTGAGGAAGCATGGATGAACCCGTAGTATACGCATCATCTATATCCACAAATCCGAACTCTTCACTGGACCAAAGCACAAGCTCCTCTCCGATTCTGGAGAGATGAACAGCTAATAATGCATTAACGAATACTGCCTCGGCTACAAAGTCCCTGTCAGAAACAGCATCAAGTGAATTTTTGAAAGTTTCTGAGAAACCTAGGGTTTCTGTAGTCATTATGGGATCTATCGGTAAAGAAGAACCTGCTAATGCTCCCGCTCCTAAAGGAGACACGTCTGTTCTGGAACGAGTTTCTATGATCCTGTCAAAATCTCTTGAAAGAGCCCAAGCATGAGCTAACAGGTGATGTGATAGAAGTACCGGTTGAGCTTGTTGTAAATGCGTGTATCCCGGTAGCCGTGTCGCTTCTGCTTTTTCAGCTTGTTCAATCAATGACTTCTGTAAAGAGACGACGAGTGCTGCTAGTTCATCTAGGCTTTTTAATGTCCACAGCCTGAGATCCGTTACCACTTGATCATTCCTGCTCCTGCCCGTGTGCATCCGAGCTCCAGCCTCACCGGCGATTTCTGTGACTCTTCTTTCAACAGCTGTGTGTATATCCTCATCCCCAGGCTGAAAAACAAAAGATCCTGATGTCATCTCTTCTTCAGTCATCTTGAGTGCGTCAAGAATCAACTCTCCATCAGACTTTTCAATCAGACCTACAGAAACGAGCATCTTAACGTGAGCTACTGAACCTGAGATGTCCTCCTTGTACAGCCTTTTATCTATTTGGAGACTGTCATTTAAGGCTTTTAATGCGTCTGTCGTTGCTCCGCTTAGTCTTCCTTCCCACAAGGTTGCCATTATGCTCCTCCTTGTTTTCCACCACGCATTGAATCTCTTAACGATTCAGTGCGCAATCTTAAAGCATTAAGTCTTATGAATCCCTCTGCATCTGCTTGGTTATATGCGCCGGAGTCATCCTCAAAAGTAGCTATGGCCTCATCAAACAAAGTGTCTTCTGATTCTCTTCCGGTAATTTCTATGTTGCCTTTATAGAGTTTGAGTCTGACTTTTCCATTTACCCATCTTTGTGATTGGTCTATAGCGGTTTGGAGCATCTCCCTCTCTGGGCTGAACCAATAACCGTTATAAATTAGCTCTGCATATTTAGGCATCAATTCATCTTTTAAATGAGCTACACCTCTGTCTAAAGTTATTGACTCAATCGCCCTGTGTGCTTTGAGAAGAATTGATCCACCCGGAGTTTCGTAAGCTCCTCTTGATTTCATGCCGACATAGCGGTTTTCTACTATGTCGGTTCTTCCCACGCCGTTAGCCCCACCCAACCTATTTAGTTCAGTTAAAAGCTCTGCAGGAGACATTTTTACACCACCGATTCCAATTGGGTCTCCATTTTCGAACTCCAAATCTAAATAGGTGGCTTCATTGGGTGCAAGCTCTGGATTCACTGTCCAACGCCACATCTCAGTAGAAGGTTCCTTCCATGGGTCTTCTAAAGGACCGCCTTCGTAAGAAATGTGGAGAAGATTCGCATCCATTGAATAAGGCGACTCGTTGCCTCTTTTCATTTCAACTGGTATTCCATGTTTTTCGGCATAATCTAGGAGACTTTTTCTTGAACCGAGATCCCATTCTCTCCATGGTGCAATTATGTTAATGCTTGGATTGAGAGCATAAGCTCCAAGCTCAAAACGAACTTGATCGTTACCTTTGCCTGTTGCTCCATGACTAATAGCATCCGCTCCTGTCTCTTCTGCTATCTCAACTAGTCTTTTTGCTATGAGAGGTCTAGCTATAGAAGTCCCTAGAAGGTACTCTCCTTCATAAATAGCATTCGCTCTAAACATTGGAAACACATACTCGGAAACAAACTCGTCCCTCAAATCTTCGATGTAAATCTCTTTCACATCCATGCTTTGAGCTTTACTGCGCGCTGGTTCAAGTTCTTCTCCCTGACCGAGATCTGCAGTAAATGTCACAACTTCACAGTCATAAGTTTCCTGGAGCCATTTCAGGATTATGGAGGTGTCGAGTCCTCCTGAATAAGCAAGTACAACCTTTTTAATATCTTTCATATTTCTCTCATTCACTAATTAGCGGTTCTAATACCTGCTAGATCTTTTAATCTTTCAGATACTTTCTCACCTGTGGTATCTGAAGCAGCGACCAATATTACGGTGTCATCTCCTGCAACTGTCCCTATGATTTCTGGAAGACCCGCTCTGTCAACTGCCGACGCTACAACGTGTGCTGAGCCTGGTGGTGTCCTTAAAACAACGATGTTGTTTGAAACTGATACCTCTACTAGCCACTCTCCTAATACACGCCTAAGGTAATCAACTGGTAAAACTCTTTCTGTCGGATTGTCTGGTACTGCATAGACACTGTCACCCACAGGGACTCTCACCTTGACAGCTCCGAGTTCTTCGAGATCACGTGAGAGCGTTGCTTGAGTAACGTCTATACCTTCAGCCTTAAGCAGTTCGACAAGTTTTGCTTGACTTGAGACAGCCTGTTCTTCAAGTATCTTTGCAAGTAAGTGTTGCCTTTGTGATTTACTCATTTTCTTGACCTTCAGTTAGAAGCCAGGAAAGTAGTCCGCGGGCTGCATGCATTCTGTTTTCCGATTGGCTCCATACACGGCTCTTCGATCCGTCTATCACTTCTGCTGTTACTTCTTCACCTCTGTGAGCAGGAAGACAATGGAGGAAAACAGCATCTGATGATGCAGATTCCATTAAATTGCTGTCCACCGTAAATGCTTCGAAAGCTTTTTTTCTTTCTTCCATTTCAGATTCTTGACCCATTGAAGTCCATACATCTGTATAAACAATGTTTGCGCCATCAACCGCATCTTGTGCAAAAGCAAATTCATTAACTTTTACATCAACTGCAGCCAATCTGTTCTTATCTATTTCACTCAAGCTGTAATCACTTGGGCCAGCGAAACGAATTTCAGCACCTAACATGCCAGCTGCCATTGCTAAAGAACGAAACACGTTATTGCCATCACCTATAAAAGCTAGAATCTTGCCGTTAATATCCCCGAACTCTTTAACTAGTGTTATGACGTCAGCTAGTGCTTGCATAGGGTGTCCTGTGTCTGAGAGAAGATTTACAATTGGACAAAGTTCCACTTGGGCCATCCTCTCGAGTATTTTGTGATCGAAAACTCTCGCTGCTATACATTTGTAGTAACCAGAAAGGGTTGAAACTGCATCTTCAACAGATTCCCTTTTGTCAAAACCCAGTTCTTCACCACGGATGTAGACTGGGTGTCCCCCTAATTGGAAAACGGCCATTTCCATCGAATTGCGTGTGCGGTTCGAAGGTTTTTCAAATACCAAAGCGACACCTTCACCTTCTAAAATCTTGGATGGATTAGGGTCAAGACAAAGATCAAGAACTCTGCGTAGTTCTTCTGCGTTAAGATCGTCGACTTCTAAAAAACTTCTCACGATGCTTTTTCCTTGCGTGTTGTTAAGACCTTTTCGAGAATCCCCGCTCCTTCAATTATTTCTTCTGAAGAAATGGTCAGAGGTGGAGCTAACCGGAGAGCTGTAGGCGTAACACCATTTAGAACTAGGCCCTCTTTTAAACAATCCTGTGCCAAGTCACGAGCATCACCCTTTGCCAGTCTTTCTTTTTCGATTTCCACTCCTAGTAAAAGCCCTAAACCTCTAACCGAGTCGACTCCATCAATATTTGTGATTGCTGCAACCATCTCTTCGCCTTTTTCTTTAGCTAATTTAGGTGCCTGAATTTCCTCAAGGACTCTCAGAGTTTCTCTTGCAGCAGAAGTTGCTAGCGGTTGTCCAGCGAAAGTCGAACCATGATCACCAGGTTTAAAAGCGTCTGCTATTTCTGATTTTGCCCAAACAGCTCCAATAGGAACACCATTAGCCATTCCTTTAGCCATTGTTACAATGTCAGGTTTGATATTTGCATGGTGGAACCCAAACCACTCTCCCGTCCTCCCAAAACCGGTTTGGATTTCGTCCATTATCAGAAGCAAACCCTTCTCATCACAAAGCTTTCGGAGCCCTTGTAAGAAATCACTGCTTGCGTTATTAACGCCGCCTTCACCTTGGATAGGTTCAACCAATATTGCTCCAGTCGTTTGGTCGATTGCTTCCTCAAAGGAAGCAAGATTGTCCCATTCGGCGTGTCTAAATCCCTCTGGCAAAGGCATGAACGGTTTATGTTTCTCAGGTTGACCAGTCGCAGCCAAAGTAGCCATGGTTCTGCCGTGAAAAGATTTATAAGCAGAAAGCACTCCATGTTTTCCCAAACCTTGATATTTCCGGGCTAGTTTCATGGCAGCTTCGTTCGCTTCGGCTCCAGAATTTTGAAATAAAATTTTTCCTGATTGACCGCTCCCTGTGTTTATAAGTCTGTCTAAAGTCGCTGCAACTTCAAGTTGTGGTTCTGTAATGAAAAGATTTGAGACATGCAAAAGCGTATTTGCTTGTTCTGATATGGCGTTAGCTATTCTTGGGTGGCTGTGCCCTAAACCAGTTACCGCTATTCCACATAAGAAATCTAAATACCTTTTCCCATCTTTATCGAAAAGTTCCGTGCCGGAACCTTTAACGAATGTCACCGATGGTGTGCCGTAATTAGGCATTAACAATTCAGACCAGTTCATAATTGATCCTGCGCTTGAGTTTCAGATTTGAATGAATCCAACATGTCTTCTGGGAGAACCATCGTTCCTATTCCAGCGTCTGTGAACAATTCGAGAAGTAAAACGTGGGGTATCCGACCATCAACCATATGGGCTGAAGCCACACCCCCTTTTATTGCATCAATGCATGCTTGTGCTTTGGGGATCATTCCAGACTTGATAATTCCTTCATCAATCAAATCATTCAAACTTGAAATACCGATCTTTGAAATCTTGCTTGCGGGGTCCGAAACATCTTCTAACAGACCCTCTATGTCAGTCAGATAAAGCAATCTTTCAGCTTTCAAAGAACCAGCTAAGGCAGCTGCCACAGTATCTGAATTTATGTTGTAAGCCTGTCCATTTGAATCTGTTCCAATGGTCGATATTACGGGAATGAGATTTTCTTCCATAAGGCATTCCACTATGGAAGGATTTATTTTTACTACATCACCAACGTAACCAAGTGATGAGTCTTTTTGGGTTGCTTCAATTAAATTTGAATCACCTCCTGAGAGACCTACAGCTATTGGAGAATGAACATTAATACTCGAGACAATGTCTGTATTAACTTTTCCAACGAGGACCATCTGCGCTATTTCTAGAGTCTCCTTATCAGTTACTCTCTGTCCATCCTTGAATTCTGTGCTTAAACCTAACCTCTCCACTAAGTCACCAATTTGAGGTCCACCTCCGTGGACAACTACAGGTTTAATGCCCACTGAATGCATCAAAACAATATCCTGGGCGAATTGGTCAGCTAACTCGTCGCTTTCCATTGCATTGCCACCAAATTTTACGACTACAACCCTCCCAGCAAATCTTGTTATATAGGGAAGAGTTTCCACCAATACTCCTGCTCTTCTTTCAGGTGAAAAAACCGGCTCTTCTTTGCCATTAACATTCTTGTTTTTCATCACGAGGTCCTCATGTTTTCATCAATATAGGCGTGCGTTAGATCTGTTGTAACCACATCAGATTCGCCCCTACCTTGTCCCAGATCAACATGTAATTCTAAGCGCCTTTGAGACATGTGTTTTTCCAAGGCCGCAGAGTCTACTTCTTGGGCTTTTCCTTGTGCATAGACGATTTGACCTCCATAAGAAACTGAGATTCTTTCAGGATCGAATTGAATTCCAGATGCACCTATCTGTGCCGCTATCCGGCCCCAGTAAGGGTCTTCTCCATACCATGAACATTTGATCAACTGGCTATTAGCTGTACTTCTAGCTGCTAATTCAGCCTCTGTGTCGTCTTTTGCTCCAGTCACATGAAGGAAAACCGTTTTAGTTGAACCTTCAGCATCATCCGCCATTTGCACAGCTAAATCCTTGCATGCTTCGGTCAAGGCCTCTCCAAGGAGCGTAGAATCTTCCACTCCTGACTTGCCATTTGCTAAGAGAATAACCGTGTCATTGGTAGATTCTGCTCCATCCACTGTTAGACAATTAAAGGAAACTGAAACTGCTTTTTGTAGGAGTCTTGTAGCCTCCTGCGGGTTTATTGCAGCGTCAGTTGTAAGCACTGAGAGCATTGTGGCCATATTCGGTTGAAGCATTGCCGCCCCTTTAGATATACCGCCAACTGAAAAACCTTTCGCTTTAACGAGAGTATTTTTGGGAACCGTATCTGTAGTCATAATTGCTTTTGCTGCTACTGTCCCTTGATCATCCTTGAGGGAGTCAATTGCACTTTTTATTCCATAGGCAATCTCTTCCATCGGAAGTGGATATCCAATCCATCCTGTTGAACAAACTAGGACTTCGCTCGATTCGCATCCAAGACCCTGTGCTGTTAACTGACACATCCGTTCAGCATCCAGCAAACCTTGCTCGCCTGTAGCTGCATTTGCATTTCCACTGTTAAGAACGACAGTAGAAGCAGCACCTCCAGTTGCTTCCAAGTGTTTGCGCGATACCAAGACTGGTGCTGCTGTCATTTTATTTGATGTAAAGACAGCCGCTGCCGGTACCGGTTTTTGATCTTCGGTTGCAACCAACGCTAGATCTAGTTCGTTGTTATTTTTGATTCCGCTGGCCACGCCACTAGCCAGAAAACCTTCAACATCTGTGATCGTCATGGGCTTATTCCAATTGCACTTAGGCCATCTGACTCATCGAGGCCAAGAACTATATTCGCGCATTGAACCGCCTGGCCGGAAGCACCCTTACCCAGATTGTCTATTGCGCAAAATGAAACTAACAGCCCTGTTCTTGGATCAACTCTTGCTGTTAAGTGAGCGGCATTTGATCCAAAAGTTGATTTTGTGGTTGGTGATTTTTCGTCGACCACAATAAAAGGCATTCCAGAGTAGGCTTCGGTCAAAATTTGAAGAGCGGCATCTGTATCAAGTGCACCTTTGACTCTCCCATAACAAGTAGCAAGAATTCCCCGATTCATTGGAGCTAAATGCGGTGTGAACAGAACTGATGCATCACCTATCGGACTCCCATTTGACCCAGTGCTAAGCGCCTGTTCTATTTCAGGGGTATGACGGTGCGAAAGTAAACCATAGGCAGCAAAATTCTCATCGACAGCACAAAATAGACTATTTGGTTGGGGATTTTTCCCTGCACCCGAAGCGCCGCTCGCTGCGTCAACAATAATTTCATCAGGTTCAATTACTCCTGCCCTAATAAAAGGCGCCAAGGCCAGAGAAGCAGCTGTGGGGTAACAGCCAGGCGCAGCTACTAAAGAACTGTTTTCTAGTCCATCTCTAAAAAGTTCGGGCAGACCATAGGATGCAGAATCAAGAAGTTCTGGAACAGTGTGATCTTCTTCATACCATTGCCGGTAAGTTTCGGCGTCCTTGAGTCTGAAATCAGCTCCTAGATCAACAATAAGTTTTGCTGTCTCGAGGAATTCTGGAATTACTTTTTGTGAAGCCCCATGAGGTAACCCAGTAAAAATAATTTCACATTCACTTAATGGTGCAGAGTCTTTATCCTCAAACAACATTTCTGGAAATTCAGGCGAAAGATGTGCATGGACGTCAGATATAGCTGTTCCTGCAAGGGTCGATGCAACAGCCGTTTTAACTTCAAAGTTAGGGTGCATTGAGCAAATTCTTAATAATTCGGCACCGGTATAACCTGAAGCGCCAATAATACCTACTGAAAACATAGTATCATCATACAGTTTTATGTATAAAAATTCAATATTTTTAGGTTTTATTCAGATCTACGACTACTTTTCCTACAACTTTACGGTCTGCAATGTCTTGTAGGGCTTGATTTGCAGAGTCGAATTCATAGGTTGGATGCAATAAAGGATCAACTTCTCCACTCTTACTCAACTCGACAACTGAAGACATTTGCTGTTTAAAAGAACCCGGGTCTCTTCCTAAAGAAGCTCCCCAATGAACTCCCACTACCGAATAATTTTTCAGCAGTACATGATTCGTCGCTATTTCCGGGATACCAGCTACAAAACCAATTACTAACAAACGGCCGTTCCATGCCATACACCTTCTTACTTTTTGGAATACCTCTCCGCCAACTGGGTCATAGGCGACATCCACACCTGAGTTATTTGTGACTTCTCTAACCTTCTCAACGAGGTCTTCTTCTTCTTTGTGGTCGTTCCAGGAGGGGCTCCTCCTCGTCTATAAATGGATTCGTCGCCTCCGTCGGCGTCTGGGCCGCGTCGCTGGCGTCGGAGTGCTCCATGGCTGCCTCTTGCCTCTTTTACGAGCCGGTCGCG
>ENA-UPTF01001383-UPTF01001383.1-marine-metagenome-genome-assembly--contig:-NODE-1383-length-15267-cov-2.441475_pt1 | contig 15267 bp, 11 predicted proteins | sample MGYA00238166_ERZ767019 | MGnify/ENA primary metagenome ERZ767019 (study PRJEB28930, sample SAMN06266391) | marine metagenome | isolation source: Sea water from 250 m depth | place: Atlantic Ocean...
TAATGAGCTTCTAAGTAATGAGCGAGCCCTACTCAGACAAAAAAATTCCGCAAATTATTAATTTACCTAAGCATCTAGGTATTATTATGGATGGCAATGGTCGATGGGCTAAGCTCAGAGGAAAAAGAAGAATATTCGGTCATGAAGCTGGTGTTATGAAGGCAAAAGATGTTGTTGAGAACTCAGTTAGGCTAGAAATTGAAGCATTAACCTTATATACCTTCAGTGCGGAAAACTGGAAAAGACCTGCTAAGGAAATTAATAGCCTCATGCTATTGTTTGAGAGTTCTATAAAAAAATACACAGGCCTTCTAATTGAGAACAATGTTCGTTTTAAACAGGCAGGCAATAAAGATATGCTTCCCAAAAATCTTATTAGAAAATTGGAACAATTGGAGGTAATCACCTCAGAAAATACTGGCTTGACACTTACTCTAGCAATAGCTTATGGTTCGAGACAGGATATTCTAAAAGGCATATTACGGATCATTGATGATTTTGATGATGGCAAAATTGATAAAAATCAGATAGACGAATCCACATTATCCAACCATCTTTCTTTCTCTGACTTACCTGAGCTAGATTTAATAATTAGAACATCAGGTGAAACCAGAGTAAGTAATTTCATGCTTTGGGAAATGGCATACAGCGAGATCCATTTTACTGAAACACTCTGGCCTAGTTTTGAAGATCAGGAATTTTTTGAAATTTTAGAGAATTATTCAAAATCGGAAAGACGTTTTGGTTCTGTTGAAAAGGAAATAGAGCTGAAAAAAGCCTAAATCTCTAAATGAATAATCTTTCTCAAAGAATCTGTTCAGCAGTGGTACTTGTTCTCTTGCTAATTTTCCTGACTATCGGTTCAACAACAATTCCCATAAAAGTTACAGTTGTTTCAATTCTTGCTCTTATCATTCTTTGGGAATATTCAAGATTATTCAAGTCAAGATTGTTTCAGATTATTTTTCTAATAATGGTCATTGGCGGGCTTTTATCTGCGCCTTTTTTTACTATGTTTCTAGAGAAGACAAGCAACTATTTGTTCTGGTTTTTATGTATATTATGGATACTGATTTTATTCCAAGTTCTGTCTTACAAAAAAAGGAATATCAACGACTTTTGCATCGCATTTTCTGGATTTTTTATTCTTCTCCCATTTGTTGCATCTATGTTGTTTATGGTCATGACGCCAGGAATTTTTTTATACGTCATTATTATTGTATCAGTTGCTGATTCAGCAGCTTTTTTTGTTGGAAAAATGAAAGGAAAGACCCCCTTATTACCCAATATTAGCCCCGGAAAAACAGTTGAAGGCTTTATTGGAGGCGTTTTAATAGCCTCGCTTTCTTCATGCTTTATCTCTTTATTTTTTGGTTTGCAAAATAACTTGTTGGAGTTTCTTGTTCTTGGATTCTTAGTGGCACTGATATCCGTTTTAGGTGATTTATTTTTCAGCATGTTAAAGCGTAATAAAGGCATTAAAGATTCCAGTAAAATAATACCCGGTCATGGAGGCTTCATTGACCTTTTAGACGGGACAATAGCAACCCTTCCTTTGCTTACATTTTTATCCTTCAGAATGAATGAATTGAGCTCGATTCTTTCTCTTATTGGTTTTTAGGGATGGAAATGTATACTTTTCTCACCTTATTGCTTTCTTTGCTGAACTGATTCTCTATAATTCCTTCATAATCTTTGTTGATAATTAAAATATGGATTTTTTATTTTCAGTTTTAGCTTTCATAATATTGGTTGGGGTTCTTGTCGCCATCCATGAATATGGACATTATCTGGTAGCAAGACTTTGCAATGTAAAAGTTTTGAGGTACTCCATCGGTTTTGGCAAAGTGCTTTGGAGTAAAAGAACTGGTCTAGACAAGACGGAGTATTGTTTATCAGCGATACCTCTTGGCGGTTACGTCCAATTGTTGGATGAAAGAAGTGAAGAGGTCAATGAAAATGAAAAACATCGAGCGTTCAATAATCAGTCAGCCACCAAAAGAATCCTTATCCTGTTAGCTGGTCCTTTTGCTAATTTCCTCTTTGCAATTGTTGCTTATATGACAATGTTTTCTGTTGGGGTTCCAGGTGTTGTGCCGATTATAGGAGAAATTGAATCCGGGTCTATTGCTTGGCAGAACAATCTTAGATCTGGAGACCAGATTATTAATGTGGGTGAAAAAGAGGTTCAAACTTGGCAGGCTTCTTTGATCTCAATGATAGGCGAGATTTTGGATGACGAGCAGATCAAAATCACTTTAAAAGATAAATTTGGCAATCTGAAGTATGCAACACTGGATGTAACTGGTAGAACCAAAGAACTCACTGCACCAAATGCGTTAATGCCTGCTTTAGGTTTTAAGCCTTTTGTTCCATCAATAAAACCCATAATAGAAAGTGTCATTAAAGATGGGCCAGCAGATAGAGCAGGTCTTTTATCAGAAGATGTGATTCAAAAAGTAGATGAGGTTGACATTAAAAACTGGAGCCAGTTTGCTGAAATTATTGTTGCCAAGCCTAACCAAAATATTCAGTTGGAGATAGAGAGACAAGGTCGAATGTACCGTAAAACTGTGTTGCTTGATTCGAATGCTGAAAATAAAGACCAGGGCTTTATAGGACTTAAAGCACGTATTGATCAAGATCAATTAAAGCAGTATCAGGCTATTCAAAAATACCGTTTTCCTAAAAGCTTAACTATGGCAATAAATCAAACAAATGAAATGGTTGTTTTAACTTTAAACATGTTTGGAAAAATGATCCAAGGACAAATTTCAGGGAAAAATCTCAGTGGACCTGTTGGAATAGCTAAAGATGCAGGAACTGTGGCAAAGAGGGGTTTTATAGCAACTTTGTCTTTCATGGCGATTATCAGTATTAGTTTGGGCATTCTCAATCTGTTTCCTTTACCAATTCTTGATGGAGGACAAATTGTATTTGTTCTAATAGAAAAATTAATTGGTAGACCTTTGCCAGAAAGAGTACAAATTGTTTTTCAGCAATTCGGTATAGGCGCATTATTATTCTTAATGGTATTTGCGTTGTACAATGATTTAATCAGAATATTTGATTGGTAAAACTTTAGCCAAACTATGAAATTCAGATTAATAATCATTATATTCACTGTGCTCTGTATTTTTTCAGTGCAGGCAGAAGAACCTTTTGTTGTGAAAGATATAAGAATTGAAGGCCTGCAAAAAATTTCTGAGGGCGCTTTATTAAATTATCTGCCAATAAACATTGGAGACACCCTCGATGAGATTAAAATCAAGGAATCGATAAGAGCAGTGTATACCAGTGGTTTTTTCAAGAACATAGAGTTTAGAAAAGATCCCTCTGAAGATATTCTTATTATTTCAGTACTAGAAAGGCCATCTATAGGCAATATTAGTATTGATGGAAATAAGGACATCAAGACCGAGGATCTAGAAGAGTCGTTGGATAAAATAGGCTTTAGAATCGGTCGAACATACGACCCTTCAGTTTTGGATGAAATTGAAAGGTCACTGATAGATCAATATTTTAGTTTTGGAAAATACAGTGTCAAAATCAAAACCGATGTAGAGGATTTGCCTGGAAATACGGTCAGGATATCAATTGATGTTAAAGAAGGGGATCGTGCCCAAATTAGACAGATAAACATTGTAGGCAACAATGTTTTCAATGATGAAGATCTTTTAGAGCAGTTGACGTTACAAATGCCAGATTGGTTGTCATTTATCCAACAAGATGATCGATATTCAAGGGAAGATTTACAAGGAGATCTTGAAACAATTGAGTCTTTTTACTTGGATAGAGGTTATGCCAATTTTTCAATCGACTCCGCTCAAGTAGCTATTTCTCCAGATAGGACGGGAATATTTGTTACTGTCAATATTTCTGAGGGAGATATATATAAATTATCAGATGTGAAGCTGACTGGTGAATTTGTGATTCCCAGGGAAGAAATTCAGAGGCTAGTTTTGGCACAATCTGGTCAAATATATTCCCAGGGACTGCTAACACAAGCTACAGAATTAATTAAATACAGGCTCGGTGAAGATGGCTATTCGTTTGCAGAAGTTCAGGCTATTCCAGAACTTGATAACGAAAACAAGGAAGTAAAGATTGTTTTTTATATCCAGCCAAAAAACAGAGTTTATGTTAGGCGAGTTAGCTTTTCTGACACAACTTCTGTCAATGATGACGTATTAAGACGTGAGTTAAGACAAATAGAAGGGGGTTATATGTCCAAAAGCAGGCTGGAACGATCAAAAATCAGATTGCAAAGACTGCCTTTTATCGAGGAAGTAGAATTTGACACTATTCCAGTTGCTGGTACCACAGATCTTGTTGATGCTGAGTTTACAATCAAAGAGGGCTTACCAGGTCAATTTGGTGGAGGGTTAGGTTATTCCGGATACCAAAAACTTATTTTAAATGGCAATTTTGTACATACTAATTTTTTTGGCACAGGGAATAGAATTGCTCTTGATCTTAACTCAAGTCGTTTTAGAGATCTTTACAGCTTTTCCCATACAGATGCTTATACAGGGATTGATGAAATTGCAAGAACGACAAGATTTTCCTATTCATCCTTTAATCAGTTCACTGCATCTTCTTCAGATTTTTCAACCAAAACCTTTTCTCTTGGCTTGGAATACTCCTATCCCTTGAGCGAGTATCAACGAGTAATTATTGGTTCTAACTTGATGAGCTCTGAAATGCTGGCAGGTACTTATAGCGCTGCTCAAGCACTGCAATGGGTGAACAGTAATGGGGACAGTTATTGTTTAGAAGGCAGTTTTACTTTTTGTAAAACAAAATTCAAAGTTGCAGAAGCCTTAATCGGTTGGGTTTATGATTCAAGAAATCGCTTTCTCTTTGCTGATCAAGGAATGACGCAGAGACTGATGGCAAGTGTGGCGATTCCTGGAAGTGAGGTTGAATATTATGGTTTTAACTACAGTTACAAACAGTATTTCAATATTCCTTTCCCATTTGTTAGCTACTTAACATTGATGGCAAAAGCAGACATCGCTTACAATAGCGCTTACGGCGATTCTGTTGGTGTTCCTCCTTATAAAAACTTTTTTGGAGGAGGACCAGATACTGTGAGAGGCTTTAAGGAACATCGTTTGGGGCCGAGAGATAACTTCGGTAACCCATATGGAGGAAATCTACTGATGACAGCTCAATTTGAGGTCATCTTACCTCTACCAGAGGATTGGGCATCAAGAGCAAGGTTTAGTTTATTTTTTGATGTAGGAAATGTATTTTCTACAAGTGAGTTGGATTTCTTTGATAAAGTCGGCAATCCTATGGACTATAAATTTGATGCAGGCAATCTCAAACAATCAGTCGGATTGGCTGCACAATGGTTGGCTCCGCTTGGACTTTTTCGATTCAGTTATGCTCTTCCTTTAAATAATGATCCAGTAACTAATGTACTTTGGGGTGATGAAACGGAACGATTCCAATTTACAATTGGAGGAGCTTTTTAGACAATGGTCTTAATTATGATAAAGGGACAGTTATGAAAAAACTAAATTTTGCTTTGACAATAATCGGGACGCTTTTTCTTACCCAATCCATTTTGGCTCAGGAATCACTAGAGGCAAGGATCGGTGTGGTCGACATGAATAAACTTGTTCAGGAATCTCCCCAATACCAAGATATGACTTCAGCTATAGAGGAAGAATTCGCGGCTAGAGTAAGAGACATTACTGCCAAAGAGTCAGCCTTTAACGCAGCTCAAGATCAGCTAAATCAAGACAATCTTGCACTCAGCCAAGACGAACGACAGAATACCCTGTTACAGCTTAATGCTGATCAGAGAGAGCTAAAATATTTGGCTGAAAGCTTTCAGGAAGATCGTAATAATAGAACTCAAATTGAAGCGAATAAAATTTTTGTTGCAATTATCAATTCGATTCAGAAGTTTGGCAGAGACAATGGTTTTGATCTGATCATCAACGAAGGAAGAATCAGTCAGAACACCATTTTAAATGGCGGAACTTTATACAAAGGGGCTTCTGTGGATATCACGAATGACATAGCTAAAATATTAGAAAAGAAGTTTCAAGAAGATAAAGTTGGAGGCTAAATAAAAGCCAGCCAATAAATATGTTGGGGAATTAGAATTTTGTCTAATACTGCTGTTACTCTTAAACATCTGGCTTCAAAATACGCTTGCAAAATTCAAGGTGATCCGTCCACTATTGTAACCAATGTTGCGACGCTATCAAATGCATCCAATGACTCCTTAACATTTTTTGCAAACACTAAGTATAAATCTGAGTTGCAAGAAACCAAAGCTGCTGCGGTTGTACTAACGAAAAATGATTTGAAGCTTTGTCCTACTGCTTCATTGGTGACGAAGGATCCATATTTATTGTTTGCCAGAATTGCAAGTGACTTTGATACAAGCAAGCAATTTCAACCAGGGGCACATCCTTCCGCTGTGATTGACACCACCTGCAATGTACCATCAACCTGTGGAATTGGGGCAGGGGCGATTCTTGGTATGAATGTTGATTTGGGAGAGCATGTTTTTATAGGGGCTAACTCTGTAATTGAGAAAGATACTAAAATAGGTGAGTCCAGTTGGGTCAGTTCAGGAGTTATTATTTATGAGGATAGCCAAATAGGCTTGAGAGCCATTATTCATCCAGGCGTGGTAATTGGGGCTGACGGTTTTGGTTTTTCAGAAACAAAAGACTCAGCATGGGTTAAGATCCCTCAAATGGGTCGGGTTGTTATTGGTGATGATGTTGAAGTCGGTGCAAATACAACCATAGACCGAGGAACACTTTCTGATACGATCATAGGCAATGGTGTCAAGTTGGATAATCTCATTCAAATAGGCCACAACGTGATCATAGGAGATCACACTGCAATTGTTGCACAAACAGGGATATCTGGCAGTACCGAAATTGGGAAGCGTTGTAAAATAGGGGGTCAAGTTGGAATGGTCGGGCATCTAAAAATAACCGATGACACAACCATTACTGCAAGAACCTCTGTTACAAAAGATATAAAGGATCCTGGTGTGTATTCTGGTAACCTTTTTTCACATCAAAAAGCTTCAGAGTGGCAAAAGAATGCTGCAAGTTTTAGGAAGTTAAATAAACTTCAAAAACTGGTGTCGAAAATCAATAAAAAAATAGGCGAAGATAATGATTCATGAAACTGCAATTGTTTCAGAACATGCTGATATTGCTGAAGGAGTTAGCGTTGGACCTTATTCAATTATCGGCCCAGATGTTTCCATTGATAGTGAAACAATTATTGAATCTCATGTGGTGATTACTGGCAGGACAAAAATAGGTAAGCAAAATCATTTCTACCCATTTTCTACAATAGGAGAGAGCCCACAGGATATGAAATATGAGGGCGAAAATACCAAACTGGAAATAGGTGATCGCAATACAATTAGAGAGTCATGCACCATAAATAAGGGTACTGCCCAAGATGTAGGTGTGACCAGATTGGGAAATGATAACTGGATTATGGCTTACGTTCATATTGCCCATGACTGCCAGATTGGAAATAATACTGTATTTGCTAACAATACTACTCTTGGTGGTCATATTGAAGTTGGGGATTATGTGATTTTTGGGGGCTTTTCCGGGGCACATCAGTTTTGCAAAATCGGTAGCCACAGTTTTTTAGGAATATACTCTGGTGTAGCTAAGGATCTTCCTCCCTATGTAATTGTTTCCGGTCAACCTGCTGTTCCCAGAGGGATTAATCTTGAAGGCTTGAAAAGGAGAGGTTTTACCAGTGAACAGATACGCAATATAAAGACTGCTTACAAGCTTTTGTATACTTCTGGTCTTCGTTTGGAGGAAGCTCAGGAGAAAATTTCTGGTCTTGATGAAGTATCAAATGAATTGCAAGTTATGCTTGATTTTTTACAAGCATCCACAAGAGGTATTATACGCTGATTTCTAAACCATTAACCAATCGTGACTAAGTTTGCCATAGTAGCTGGGGAATCCTCAGGAGATTTATTAGGCTCCAAAATTATTGCCTCAATACAAGAACTTTGCCCTGATGCAACATTCGAAGGAATAGCTGGGCCAAAGATGGTTAAAGTTGGATGTAAGCAGTGGTTTAAATCTTCCGAATTATCCGTTATGGGTATCTTTGGCGTACTCAAACATTTACCCAGAATACTAAAAGTTAGAAAGGGATTGATGAAAAAAATTCTCAAAAACCCACCAGATGCCTTTATAGGTATTGATGCGCCTGATTTTAATTTGAAGATTGAAGAAAAATTAAAACAAAGAGGCATTAAAACTATCCATGTGGTTTCTCCAAGTTTCTGGGCTTGGCGAAAAAACAGAGCTAAATTTCTTAACCAATCTGCAGATTTATTATTGTGCCTTTTTCCATTTGAGAAAGATCTGTTAAAAGAACAGAATGTAAATGCAGTCTTTATTGGTCACCCTCTGGCTGATTCAATACAAAAAGAAATTGACGTTGAAGCTGCGAGAAATATTTTAGAGCTAAAAGCTAAAATTGTTATTACATTGATGCCTGGCAGCCGAAGCTCAGAGATTAGTCGTCATGCAAAATTATTTTTAGAAACTGCTGAATTGCTAACTAATAAACTTGAAGACATTGAATTTGTCATACCAGTTGTGGATTCTCAGATAAGGGAGCAATTAATGAAAATACTTGCTGCACACTTAACGGATCTCAAGGTGTCCATTACCGATAATATAAATGCAGCCCTATCAGCCTCAGATCTAGTCATCACCAAGTCAGGCACTTCAACGCTTGAAGTAGCTTTACATAAAAAACCAATGGTTGTTGTTTATAAAATGTCATTTATAAGTTATTGGTTTTTAAAGATATTTAATCTTGTTCATACGAATTTCATAGCGTTACCAAATATTCTTTTAGGCAAAAAAATAGTTCCTGAATTAATACAAGATAATGCATCATCTGAAGCAATTTTTGCAGAAAGTTTATTATGGCTTTCCAATCATCAGAAAGTCATGGAATTACAACAACAATTTGATCTTCTTCACTCACAACTACAGCAAAATGCTTCTTTTTTAGCTGCATCTACTATTGTCGAAATGCTTCAATATAAAAAGTAGAAGTGTTGTTTCTTATTTATGGAACTGATTGCTGGAGTTGATGAAGCAGGTAGAGGATGCCTTGCAGGGCCTGTAATTGCAGCCGCCGTTGTTTTCACTAAGAATCAAACAATCGAGGGTTTGCGTGACTCAAAACGCTTATCAGCCAAAAAAAGAGAACAATTATTCCAAATTATAAAATATGAATCACAAGAGTATTCAATTGGTCTTGCCAATCACCTAGAAGTGGATCAATATAATATTCTTAAGGCAACGATGTTGGCAATGCAGAGAGCAATTGACAAGTTGCACCAAAATGACATACAAGTCCTGATAGATGGACCATACTGTCCGGTGATACGCTCAAATATGAGTCTTAGATTGGAACCTAGAATTGGTGGCGATGATCTTTTTGCTTCTATTGCAGCGGCATCAGTTTTGGCAAAAGTGACCAGAGATCAGTTTATGGAAAAAATGCATAAAAAATATCCCCAATACCGATTTAATAAAAACAAAGGCTATCCAACCAAGGAGCATTTATCTGCCATTAAAGAGTTTGGCCCAACCCCAATTCATAGAATGACGTTCAAACCTAAAATTTATAAGAGTTGATATGGCAAAAAAGGAGCAGATATTTGTCCACTTAGATGTCAATTCAGAATATTCTATAGGCCAGAGTGTTATTCGAATTGAGGATTTATTGAATACATCAATCGAATACCAGATGCCTTTTGTAGGTATTGCTGACGAAAATAATCTATTTGCTGCATTCAAGTTCTACAAAAGAGCAGTTGAACTAGGAATAAAACCCATTATTGGTGCAACCGTCTCAATACGTCCGGATGCATCAGAAAGGGTTTCAAAGCTTATACTGCTTTGTAAAAATACAGAGGGGTACAAGAATCTATCAACCTTAATTACTCAATCCTATCTGGAGGGGTATAGAAAGGGTAAACCCTTGCTTGATATAGAGTGGCTAGATAGTCAAAATTCTTCCGGACTTATTGCAATTTCAGGTGGTTATAATGGCTTTATTCAAAATCTACTTTTATCCAAAAAATCTGGTGTTGCTGATCAACAGTTAGAAAAACTAAAAGATATTTTTTCCGAAGATATTTTTCTCCAAATTCAAAAGTTAGGTGGAAATAGAGATGCAGAACTGTTAGAAAAAACAATTGAAATTGCTTCATTAGCCAAACTTCCTTTGTTGGCTGCTAACAACCCAAGATTCCTAAATCAGAAAGATTATTTATCTTTGGACGCAAGAGTGTGTATTGATCAAGGGGATATAATTGATAACACAAATCGAGTTAGGGAATACACGACTGAACAATATTTCAAAACTGAACGAGAAATGGCTGAATTATTTGCAGATATACCCGAGGCGGTCAAAAACACGATCAATCTTGCCAAAAAATGTAATTTTCAGTTTATCACTGACCAAGTGTCTCTCCCTGTTTATAGTGTCCCGAAGGGACAAAAAATAGTGGATTATCTAAATAAAGAAGCGAACAAAGGATTAGAAAAAATTTCACTTACAACCAATCAAGAAAGAGAAGTCTATATACAGAGACTAAAAAGTGAACTCAAAATTATCAACTCTACAGGATTTGCTGGATATTTTTTGATTGTTGCTGATTTTGTTCAGTGGGCAAGATCGGAGAATATACCAGTTGGTCCTGGAAGAGGTTCAGGACCAGGTTCCTTGGTAGCTTTTTGCTTGGGAATTACTGATATTGATCCAATGAAATACGGCTTAATTTTTGAACGTTTCCTTAACCCAGAAAGGGTTTCTATGCCGGACTTTGACATTGACTTTTGTGTTAATGGCAGGGACCGTGTAATTGATTATGTATCCAATCGATACGGATCAGAAATGGTCTCCCAAATCATAACTTATGGAACAATGTCTGCAAAAGCAGTTGTCAGGGATGTTGGCAGAATACTAGGTTACCCCTATGGGATGGTTGATCAAGTAGCAAAATTAATACCTTTTGATATTGGAATAACCATCAAATCTGCCCTAAAAAAAGAACCTGAACTGAGTGAAAGGTATGAAAATGAACAGGATGTTCAGGCGCTTATTGATCTAGCATTGAAACTGGAGGGTTTGACAAGAAACGCTGGCAAACATGCTGGAGGGGTTGTTATAGCACCTTCAAACCTCTCAGACTTTATGCCTCTTTATACAGTTGAGGGTGAAGCTGGGACAGTTACTCAATTTGATAAAGATGACGCTGAATCTATCGGCCTAATAAAATTTGATTTTTTGGGACTTAAAACACTTACAGTAATTCAAAATGCAATAGAGCTAATCAACAAACAATTAATTGAAGGTGAAGAGCAGCCTATTGATATTCGAACCATACCCACAAATGATTCTAAGACCTATGAATTGTTGTCATCCTCCAAGACTGTAGGTATTTTTCAGTTGGAATCGACTGGCATGAGAGAATTGATTAAACGGATGCAGCCGTCCGAGTTTGACGATCTCATAGCATTGGTTGCCCTTTTCCGTCCTGGGCCTCTCCAATCAGGTATGGCCGATCTTTTTATTGAAAGGAAAGCTGCTGGTCAATCTCAGCTTGTTAATACGTTCCACCCAATGCTAGAGGATATTTTAAGAACTACCTATGGGGTGATTGTTTATCAAGAGCAGGTTATGCAAATTGCACAACAATTAGCCAATTATTCACAAGGTAGTGCTGACATACTTCGCAAAGCAATGGGTAAAAAAATCCCTGAAGAGATGAGTAGACAGAGAGATATTTTTATTAAAGGCTCAGTTGAAAATCATGTCAAAGAATCCACAGCTAAAAGAATATATGACCTCATAGAAAAGTTTGCGGGGTATGGCTTTAATAAGTCCCATTCTGTTTCGTATGCTTTGATTGCTTATCAAACAGCATGGTTGAAAACTCATTATCTTGCTGAATTTATGGCTGCTTCAATGACCGCAGACATTGATAATACTGACAGGCTCATTCTGCTAAAAGAGGACTGCGTTGATTTTAAATTAGATATCTTAGCTCCATGTGTCAATCATTCTTCTTATGATTTTGTTGTAGAAAACCCCAGAACACTCAGATATGGTTTGGGAGCAATCAAAGGTATAGGCAAATACATAGCTGAAGCAATCTCCAATGAACGCTTAAACAAAGGTAGTTACGTCGATTTTTTTGACTTTTGTTCACGGCTTGCTGAGCAAAAATTATCAAAACGTACAATTGAAGCATTAATTAAAAGTGGTGCCTTAGATTGCTTGGATGAAACTAGGTCAACATTGAATAATTCAATTGAGGCTGGATTAAATTATTCGAACAAACAGGCCATGGATCGGGCATCTGGGCAGTCTAGTTTATTTTTCTCAGATACTGATCAACTCGAGACGCGGCCTAAACTACGGAGAACAAAGGAATGGAAATTAAATGTTTTGTTGCGAAATGAATATCAGAGTCTAGGTTTTTATTTTAGTGGTCATCCATTTGACCCATATAGGAAAGATTGCTCCTATCTAACAAAATCACCACTCGACCAATTAAAGACTTCTATGGAAGAGAGCAATGGTTCATTTAGAGCAAATCAGCAAAAAACAATTGGACTTGCTGGTCTAGTTACTGGTTTGAAACGCAGGGGGGAAAATCTCATATTTAAGCTTGATGATGGCACTGCATCAATCGACGTAATTATTTTTGGAGAACGTAGAGATACTTTTAGAGATTTGCTTGTTGAAAACGCTGCCCTGCATCTTAAAGGTACTCTTAGATTTGATACCTATGCTGACAAATGGCAGTTTGTCGCAGAAGGAATCACTGGATTAGACCAACTAATAGAAAAGAAGGCTAATTCTCTTCTAATTAAGTGCGACACGAATTTTGACCCAGAAAAACTAAAATCAATACTCCAAGCCCACATCCCTGGGTCATGCAAGATTAATATTCAGTACAAGACAGATATAGATAACTATAGGTTAAAGCTGAGTAAGGATTGGACTGTAAATGCTACAAAGGAACTTCGCGATCAATTGACTGTTGAGTTTGGCTCAGGGAATTTTCAGTTTTTAACTGACAACTAAATCTCATCTTTGCTTCGACTCTTTTTTTCGATTCTGTTGTAGAATAGAATTAACATTGCAGAAAAATAGCCTATGCTATGGATTTTTTAGACTTTGAGCTGCCGATTATAGAATTAGAAAAGCGAATTGAAGCGCTTAAATCGACCGATGCTGATTCAGAATCTTCTTCAGATATGGATCATGAAATAAATAATTTAAGCAAACAACACCAAACTTTAACTATGGACATATTTTCTAATTTGTCTGAATGGCAAATAGCTCAGCTGGCAAGACACCCCGGAAGACCTAAAGCCCTAGATGTGATCCAATCTATAGTCCCTAACTTTAAGGAACTGCATGGCGATAGAATGTATGCAGATGATACAGCCATTGTCTCCGGATTAGGAACAATAGAGAATTTATCACTTTTATTTATTGCTCAAGAAAAAGGACAAGATACAAAATCAAGAATTTTTAGAAATTATGGAATGCCCAAACCAGAAGGCTACCGTAAAGCACGGAGGTTGATGAAACTCGCTGAAAAATTTTCAATCCCTATTATAACAATCATTGACACTCCGGGTGCTTATCCGGGCATCGGAGCAGAGGAACGGGGGCAGAGTGGAGCAATTGCTAACAATCTCTTCACGCTGGCAGCACTCAAAACCCCTATTATTAATCTGGTAATAGGTGAAGGTGGATCAGGAGGCGCACTGGCAATTGGAATGGGAGATACACTTTTGATGTTGGAATATAGTATCTATTCGGTAATATCCCCGGAAGCTTGTTCATCAATTCTTTGGAGAAACCCAAATGAGGCTGAAGCTGCAGCAGATGCTATGGGTATTTCAGCCAAAAGGCTATCAAAATTCGGTATTGTAGATCGGGTTATTCCAGAGCCTTTGGGAGGATTTCATCGGGATCCTGAATTAATGTATAAGGATATTGCTGATGTCATATTGGATGAAGTCACGTTCTTAAATAATCTAGGGTTGGATGATCTAATAGGTCGCCGTCGGAAAAAATTTAGAACAATTGGTGAATTTAAGGAGCTCTAGCTAATGTCTGAAAGTACAATCGAGAATATTGAGGAGATCTTAAAACACCAGATTCAAGTACACCAAATCAAAAAAATTTGTGTTTCATTAAGTGGGGGAGTCGATTCTATAGTATTACTTCACGCTTTGAATCAAGTTTTGGGAGAGGGTTTTTCCATCAGAGCAATTCATATTAATCACAATTTAAATAAGGGTTCTCAAAGTTGGGCAAACTTCTGTAAAAAAATATGTGATCAAATGCAAATTCAAATCAATATATATTCTGAGAAAGTAAACACGAAAGAAGGATTTGGCATAGAAGCTGCAGGTCGAAAAGCTAGGTATCGCATCTTACAACAATCAATACATGAAGGAGAGTGGTTAATGACTGCGCATCACCAAGATGATCAAGTAGAAACAATACTCTTCCGTATAGCTAGGGGTACTGGGGTTGAAGGCCTTCAGGGGATCCAAAAGCAATTTAATTTTGGAAGAGGAAATATTTTGCGGCCTCTATTGGATGTTTCTAAAAGTGAAATAATCAGATATGCCATAGAAAGTAAATTGGATTGGGTAGAGGACACCAGCAATCAGGAATCCTATTTTGATAGGAATTTTTTGCGAATGAATGTAATTCCGATACTTAAGGAGAGATGGCCAGCTTTTTCCACTTCCGTTTCAAGGTTATCAGATATTTCTACCCAAACATCAACCCTATTGCAGGAACTTGCTGAACAAGACTTAGGCTCCGATTACCCAGTTAGGCATTTAGATATTGATATTTTTAAGAATAAATCAATTGGAAGAATCATTAATATTATCCGTTTCTTGATCTTGAAAAATGAAATGTCAGTCCCTTCCATGAAAGTTCTGAATTCAGGGATCAGTTCGCTTGTAAATTCAAAATCTATCAACCCATCCATGATTTGGGGCAATTATTGTATTAAAAGATATTTTGATAAGCTCTATTTTCTGAAGCTTTCAGAATTTCAACCAAACCAGAGCAATCAATTGATTAGCTGGTCAATTGATGAGCCTTTAATATTGGATGAAAATGGCAGTATGTTATTGGCGACTATGACAAAAGGCCAAGGTTTATCGGTTA
>ENA-UPTF01001384-UPTF01001384.1-marine-metagenome-genome-assembly--contig:-NODE-1384-length-15266-cov-3.228257_pt1 | contig 15266 bp, 24 predicted proteins | sample MGYA00238166_ERZ767019 | MGnify/ENA primary metagenome ERZ767019 (study PRJEB28930, sample SAMN06266391) | marine metagenome | isolation source: Sea water from 250 m depth | place: Atlantic Ocean...
TCAGATGATACTAGACGGGTTTTTCAGTCATTCCCAAAAGAGAACTTGTACAGTTCGGGATTGGCAAAGATCAAAATTTCCGTGCCAGAGCAAAACAGGGCTGATGTTGTTTCGTATGTAACTGAGATTCTCCATCAAAACGGAATCGAGCTTATTGATGCATTGTTTAGCCAAGACGGTATCGTACTAATATTGAAAGAAGACCAGGCTCCATTTGCTTATGAAAAGCTGAGATCTGAGATTCCCAGATAGCTGAAAAATGCAAAAAAAAATCATTTTATTTTTGCCCATCATCTGTTTGTTTTTTTACACAAGTGAAGCATTTGCAGAAATCAATGTGGAAACAATAGCAGATAATCTAAAGATACCATGGGAACTGGAGTTTGCACCTGACGGAAGGATCTTTTTTACGGAAAGAGATGGCAATCTATGGATTATCGATAACAAATCCATGGATCTTGTTGCAACATTTCCAGCAAGTCATACATCAGAAGGCGGTCTACTAGGACTGGCATTGGATCCAGAGTTCGAAGAGAATAATTTTCTGTATCTTTACCAAACATATTTTGGTTTTGAGTTACATCATAACAAAGTTGTGAGATATACGGTTAGCAATAATCAACTAACTAACGAGCAAATCCTGATCGATAAAATTCCAGGCGCGGTTTGGCATGATGGTGGCAGAATAAAGTTTGGTCCAGATGAAAAAATTTACATAACAACTGGTGATGCAACAAACGCAAACCTATCACAAAAAATAGATTCTCTTGCTGGAAAGATTCTAAGAATTAATTCTGATGGAACCATACCAGACGACAATCCGTTTAAGAATTCTCCAGTTTTTTCTTATGGTCATAGGAACCCCCAAGGTTTGGATTGGACTGAGAGTGGAATTCTGGTTTCATCAGAGCATGGACCATCAGGGGAGAGGGGATATGCACATGATGAAATTAACGTTATTGAGGCTGGGCAGAATTATGGCTGGCCCATAATAGTCGGAGATTCTGATAATCCAGAATATAGAAACCCAATTTTGCATAGTGGTGATGTAACATGGGCTCCAAGCGGTCTTTTGTATTATGATTCTGACAAAATTCCCGAATGGAAAGGCAAGTTTTTTGTTGCAGCCCTAAGGGGACAGCATATAATGATGTTGGATTTGGATTTAGAAAATAACAAGGTGAATTCTATCGAGAAAATTTTCCAAGGTGAATATGGAAGAATTAGAGGGTTGGTTCAGAGTCCTGGTGGAGATGTATTTGTTCTAACAAGTAATGGAGACAATGATAAAATTTTACGAATTTCATCTTTGGAAACAACTCCTATAACATTGGAAAAAAATGAATCCTCTTCTTCAGTCAATGGATATTGGATGTATGGGTTAATGATTGGAGTAATTGCTACAGGTATTCTAATAGCCATAATAAGAAAAAAGACGTCTAGATAATGAATGGAAAAAAAATCCCACCAATCTGCCTTATAATTTTAGGAATAGCTGTAACAATTCCCTTCAATTACATTTACGGAATTGAGGGACCTGAAGTAGATCTAGTTTGGATAGTTATCGGAATCATAATGGTTTGTTTTGGTTTCTATCTGCTAAAAAAGCGGACAGTAGGTAGTTATTGAAAAATATAAAATAACCATCCCAAGTGATATCTAATACATGGACTTTATGCTGGAAGAAGAATTGATCGATCTCTTTACTTTCTGTTTGCAAAATCCTGATTCGCCAGAGGTTGAGGAGAAAAAGGTGCGGGTTAAGGAGATTGGAAAGGAACTCTTTGATGACGGTGGTGTTGATGCGTTGGAAAATTTCTTTTTTGCAATATCAAACAGAATCCAAGGGGAAATAGAGAAGGATCCTACTCCCTTCCGTTCATTGTGGAATGGTCTTTCCGATGAATGGAAATACTAGAAAGAAAAATTAATAACGAAATTCATCCAGTTTTATGGAAGATCGCTATGAAGGGACACATTTTACTCCTGACATAATCTGCCCATTTTGTGGCAAGAACGAAAAGGAACATACCAAAGGCTGCATTGGGATACGATTTGATAGGAAAACCAAATCCAAGAATTCTGAAAAATTAAAAAAGTTATACGAAACCCGATAGGTCAAAAATAAAATTTAATTTTTGTAAGAATGTTTTTTCTTTAAATGATCACGCATAGATTCCATGCTGTCAAAGTATTCATTACACACTTTGCAATCATAACGTGAATCTTCACAATGTGTCCGTAATTCATGATGCATAAGATCTTCTTGGTGGGAAAATTTTTTCTCGCATTTGTCGCATTGAAACTTCTTGAATAATCTCATGTTTTTGCTTTACCTGAAATCGTCTTTGCTCATCCATCCGTCTTTTTTTTCTTCTTGTGGTTCCGGCTCTTTTGGAGGCTCCGGTCTAAATCTTGGCGGGTCAGGCATTCTTTCCCTGAAGAATTGTCGCTCGGGAGACTGTTCCTCCGGTTCCGGCTCGTGTAAATTTTTACCCCTATACTTTCTTAACAAACGTGGAATTATTCTTGCCAGTGGAATCATGAGGAATATCAAATAAATCCACATTCCGCCAGTAGGATCTTCCATAGTGAATCTCAATAATAAGGACTATTTCATCATTATCTTTTTCAAGTGTTATTTGTTGCTCGTAATCTCTCAAGATTTTTTTGAATCTGGTCTGAAGATGCCTCAATCAATGAGCTGATCTCTGCAAGTTCTTCCTTGCTTGGCTCCCTTTTGTAGACCTCGATGAATGACCTGATTATATAGCCCTGAATCCATCCGATGGTCTCGCCATACAAAAAATCAAACGAGTGATCATAATTCCATTTTTTCTTGGACTCAGTCTGGTCCTCGAAAGGGTTTGCAAATGCTTTGATCATCTTTGGAATTTCGCTCTTGATGCTGTTCAAAAATTCCGCGTCTACACCCATAAGCTAATCACATTAGATGTTAAAATAAAGACTTTCTTAGACTACAAACAGTAAGTTTGCTTGTAGTCATTAAGGCCTTTAATCTGATTTGCCTGATACTTGTTTAATAAACTTGTTTAGGCATTCAACGGTCTGATCCTGATTATGTTCTGCCATGTCCTTCTTGCAGGTTGGGCAAATTATCTTTTTCACAGAGGCATAAACAACAGGATTGGTTGCTATCTTGATAAATTTCTGCAAGCATTTGTGGGTCTGCAAATCATCGTGCTCGCTCATATCCTTTCCACAGACTGGGCATGATATTTTTTCCATTATCTTGGTAAGGATCTGAAATTTAGGCGTAATTAATGTGTAGAAAAGATCGCAAATGTGTATTGTTTTTGTATGGAAGTGTTTTTTAATCTCTATTTTCGGGTAAAAGCGGAAGGAGACAGCCAGATTGAGAATTGTCTCGATTGGCTTATCTCTTCTCCACTTTTTTATTACCTGAAAAACCCCAAAAAACATGACATTTACACACCTACCAATACGAGACCTTCCTGAACTTAACCAGATTGAGATTGATGGGGTTAGACACTATGAAACGCCAGATGGTACATTCATCTCGATCACATCACTTTTGAAAAATTACACACCAGAGGGAATTCTCGCATGGAGAGAAAGCGTTGGTCGTGAAGTGGCTGACCGTGTGATGGAAAATGCTAAAGACAGAGGTGACAAGGTGCATAAAATAATTGAGGCTTGCCTGTCAAATCAACCGGAAAATGATCTTGTTGGGAATTATGGTGCACTTGCAGCCGGTATGTTTCGTTTGATGATCCCAGCGCTCGACAAGATTGATTGTATTAGAGGTTTAGAGAAGGCAGTATATAGTAAACGCCTTGGGATAGCTGGTAGAATTGATTGCGTTGCTGAATATGATGGCGTACTATCGATAATAGATTTTAAGACTGCGTCAAGGAAACGCGATGAGATAAACGAAAACTATCTAATTCAAGCTACATTTTATTCGATAGCATGGGAAGAGCTTACTGGTGAAAAGATAGATCAGATAGTAATTCTAACGGTTACAGAAGCTGGAGAGCATTATGTACACAAGGACGATAAGTCAAAATACATTGAAAGGTTAGAAAAAATGATTGCGGAGCATAAGAATGATTAAAAGGTGGAAACAATGATTCCGGTCAAACAGATGCAGCAAAAAATTGCTCTTAATGACGAGATAATTTCTAGTCTGAAAGAATTTTTTGGAACAAGTCTTTCTGATTTCCTAAAAGTTTATCGTGATTTTCAGCCTCGGCAAACATTTTTTGAGAATAAAGATGTAGAATTGGAAAATATTTTGAAGAGACAGGATACAATCTATCAAAAAATACACGAACTGATGCAAACAAGTTCGTTAAGCTTCGTAAATTCAAAGGAAAACGATTTATCAAAACTGACAGAAATTAGTCTGCGGCAACAAAAATTTATCTCCTTAATCAAGGAATTTTTTTCATCCAACTCTAAATTTATGGCAGCATATAGAAAAAAATTACCTGAACTGCATACTCAGATGGAAACATTATTGGATGAACAAGAAGTGTTTTTTCAGAAACTGAAAGATTTTGCCTGATTGCTGTTTCTCAAACCTATAATATGCGCCAAGATAAACTCAAAATATATCTATCCTAGCTCTAATGAAAATGATGAATTTTGAGGAAAAGGACAAGTTGATCCAGAAAAGGATTGACTGGGTTTCAGCAAAGATTCGAGATACAAAGTTCCAGCTACATCATGAATACAAGGAGCTTGAACAAGCCTTGAAGGAACAGGAAGAGCATAGGAGAAAAAAGAAATGAGAAAGATTCCAAGACCGTTCAAAATGCCATGGGGTAAAGGCATGGTTGTAGATGAAATTTCAATATCTTCTCAATATCATGAGCCAACAATCCAGTTGCTAAAGTTTGATAGTGGTGAGAAGTTACTACGGTTCTGCTCTTATTCGCATGGAAGATTCAGCAGATCACCACTAATGATAGATGAAAAAGATCTAAGGCGACTTGGAAAGGCTGTTATGAAAGGAAAAGAAATTCGGAACCTCATCTCAAAACTTAGTGAATAGAATCATACGCTTCACGAATCAGGGCTTTAGTATCAGCCAAATCCTGGTCCAACCCAAGCTGGATAGTTTGCGTCTTGTTCCTGTTCTTTTGGATCTTAAGAAGAACCAAGTCCTTTTGTGGCTCTACATCCACAAACCATCTGAATACAAAGGACTTACAAAAGACAACTCTGTGCATCCGAACGTCTTCCACAACATTGTTTCCCAATGAAAAACAAAATTCCCTAAGCGAATCCATCAATGGTTGAATATTTGGGTCAGCTTCTTTCCTAAAGTCATCATAACTCCGATTCATTCCATTAGAAAACATTATCATCCCTCCTTTAGAATCAAGATATCTCCATCTATTACATTATAGTTTACCAGTGCACGGTCTGGATCAAAATCTACATGTGGTGACTCTTGTTTACATAGAGCAAGATTAGCTTCTTTTGGCAATCGAAAATGCATCCTTGATCCAAGTATTACATCCTTTATTCTGGTTGATTTCTGAAATGTAGTTTCCCATGTTCCTTTTGATGTTTTTATATTTACAAGAACTTGGTTTGCCATAAAAAAAATACGCCCAAGAAATAAAATAGTCTTTAGGTGGCAAGATATTGTAAATCATGCTTCAGGATTCTACTATACGAAAGTCATTGGACGATTATATCAAAAGTAGAATACAGGAGATTCCCATGGAGGTAAGCCAAACGTTTCCCGACGTTAAGAAAGTTTGGAGGTGTGAAAGTAAACTTGACTTTTTGTATGGTTATTATGTTGGAAAGATTGAGGAGGGCGCACTTCGCTATTTGCTGAAAGCAACTAGAGCCTCGGCCGGCGGCTATGTTGACACATTTGATATTAGAGGTGTAATTGAAATGCATAAAGATGAGATTCTTAAAGCACTCAAAAAATCATTAGAGATGTGATGTCTCCTCAAATTATTACTGTCCTTTCTCAAATACGCGATATTCGCCAATTATAGAACTGCATTTGTGACACATGTATTGACCCCTCTCTATCAGAATTAGCCCATCTGCAACCGATTCGTTAGGACTTTCTTCTATCTGTATTTTTGGCGAGCCATCAAACTCAGACTCGCATTTCTTGCAAAAATACTTGTGCATGTTTTGCTCTTCAAGCTTGCCAATTGGTGCAAGAAAGCACTTACCAACGCCTAAATCTGCCTTTTTTGCCTGCTCATCTGTAACGTCAGCAATAACTCGACCTCCAGAGCCGTGAAGTTCTAGTATAACCAAATCAAACTATAATTTTCATTGGATAATAAAAGAATTGTTTTGTTAATTTAGTGACTGTGTCCACAACCACAAGAATGTCCTTCTTCATGACCTTCTTGTGACATTTTCTCTCTGCACTTTCCACATTTTGGAGAATCGTCAGGACTAAAGAATCCAGTTCCACACACGATGCATGTCATTTTTCCCATGCAAAAATTAACTAATACCGATATTTATAGAAACTGGATGAAGAAATGGTACTAAAAGATCTCTTGTCAGATATAATTAGCGTCAAGGATGTCCTATTGATTGTAAAATCAAATGGTGCGACGAGCGAGATTAGATCAAATTCTCTGAGTATCAAGCAAAATGAAAAATGGATTACAATTGGAGACAATGATGGACCATGTCATATGCACGTAAACAACGAGCTTATCAAAAGAGCTGAGTTCGTTGAAGAAGAAAAGGTGGAACGAATCAGCTTCAGTGTTAGGTTTTTCGATGAAAACGACCAGAGGGTTCTTGCATGTTTTTTCACAAAAATGTACGATGAAAATAAGAATCTGATGCCAGAACGAAAGAAGCTTTATGATGATTTGAGAGAAAAATATGGGCCCACTATCTGCTTCGTCATCTTGTAGGTATGATTAGAAAAAAGGATGGTGTTTACAAAAAACAATAGTCCAGATTACTGAAGCATTATTAAATTGTAATTTTATTATCGTCTGTCGCTTCTATGCTTCTGAAAACATTCTGTGCAGTAGACTGGTTTGTCTTGTTTTGGCTCGAATGGTACCTGACATTGCTTGCCACAGTCTCCACAAGTCGCATCGTGCATTTCTCGCGGTCTTCTTTCGTATGACATATTATCACCTTCTGATTTCTAATTTTAAGACCGTTAATTATACTTAAAGGATCAAAAACCTTAATTCCGCTATGGGATTGTTTGGAAAATCAAAAGAAGAGAGAAAAATCGCAGAATTTAAAGAAAAACAATCCATAAGAAATGGTAAAGAGCTTAAAAAGATGCTAAAGATCTTTAAAGAAAATCGAGATGAAATAGAAAAACATACAGGTGAAAGACCTGAGATAGATGACACGACAAAACTATTCATGCAAAAAATTCTAAACGTTTGGTTATCTGAAGGGAAAGATATTGACGATGAAAAATTTTGGGGTGCAGTTGACTATAACAAACAGTTTGATTATCCAGTTGAATATTACGAAAGATGAAATTGTTTATAATCCTTAATTTGTTATTATTTTTTGAAAGGAATGTCTGATTCAATTGCTTCTGAACTATTGCAAAAATGGATCAGTATAGTAAAAGGTGGCGACCCAAAGCAGGTTGTCAATCTTTATCTGGATGATGGAATTTTGCTGGGAACGTTTTCTAACAAGGAAAGGGTTGGACATGAATTGATCCTCGAGTATTTTGAAAACTTGCTAAAATCCCCTGTTGATGTTGAGGTTGTATCAGAGAACCCCCACGTCTTTGGGTCTAATGCCGTAAATTCTGGTCATTACAATTTTATGACAAACGGCAAGACAATCAACGCTAGATTCTCATTTGTCTACCACAAGGAAGGCGAACCAACCGATGAATGGAAAATTATCTCACATCACTCTTCGGTAATGCCTGAAACTTGACAGTGCAGTAATTTTCCCAGTAACACTGTTTTTATCTATGCAGATCCAACGTTTCGTTTTTCTTTCTTCTTTGTGGATTTAGTCATTCCCCAAGTCTCCTTCTTAAGATGTGTCTTTGACATTTGAGCGTGTGCTTTGTCAACATGTCGCTGCAGTCTTTCGGATGAGGAAAACTCTAAATTACATTTTTTACATTTTGTCTCATTCTGCTTCTTGCCAAAAAATCCCAATTCACCATTTACTACAACATTGTTTCAAATAAAGTGGATCATTTAGCAATGATCTTAGAAGTTCTGTCAGTAAAGTGATTTTTTCGGATTTATTTTTGAACGTCTTGCCTGATAGAATAAAACAACCGCTAAAGCGAATAGCCCAACTGCAGTAAGTACGTGAGGCGTGATTACCGTTACATATGCAATAGCAAAACCTAGCATTACCATTCCCTGAATTGTTAACTTTGGCCATGATGGAGCCTTGATCGCCCTAAAGATCATCTCAATGATGAAGAGTGCAACTGCAGGAATTAGGGCCAGAATCAGGAAATCTATAACATCAACATCAAGATGTGACATATCTAAGACTAGATTTGTAGACTATTTCTATTGTTCATTAGATTCTAATAATTTAGATTTTCCACTTAGTATTTTGGAAAGTATTGTTTCTCTTCTTTCTTCCATTTCCTTCTGCGAATCAAGTATGTATTTTTCCTCTGCAAGCAGAGATGATTTGTTCGAATCATCTAAGACAGCCTTTTCAAGCCTTATTTTTAGGAAGAGTGAAGTCATCTCGGTGATCATTTCAACCAAGGCATTTTTTATTTTTGCTTCAACTCCATCATATTCTTGATTTTTTAAATTTCCAATAAATTCTGATATTTCTTTGTAAAGGTTTGAATCAACCTCTTGGACTGTATTGTTTTCAAACTCGTTCTTGAGAATATTGTAAAGCGAATTGATATCAATTTTTGTCAAACTACTCATTTAATCTCACCTGAATAATCCTTAAATGGCTGAGATATTTTTGTTCTGTTGAAGATGAGAATTGCCATATAAGGTAATTGGCGGCAAGCCTACTAGAACTAGTTATTCTTCTGATGACGTTTTTACAAAAATTAAGCAAGATGAAATAAAATTTGTTGACCTCCAATTTACTAGTTTGCCTGGACGTTTTCATCATACCACCATCTCAGCTAACACATTTACACCAGAGCAAATGGAGGATGGGCTTCCAAAGCTTGATGGCTCGTCAATTGTTGGGTTCACCAGTATTGACGACTCTGATCTAATACTAAAACCCGATCCTAACACTTTTGCGATCATACCATGGATGAAAGAAAAAAAGACTTGCAGATTGCTATGTGACATCTACTGGGGAGCTGGTAGAGGAAGACTAGCTACAGACCCTAGGAGTATTTGTCAATCTGCTGAAAACCATTTACGGTCACAGGGGTTTGATGAAAGTTATTGGGGACCAGAAGTAGAATTTTTTGTTTTTGATAAGATCCATTGGGATGTATTGACTCCATACAAGGGTCAATCATACTCGATAGAGTCAAACGAGGCGCCTTGGAGCCAAGCGGGAGATGGCTATCCGATGGGATTGCAGGAAGGTTACTACCCTAGTACGCCATCAGATACGTTAACTGCATACAGAAATGATTGCGTCGAAGTGTTGAGTGAGAGTTTTGGAATCTTGTGTGATAACCACCATCATGAAGTAGCCACTGCCGGACAGTGTGAAATCGATATTACTTATGATCTAATGACAAATGCTGCAGATAGTGCCCAAACGTACAAGTATGTAGTGCGAAACGTTGCCAAGGAATATAAGAAAATAGCCACAATGATGCCCAAACCTGTATCAATGGACTCTGGCTCAGGAATGCATACTAATGTCAGTCTTTGGAAGTCAGGGAAAAACACATTCTATGATAAAGACGATGAGGAAGAATTGAGCCAAATTGGGCGGTATTTTTGTGGTGGAGTTATGGAACATTCTGAGGCATTAACTGCAATTACAAACCCAACAACTAACTCATATCACAGACTTGTGCCAGGATATGAAGCTCCAGTTTACATTGCATGGAGTACTGCAAACAGATCTGCAACGATTAGAATTCCATCTCACTTTAGAGGGGAAAAATATGCCCGTCTCAAGAGATTGGAGTATAGAGTTCCTGATCCGTCGTCTAATCCATATCTTGTGTTTTCTGCAGTTTTGTCTGCAGGCCTTGACGGAATAAATAAGAAAATAGATCCGGGTGATCCAATTCGAGAAGACATTTACAAAATGTCTAAATCAGAGAGAAGAAAAAATGGAATTGGAATTTTGCCGGCAAACTTGGGTGAAGCCTTAGATGAATTAGAAAGTGATAGAGATTTTCTAAATCCTATTTTTTCAAATGAAGTTCTTGATAGAGTTATTGAGCTAGAGAGAAGGGACCAGCGTGAGATTTCAATTCGACCTCACCCTCATGAATTTTATCTGTACTTTGATGTCTAAGTCATTCAAAGAAAGTACTAAAGAATGATTTGCCAGAAAATTCGGCTATAAACACCGAACAAATTATCAATAATGCAAAACCTATCATAAGAAAAGTCATCCTGTTTTGAATAGACTTTGTAGATTTGAAGATGAGTATACCTCCAGCAAGTCCCACAAATAAAATACCAATTCCCTTGTAGCTATCCACAAACGTTGCACCCGTTTCTAAAGGGTCGACTATGGGCGCCATAATTCCAGCAAGCAATGCAAAAAATGCAATTAGATATACGTACTTAATGATTCCAGTTGGCTTGAAGGAGGAAGTTGAAGCATCTTTTGTTTCTTTATTTTCAATCTCTTTCTTTTTTTCATATTTCTTTACAATGTCATCCTGTGTTGGTTGAATATTTTCTGAAACATTTTCAATCTCTGCTGGTTCTGAATCAACAGTTTGGCGTTTCTGGAAAAATCTCTTTCTTTTTGCCATACTCAGATTTCCAAAATAACTTTCTTAAGCTTTTATAATAAAATTCAAAACAAAATTTGTCAATTTAAAAATTACATCATGCCGCCCATATCAGGCATTCCACCCATACCTCCCATACCAGGTGGCATTCCACCCATACCTCCCATACCAGGTGGCATTCCACCTTCTGCACCAGGTGGTGGACCTGCTGATTTTGCGGTTGCAATAACATCATCAATACGTAAAAGCATACATGCTGCTTCAGCTGCAGCTGAAATTATCTGGTTTTTCACTGCTAAAGGCTCGATAACCTCGCCTGATTTCATATTGGTTACCCGTCCCTTCATAACATCTATTCCCGTCCAAATATCGCCTTTTATCTGCCTTGAACGAAGAGATGCAAGTGTATCTATAGGATCCATGCCTGCATTTTCGGCAAGTGAGAGAGGAATGGCTTCTAATGCGTCTGCAAACTTTTCTGCCGCTAATTGTTCGCGACCTTCCAATGATTTTGACCAATTTCTAATCTTAGTTGCGGCATATGTTTCAGGCGCTCCACCGCCAGCTACAACTGATGGAAATTCCATTACGTCTTTCACTACCATTAATGCGTCATGAACTGATCTTTCAAGTTCATCAACAACTCTTTGAGAACCAGCTCTTAACAAGAGTGTAACAGATTTAGGATGCTTGCAGCCTTCGATGAAAACCCATCTGTCTTCTTCTATTTTTCTTTCCTCAACCAAATTGGCTGTACCTAAATCTTTTTCAAATAAATCATCAAGATTTGTAACGATTCGTGCACCAGAAGCTTTTGCAAGTTTTGTCAAATCGCTTTCTTTTACCCTTCTAACACAAAGTATTCCTGCCTTCGATAAGTAGTGTTGAGATGTATCATCAATTCCTTTTTGACAGAAGAGAACTGTAGCACCTGATGCAAGCACTTTATCAACCATGGTTTTCAGCATGTTATTTTCTTCATCGAGAAATGATTTCAGTTGCTCAGGGTTTGAGATATTGATTTTGGCGTCTGTTTCAGTTTTGCTAATTTCTAATGCTGTATTAATAAGTGCAATTTTAGCCTGATGTACTTTTTTTGGCATTCCAGAGTGAACTACTTCTTTATCGAGAACAATTCCTTTTAAAATTGAAGAGTCTGGAATAGAACCTCCAGCCTTCTTTTCTACTTTAATATCATCTATATCGACAGTAAAATTTTTGCCATCTTTCTTGGCAGCTGCTAGGATAGCCCTAACAACTATGTCAGCTAATTGATCAGAATCTTTTCTTACAAGTTTTGTTTGCATTGCTGTCTTTGCTATTTTTAATAGAATTGATTTTTCATTAGCTGTAACTTGATCAGCAATATCTTTAAGACATTGTTTGGCTTTGGTTGCAGCTTTTCTATAACCATCAACAATTACTGTAGGATGAACATCCTGTAGCAGAAGCGATTCTGCCTGTTCCAAAAGTGCCCCAGCCAAAACTACTGCAGAAGTGGTGCCATCACCTACTTCGTTATCGGTTGATTTTGAAATCTCAACAAGCATCTTTGCCGCTGGGTGCTGAACATCAATCTCCTTGAGAATGGTAGCACCATCGTTTGTAATTGTAACATCACCCAATGAATCAACAAGCATCTTATCCATGCCTCTTGGACCTAAACTCGTATGGACTATTTCAGCGATAATTTTAGCTGCCGCAATGTTGTTTTTTTGAGCCTCTTTTCCCTTAGTCTGTGATGCACCGTCTTTAAGTAAAACTACAGGCATATTTGCTGATGTTGCTTGTGCTGCCAAGATACGAAAAAATGCTTTTTCCCTATTTTATATCTTATTTACTTTTACGCCTAGTAATGAGAGGTATTTTTTAATTGGGAAAATTAAACAAAGAAACATGACTGATACTTCAAATAAAGACGCTTATGATGAAGTTTTTGAAAATCTACAAAAACACAATAAATGGTTCGAAAATTCAATTCCATTAATTGCTAGTGAAAACGTCCCTAGCCCAGCTGTTAGAGAGGCAATTATCTCTGATTTTGGAAACAGGTATGCAGAAGGCTGGCCGGGCGAACGGGTCTATGCTGGCTGTACATACATTGATGAAGTTGAGGTCCAATGCATGGATCTCGCTAAAAGACTGTTCAATGCCGAATTCGCGGATGTAAGACCTATTTCAGGTGTTGTCGCTAACTTGGCAATTTACTCAGCTTTTTCAAATCCTGGTGACGTGATGATTGCCCCGTCAATCCCAGCTGGAGGTCATATTTCCCACGGCAAAAAAGAGCATTCGGGAACTGCTGGTTTGGTTCATGGTCTAGAAATTGAGTTTTTTGCATTTGATCCAGAAGAGATGAACATTGATGTTGAAAAAACAAAAGCCAAAGTCCAAGAACTGGACAAGCAAGGGAAGCTGCCAAAAATAGCCATGTTTGGTGGCTCTGTGTTTTTGTTTCCCCATCCAGTAAAGGAGCTGGCTGATTTTCTCAAGGGATACAACATACACATCAATTATGATGCAGCTCATGTTGCGGGATTAATTGCCGGAGGCCAATTCCAAGATCCGCTGAGAGAAGGAGTTGACACTATGACGATGAGTACACATAAGACGTTGTTTGGTCCACAGGGTGGTCTTGTTTTGGCATTTGAGAAAGATGCTGATGCAATCAAAAAAGCAACATTTCCAGGTTTGACATCCAGCCATCATATTCACCATATGGCTGGCAAGGCAGTTGCGTTTGCAGAGGCCCTTGAATTTGGAAAAGACTATGCCAGCCAAACAATAAAAAATGCAAAATCATTAGCACTAGAACTTGATAATTTGGGGTTCAAAGTTTTGGGTGAAAAAATGGGATACACCAATTCCCACCAAACCGTTGTAAACGTGCTTGACTATGGTGATGGTGGTAAGATTGAAGCTGATTTGGAAAAGGCCAACATTATCGTAAATCGCCAGCTGATTCCAGGCGATCTGAAGGCCAAGCGGAACTACATGTCTCCAGGAGGAATCAGGCTTGGAACTTCGGAAATCACCCGCCTAGGCATGAAAGAGTCAGAAATGCAGCAAATTGCCTCTTTGGTTAAACAGATCATTATTGACAAAAAAGACCCAAAAGAGATCACAAGCCAGATTATCGATTTTAGGAAAAATTATCAAAAAACCGAATATTGTTTTGACAACAAGCTTGGAGCCTATGAATATGTCAAGCTTCGATAGTTGACTTGAGATGGAAGCCGATGTTATTGCCCCAATGGCGATTTTCTTCTTTTCTATTGCCTTACTTACTTTTTGGTTCAAGAAAAGATGGAAGAAAAAGCCAGAGCCGGAACCCGAACCCAGTTCTGATGGAAACTTTGTAAAATATACTCGGGAACCGGAGCCACCTGAAATAGAGCCAAAGAAATTGAAGCCAGAGCCGGAAACGAAAGAGCCAGAGCCGGTTGAACGAGATTCGCGAAAATTCACATATGATAAGCCTCCTGAGAGAGAGTCAGATGAGCAATAAATTAAGCGAACTGCGCGAATTGAAGGAAATGTACGAAATTCGGCTTAAATCCGATAATGTGGACAAAAGCCTGAAAGACCACTATCAAACCATGCTGGATACCATAAATGAGAAAATTGAGAAGAATCAGATTTTCCGAAGATACTTCAACCGGAGGTTGGGGGAGTCAGAGATCTGCCCCAGTTGTGATAAAGTGATGTCATCGCATGGCAATGATCAGGCCCTTCAATGCATGCGCAATTTTGTCGAAAAATAGTCGTTTCTAGGCACAAAAATCAGTCAAAAACACGCAAAAATAGGCATTTTTGAACATTTTTAATCAAAAACAATCATTGGTTTTCATGGGATTGTTTGGAAATAAAAGTAAAAAGATCGTCATCACAGGCACGGTCTGCCAAATCTGTGGTATGAATTTCACAGCCGCGGATAGGCTGCTTCGCCATATGATAAAGGCTCATGGTAAAGTAAAAAGGGATTCTGGAACAAGCTGCCCAAATTGTTGATTTTAGGCACGATTTGCTAGTAATTTGCTAGTAAAAAACAGTCATTCTAAATCCTGATGCTTTTCAGCCAAATGCTCCTCTTTTGGGAGTTTAGTATTGCCCTGAAAATGTGGTTGAACTACAACTCCACATATTTTACATTTTGAGTTTTCAAAATATTTTTCAACATCTTTAGGTTCGTCTGTCATTTCAATTTCTCACATTTGCATTTGTTATTTTTCAATCCACATTTTTTACAATAATGTCTTTGAGTGTCCATTCTAAATTCTGCTTGGTAAAGCGCTACATAATCTTTCTTAAATCTATTCTAAAGGATACGCGGGGAAATTTAGGCATAAAAAGTAGCCAAAAAATGTGCAAAAAAAGGCTGTTTTAGTACAAAAAAATGTCTAAA
>ENA-UPTF01001385-UPTF01001385.1-marine-metagenome-genome-assembly--contig:-NODE-1385-length-15263-cov-7.789148_pt1 | contig 15263 bp, 11 predicted proteins | sample MGYA00238166_ERZ767019 | MGnify/ENA primary metagenome ERZ767019 (study PRJEB28930, sample SAMN06266391) | marine metagenome | isolation source: Sea water from 250 m depth | place: Atlantic Ocean...
GTTCGAGAAAAAATCAATGAACTGGGAATCACCTATATTTACTACCAATTCATATCAGTCACCGGACGGATTGTCGGGAAGGGAATTCCTGCCGACCATTGGGAGCGTACTGCCGAAAGAGGTTTCCAACTTGTGTATGGTTCCACTGCCAACCTGTTTGTTGATCGGCATGGCGATTACATCGGTTACGGGCCGGAATCCTCCGAGTTGGTCGGAATCCCTGACCCGGAGACTTTTTGCCAATTAGCGTGGGACAAGCGGGTTGCACGGGTTTTCTGCACGTGTTTCCGAAACCGCGAAGAACGCGAAAATCCTGGTGGGCATTTGACTTCCGATTGTCGGGGGAATCTGCGAATCATCCACAATGAATTTCAGGATAAGTTTGATGGGTTGCACATGCGCGCTGGCACTGAGCCGGAAATGATGTGGCTCAAACGTGGAGACGACGGACGGCCAAATGGTGGCGTAACAAAACCGAATTGTTACCACATTGATCAGTTTGAAGAATTGCGCCCGACTTTCATGAAAGTCATTGAGTATTCGCAAGCAATGGGGCTGGACATTATTCAGGGCGATCACGAAGACGCACCCGGACAATTGGAGTTGAACACGATGTTTGACGATGTTTTGCGCAACGCAGACCGCTTAACGACTTACCGTCAAATCTGCGCACAAGTGGCACGTGAAGACGGCTTGATTGCCTGTTTTATGTCCAAACCGTTTATGGGGGTTTCTGCTTCAGGATGTCATCACAACATGTCACTCTGGCGAGGTGGGAAAGACTCCGTTAATGACCTGCACAATGCTAAACTTCCGGGAATGGAAGGAGCTTTTACTTATATTACGGGTGGTGAAAACACCTTCATGCCGGATCCTTCGATTGATGAACGCAAACCCGGCCCGATCGGCTTGCAGTGCATCGGTGGAGTGATGAAACATTTGGGAGCCTTGACTTCCATTGGTTCTTCCACAGTCAATTCCTACCGTCGCCTATGGGATACAGGTTTCTGGGCTCCGGTCTTCGCAGATTGGGGGTACCAGAACCGTACCTGTGCCTTACGGATTTCCGCTCCAGGACGTTTTGAGTATCGATCTGTGGATTCGATGGTCAATCCCTACCTTATGGGAGGTGCACTGCTAAAAGCCTTCGATGACGGCATAAGCAATGATCTTGATCCCGGAGAAGCAGAAGAGCGTAACATTTACCAAGCCATTGAAGAAGGCAAACAAGTCAAGAAACTGCCGATGTCTCTAGGTGAGGCATTGCAAAAATTGGCGGATGACGAGGTCATAAAATCTTCGATGCCGGATGAGATGTACCGTGTTTACCATCATTACAAAAATGACGAGTGGGAGAAATTCAACCACACTGTAACTGATTGGGATTTGGAAACATACATTGATTGTCTCCCATAAGCCAGGGGCAAGAGTCAAAAACTAATCAGTTAAAGAATAAAGGAATTAGGGAAAAGGTGACAAAAATTGATAGCCTTGAACTTGACTCTTAGATGAGAGTTACGATTTTGGGTTTCCAGTATTGCTTCCGTCTGCAAAGCAGCAAGTGGTAAAAAAACTCTGGGTAGAACCCCCTGTTTGAACTTACTTTAAATATTGAATCTTAATCAAAGGAGAATTTGTATGTGTGGCATTGCCGGAATTATCCGCCGGGGGAGTCCCGGAAACATAGGGGAGGAGATGACTTCGATGCTTCAGTCCTTGAAGCATCGTGGTCCTGACTCAACGGGATTTGCCGTCTATGGAGTCCCAGAGAAAAACCAGTTTGTGATGCGCTTCAAAGTTGCTGAACAGGAAGACCTGAATTCAGGATTTGATATACATCAGCAAATCATAGATCGACGAGCCGTTGTGGACAGTCGCCTGGAGGAAATGGGTGCCGAGATCATTTCCAAAGATACGGTTACGGAATACGCTTTTCGCTATACTTTCCGCAAAGAAGGCGGTTTGCGTCGCCTGGCTGACTACATTGAGGATGTAGAAGGAGCAGAAATCCTCTCACTGGGTTCTGCACTGGAACTTGTCAAAGACTTGGGAGACGCAGGAGTTGTTTCGGGACAGTACAACTTAGGTAAATTCAACGGAACTCACGCTGTTGGACACACTCGGATGGCAACCGAATCTGATGTGGATATCCGCTCTGCACATCCGTACTGGGCCTATCCATTCAACGATGTTGCTGTGGTGCATAACGGTCAGTTGACCAACTACTGGAACTGGAGAAGGACACTTGAACATCGTGGTCACCGCTTCATGTCTAATTGTGACTCAGAGTTGATTGCCGTTTATTTGGCAGATAAAATGGATAGTGGTGTGGAGTTGGAAACAGCAATGAAGGACTCGCTGGATGAGCTGGATGGTGTTTTTACTTATGTCGTAGCAACTTCAGACCGCTTGGGAATGGCCAAGGATTTGATGGCGGCCAAGCCGATGGTCCTTTATGAAAGCGATGACTTTGTTGCCCTGGCTTCAGAAGAGGTGGCTATCCGGAGTATTTTCCCGCATGAAATTGATACATTTGATCCCTATGAAGGAGAGGTACGAGTATGGCAACTATAGAAAAATCCTTTGACGCAGGCCTGCACTCTGAACAACTCAGCGGACGGACTCAAGAGATTTTCTTCTCTGCAGAAGAAGATGAAAATTTTGTTTATCCTTACAATGCGTTTGAAGTAGATTCCAGTAAAAAAACAGAATTTGATGCACAAAGTCTGGATAGCAGTGATATCAATCTGAAGATACGCGAATTAATGAAAGAAGGCTATGGACACATTGTTGTCCAAAATCCCAGTGCTAAACACTCCATCGGCGTAGGTATTCTAAACCGTCTGCAACTCGATTTTGAAGGAAGTCTAGGTTATTTTGGCTGTGGCCTGGTGGACGGTCCAAATATCAGAATTTCCGGTCGTGTAGGTTGGTCCTTCGCAGAGAATATGATGGCCGGAACAATCATTGTTGAAAAAAATGCCGGTTCAACATTCGGGGCTGCGATTCGAGGTGGAGACCTGGTTTGCAAGGGGGATGTCGGTTCAAGAACGGGCATTGACATGAAAGGCGGTACAATTATTGTCGGCGGACGAACCGGAACCTTATCTGGTTTTATGATGCAGCGAGGACGCATGATTATTCTTGGAGATGCAGGTCCAAACCTGGGAGATTCAATGTACGACGGCACAATCTTTGTCGGTGGAAAAATCGAATCACTTGGAGTGGATGCAGTCGCCGGAGAAATAACAGAGCTTGAAGCCAATTGGATTGAGCGCAAACTTGCACTCTATGGTATGAAAGCCCCAAATGGTGCAGCTAACCTGCAAAAAATTGTGGCTGGGAAACAGCTATGGAATTACGATAACCTGGAGCCGACCGAAAAGAAAATCGTGCTTTAAGTATCACTCTATTAAATAGAAAATATTATGGCTAACAACAAATCAGTCCTTGGTCAGAGCTTCATTTACAAGCCCGAGGTAATTGACGACATTCACATCAAAGCAGAGCTGGGACGTTACCGGATGCGCGGGATGTCCTTGTTCAAAAACATTCCAACTTGGGATGACCTCACTTTTCTTCCAGGCACGCTCACACGCTTCGTGATTGAAGGCTACCGCGAGAAATGTTTGACCAAAACAATTATTGGGCCAAATGCCAAACGTCCGTTGGAATTGGATATTCCTATCTACATAACCGGCATGAGTTTTGGTGCTTTGAGTTATGAAGCCAAAACTGCGTTGGCTCGCGGAGCGACGATGGCAGGAACAGCAACTTGTTCTGGTGAAGGCGGCATGATCCCGGACGAAAGGCGATATTCCTCCAAGTGGCTCTACCAGTGTATTCAGTCCCGTTACGGATTCAATCCGCATCATCTTCGCCTTGCCGATGCTTGTGAATTTTTCATAGGGCAGGGCTGCAAAGTCGGTTTGGGAGGACATTTGATGGGACAAAAAGTTACCGATCAGGTGGCGGAAATGCGCTCCTTGCCTGCTGGCATTGACCAGCGTTCTCCGGCTCGGCATCCGGATTGGCTTGGTCCGGATGATTTGTCTTTGAAGATTAACGAAATCAGGGAAGCCACAGATGGTCAAATACCGATTCAGCTAAAACTTGGTGCTGCGCGTGTTTATGATGACGTTCGAATGGCCCTCAAAACTAATCCGGACAGCATTTATATTGACGGTATGGAAGGTTCAACCGGAGCAGGTCCGCATCTCGCTACCGAAGATACTGGAGTCCCAGGTATTGCTGCCATTCGTCAGGCCCGTAAGGCATTTGACGATTTGGGTTATACAGGGAAAATTTCGCTGGTCTATGCCGGTGGAATAAGGAATGGTGCTGACGTAGCAAAAGCAATTGCTCTGGGAGCAGATGCCGTATCAATTGGGCACTCTGCAATGATGGCCCTCAACTGCAACAAAGATATCCCGGAAGCTGATTACGAAAAGGAAATGGGAGTCGAAGCAGGATTCTGTTATCACTGTCATACTGGACGTTGTCCGGTTGGAGTTGCAACACAAGACCCTGAGTTACGAAAGCGTCTTGACCCCGACAAGGCAGCAGAGCGGGTTTACAACTTCCTACATTGCTTGGCGATAGAGTGCCAGATGTTTGCACGTGCATGCGGTAAAACGAACGTGCATTCCCTTGAACCAGAAGACCTGGCAGCATTGACAATGGAAGCCTCAGCTATGGCACAAGTACCTTTGGCCGGCTCGCAGCACACTGTCGGACGACCTGACATGAATCGCTACTGAGTACTAAGCAGTTAGAAGTAATGAGTAACAAACCTTATTACCTGATGTCCGGGACTTGAAACTTGAATAATACTTGAAACTTAAAATTTTAAACTTGAGATGAGTAAAAATAAAACATTAATTCCAGAAGATTTAGGATCCAAAAGAGAAAAAGAAATCGGACAGCATATCGGCTATCGATACGATGTAAATCTTGTTCCGGACTATGAGCGTATAACCCCCTTTCTGAAGAAGTATCTGGAAGTGATGAACTGGCAGGATCTCAACTGGCTGGAAGATGTTCACATGGGATACGAAGAAGACCACCCCGCTGTCTTTGACAGAAATATCAATGGTTGGGTAACTGTTCCAAAAGAGATGGATCTTCCGGATAACCAACAGGACCGAGACATGATTGCCCGTGAATTGTTGATCAAATTCCAGATGTCAAAACGGCATCCGATGGTTGTTCTCAAAGAAAACTACGGAAAGTTCTAAACAAAGTTGGAGTGGGTAATAAAAAGTCCTTTTCTATTATCTTCTGCATTGTCATTTCAGGCGTAGTGAAACGCAGACCCGTAATCTATGGGTGCCACTACAAATCTCTTCCTCAACCTTATCTAACCTCTGGGTCCCTGATCAAGTCCGGAAAGACAAAAAAAATACTTTTCAGCAAGCCCCTATTAGATCTTTTCTCGAAGTGTTATGCTTAAATCGAAGTGGGATCTGCACTGGAGTTTGACCAATCGGGTTCGAAACCTAGAACGGTAACATCCGGAGAGAGGTAAGGGTTGAATAGAAAATTGTGCCAGTAAGTGAATTCATATTCTGGATTTTTTTTCAGCAAGACTTTAATACCAACTGGAACTCGGAATTTTTGCTGCTGGAAGTCGAATTCAAGTACACAGCGCTGATTTTTCGTGAGCCTATTCACTGTTTCCGAATTCATTGAAAACACGCCTGTCATCAGACCACTAAAATTTTCCACATTTTGGTAGAATGTCGAAGAGAGAAGTTGCATCGCTTTTTTGTATCTTTCCTGAGGATCCTGTGTTTTCAGCGCCATGAAACGAAATTGACGGATACTATCCTGAAGCTGGTCCGGAACAAGCAATAGCGTCACAGCAGAAGCCACCTCTTTTCCATCTTCCAGAAGAACATCCGGTCTCATCCCGGATGTGGGACGCCCCTCACCATTTCGCATTGCATACTGCCGTACCCTGCACTGCCAGCCTATAAAATGATTCTGAATCGGCAGTCGTTCATATTTCTGGTTGGAGTCACTTTCTATCGTCTCTGCTTCCATAAAATATTTGCACTTTGTCTTTAATTTGGCAGAAAGAGAATCCGGTCAACTCCAAGGGAAAGGACTGTTTGAGACAGGATGAAGTTTGCCCTCCTCAAAACGTGAAAAACGAAACGGTTCCAGCAGTTTACTTTTTTCGCCCATAATTGTCCCGGCAACAAGTTTACCGACTCCGATCATTTTGTAGCCGTGATTTGAATCGGCAATCACATAGCAGTTTTCGTGATACTCATCAAATACGGGGAAACTGTCAGGAGCAAGTGCACCCAATCCTCCTGAAGGTTGTCCACGGTAAAGATACCTTGTATCTTCAAACCGTCTCTGGCAGAAAGCTAAGGCGGCACACCACATGTCAACAAAGTCTTTGCCAACCACAAAGTCTGGAGATTCAGGACCATAGGGATCAACACTAAAATCATCACCTGTTGTGTCCACGTTATATGGAGCCGCTCCTCCTTGTACTCCATCAAAGCTGAAATCAGGCTTGTAATAAATACCCCACATTTTTTCAGTGATCAAACGTCCGTCAATGTCAGAGTAGAGTGGTGCATCAGTATCAACATGAATAACCGGAGGCATTTTACCATCATTGGTTTTAAGCATATTTGGGTCAACACCTAGGGTTCCTTCCTGGAGGCAGTAGTAGCGCCACATTTCTATATTTTCATGAATTTCATCTCCATCCTTAACTCTGATTTTCGAAGGAAGGTCCAACATTTTCCAGAAAGTATTTACCCATGGGCCAGCGCCGACAACTACATAATCAGTCTGAATCGTTCCTCGATTTGTGATTACAGCGGAAATTGCTTTTCCGGAAAATTCAAAACCGGTGACTTCAACATTTCCGGTAATAGTTACACCCTCGCTTTCAGCTTTAGCCGCAAGCCCTTGCAGGGATTTCATATTATTGGCATAGCCACCTTTTTTTTCGTGCAAAACCGAAGTTATTCCCTTTGCCTGCCAATCGTCAAACAAACCCCGCATATAAACCATTGAATCGGCACTGCCCTCAACAAATTCTGAAGGGTAGCCAATGGCCTGCTGTTGCTCATAGATTGTGGCAATATCAGAATGCATTGATTCTGGACTAATTTGCATGTAACCGACCGCGTGATAGCTGTATGATTTCGGATCACTCTCCCACACCTCTACGTTGTGTGCCATCAATTCACGCATCGCAGGCTGGAAATAATTGTTCCGCACAACTCCACATGCAATTCCGGATGCACCTGCACCAATACATGATTTGTCTATTACCAGGATATCTTTCCCACTTCCGAGACCCCGATTTTTCAATTCAAGCGCTAAATGATAAGAAGTGCTGAGACCATGAATACCTGCACCAATTATTAGGTATTTTGTAGAACTAGCTAACATATGAATGTCCTTCTAAAGACTTTTAAGATGAAATGAAACAAATTTAACTAAAATATGATTTTTGATTTTGAATTATTGCACCATAAAAAACAAGTTTTATTAGCGTTTTTATCATTAAAATATTAGTTATTTTCAGCTTTTCATCTCCTCCATAATCCAAGTCCACGTAGACTTAATGAGCAATATCTAATAGATTATTTAAACAAACAATTTCTTTACTTGAACGCATAAGATATATTTAACCTGAATTTCAAAAAAGTATATAGTGGAATAATTAATGATTAAACCTTTTAAAGTAAACATCTCAGATCAAGTACTTGAAGCTATTTATGCTAAGGTAAAAAAATACCCATGGCATGAAATGCCTGATGATGGTGGCTGGGAGTATGGAACCAACTTAGATTACATGAAAGAAATTTCTAATTATTGGGTTAGTGATTTTGATTGGAAAAAGCATGAAGCTCAAATAAATAAATTTTCAAACTTTACAACAAAAGTAGATGAAATAGATATTCATTTCATACATGAAAAAGGAAGCGGTTCTAATCCATTACCATTACTTCTTATGCACGGATGGCCAGGATCCATAGTTGAATTTTTACATATAATTGAAAAACTAGCTCACCCAGAAAAATTTGGAGGTGATGAAGAAGATGCATTTGATGTAATTGTACCATCTTTGCCTGGATTTGGGTTTTCTGGAAGGCCTTCTAGACCAATAGGACCAAGAACAATGGCAGATATTTTTAACAAGCTAATAATTAAAAACCTTAACTATAATAGTTTTTTAGCTCAAGGCGGAGATTGGGGAGCAACTATTGCTAATTGGATTGCTTATGACCATTCAAAAACTTGTAAAGGAATCCATATTAACTGTTTAACCATGCGTCATCCAGATGGTCCGCAATCTAAAGAAGAAGAAGATTGGCAAATTAGATTTGATAAAGATCAAATTATGCAAGATGGTTATAGAACTCAACAAGCAACAAAACCCCAAACATTAAGTTACGGGATGATGGATAGTCCAGTTGGAATCGCTGCTTGGATTATAGAAAAAATGTATTCTTGGTCAGATTTAAAAAATAATGATATCGAAAGTGTTTATTCAAAAGATATTTTATTGGCAAATATAATGGTATACATAGTAACTAAAACTTTTAATACAGCTTCTTGGATTTATTATGGAAGAAGAGAAGAGGGTGGACGGTTTTTTCCAAAAGATTTTCATAGAATTGAAATACCTACTGCAGTTGCAATATTTCCAGCTGAAATGTCAGAGTGGGCACCTAGATCTTATGTGAATCGAATTTTTAACATCAAGCAATGGACAAAAATGTCAAGTGGAGGTCATTTTGCAGCAATGGAGCAACCAGAAATACTAGTTAATGATATTGTTAAATTTGCAAATACTCTTCGTTAATTAGATACCTTTAAAATATTTTAAATCTTCTAAAATATTTTTTGGAATAGTTATTTCTTTATTTCAAAGATCTTGTTCCAACTTAACCTTTTCCATGCCATGGAATAGTTTTATCTATTATTTTTCTAAGAGTAATATCAAATAAAAGTCCCAACATCCCCATTACAAAAATGGTAATCCAAATGACTTCATATTGCATATATTTTCTAGCAACGTTTTCAACAAATCCAATACCAGTAGTTCCTGCCAAAAATTCTGCTGCAACCAATGTTCCCCAACACATACCAACCGCAACTCTTATTCCCGTTAGTATTTCAGGTAATGAATTTGGAAATATAACATGTCTTAATATTTGCCATCTAGATGCTCCAAGTGAGTGAGCAGCATGAATTTTTGATAGTTGAGTTCCCGAAGCACCTGCTCTTGCAGAAATAATCATAATTGAAAAAGAGACCATAAATAATAAAAATACTTTTCCAACGTTATCGATTCCAAAGACAGTAATTATTAATGGGGCCCAAGCAAGTGGAGGCACCGGTCTATATAATTCAACTAAAGGATCAAAAAACCCTTTGGCAAATCTATTTAAGCCCATAAATATACCTAATGGAACACCAAAGATAATTCCGAGTGATAAACCTAAAAATACTCTTAAAAAAGAATCCCAAATGTGTCCTGTGGGAACTGGAATTTTGAAAGCTTTAAATTCACCAGAAACAATATCTAGAACTTTACTTTTAAAATTAGGTTCTACTTCTCCAGCAGAATTGTGAACTGGATATTTCCCAGGTAAAATATCTGCTATCCAATCAGGAAGAATAAAACCAACTATCCTATTAACACCCATCATTTCATACCAAATCATAGGAATCATTTTAAATCCTACACTTGGTTTTAAAAGATCTCCAAAAATTCTAAAAGTATCGGATGGTTTAGGTAGCCATCTACCAGGACCATCTTCCGCACAAGTTGGGCCACTATTTACAATCGTTCCAGCTGGGAACAATAATGCATCTTTAATTCTTATAGCTCCTTGTTCTTTTTTTTGAACTCCATCAAAAGCTCTAATTGATTTTTCCATTTCATCTAATGCATAAGGAGGAAAAATGCTTGCATAATCTATTCTTCGTACAAGTTTTTTAATCTCTTTTATATAAGTCTTTTCTAGTTCTTGGCTGTCATCTAGTTCATCCTTATATTCTTTAATTTCAGCAAAGATTTCTTGTGACTGTCTCAAATATTCAGTGTTATGATTTTTCATTGCGAAAAATTCATCACTAATTGAATTTAATTCTTCTGCTGCTGTATGAAATTTTAAACCTGTTTTAGTTTCAGGAAGAGGAGGCACTTCCATACCCGTTGCACCCCAACCTTTTTGTTTTTTTAATGCTTCAATTCTTTTATTTTCTTCTTCCTCACTTAAAGCAGGTGGATAACTATCTTTTGGAAAGTTTACTGTCAATTGTTTTATTCTATTTGTTAATTCATTTATTATATTTTTAATATCAGTTTCTAAATATTTTTCTTCAGTTAACGATGGAATCATTAGCTGAGTTTTATTAAGCAAACTTATAAACTTTTCTTTGTCTTTATTTATTAAATCTGGTGAGTTTTGTATTTCAACTATATATTTATTTATATTTATGTTTTCACGTTTAATGATAGCGGTACTTTTATGCTGTCTTTCCTCTATTGGAAAAAGATACTTTAAAGATAGTAAAGACTCGTTAACTTTTGCAACTTGACAAAGTTCATTGGCGGAATTTGGATATAAAGATTTTGCTATATCCCATGAGTAATAAAGCCATGATAACATAAGAAAACAAGTTCCAACTATGACCCAGTGTGTCCCACCTTTAGCTCTTTCAGGATTTCCAAAAACAGTATCAATTTTTTCAGTTTTAATTAATCTACGTCCATAAAGAATAGAACCAATAACAGCTACAATAAGTAAAAATGTAATAATTCCTGTAATCATCTTAGATCTCTTTACCCATTATTTCTTCTTCCATATCCCAAATCATGGTTAGAATTTCTTCTCTTTTACTTACAAATTCTTTGTTATCTTTTATTTCTCTTAGGTCACCATCTAAACCCATTGAAGCGAATGGAAGTTGATACTCTTTATGTATTCTTCCTGGTCTAGGCGCCATTACATATAATTTTTCACCTAATAATATAGCCTCTTCAACTGAGTGTGTAATTAGAACAATTGTTTTTCCTGTTTCTTTCCAAATTTTTAAAACTAAAGACTGCATTTTTTCTCTAGTTAAAGCATCAAGAGCTCCTAATGGTTCATCCATTAATATTAGATCTGGGTCATTAATCAAACACCTTGCAAGAGCAACTCTTTGTTGCATACCACCAGATAATTGATAAGTAGGAGTGTTTCCAAAACCTTTTAAACCAACAATATCTAACCATTCTTCGACTTTTTTTGCTGTAGTAATTGGATCTTCTTTTTTCATTCGTAAACCAAAGTTTACGTTTTCATTGACTGTCAGCCATTCAAATAAAGCGCCTTGTTGAAAAACCATACCTCTTTCAACTCCAGGGCCATTAATTTCATTATTGCCTAGAGTAATATTTCCAGAAGTTGGACGAAGAAAGCCAGCAGCAATATTTAACAAAGTTGTTTTCCCACAACCTGAAGGGCCAAGTACAGTTAATAGTTCACCTTTTTTTAGTGAAAAACTTATATCTTTAAGTGCATGAACCGTTTCTCCTTTTGGTGATTTGAAAATCATGTTTAAATTTTGAGAAACTAGATCGCTCATAAAGCATTCTATCCAATTGAATTTATTTGATAACTTTTAGGGACACTGGGGGAGGAATTTTATTAAAAAAATAGGCGCCAATTTATTAAATTTGCGCCTATTTAAATATTTATTATATAACTAATTAGGGTAGGAACCCTGTAGTAACTACTTTAGAGTAATCTTTAAGAGCAGGGTTCTCAGATGTAGCAAACATGTTACCCATAACACTTAGATAATTCATAAGTATACCACCTTTATTCATATACTTAGATCTCATTGTTGCTGCATCTGGGAATTCAAAACCACCCATTTGCTTTTTAGTACCAGCAAGATCCATAGCAGCATCTTTAGCTATAGTGTTCATATCTGATTTTCCAGCATTGAATCTAGCATTAGCTTCGTGTGTAACTTCTACGAAAGTTCTAACCATTCCTGGATTCTCTCTTAAGAATTTGTTAGTTACTGAAGTAATATCAATACCAGCAATTCCAGCATCCTTAGCTTCTGCAACAGTTAACATTTTTGAACCAGCTTCTTCTGCTTTTTTGATAGATGTACCACCAAATAAACATGCCATAGCAACGTCACCGTTAACTAGAGCAGCAGAACCGTCCTCAGGATTCATATCAATCACTTTCATTCTAGAAGGATCAGCTCCTACAACTCTCATTGTTTCTTTGAAAACATAGTCAGCCATAGTTCCTAAAGGAACAGCAACTTTTTTACCTTCTAAATCAGAAGCATTCGCTTTTGTAATGCCAGATGCATTAGATACAACACAAGTTGTTCCTCCCATACCATATAAAACTGCGATATCTACAAGTATGATAGGTGCTTTAGCATTAACTGCATTTACAAAAGGTGTTAACCCTTGAGAGTAAGAGATATCAATATCTCCAGATAACATAGCTTCTGTCATCTCACCACCTGTTGCAAAGTTAGTCCATTTTACAGGTACACCAAAAGCTCTATCAAAAGCTTTTTTAACTTTGTCTTCTTGGTTTGGAGTCGCCCACTCTAAAAAGAACGCAATTCTAACTTCTTTAGCAGCCGCATTTGCAACTGATAAAGATAAGTTAAGAGCAACAACAGCTCCAAGAATAACACTAATTATTTTTTTCATTTTTTTTCTCCGTTTTATTAATTAAATACCGACGTTAAAATTCAACTTAAGAGAGAAGTAAAACAAAATTCATTTTCTGCTCTTTAAATTCAATTCAATTTGTAAATTAAAGTATCATATTTTTAAACCTCCTCTTTTTATAATTTGCTATGCTACTTATCACTGGGAAGACTCACCAGCAATTGACCAAATAATAAACAAAATCTATCAGAAATACAAAGTTAACAGGTTTTCTCACCTTGTCAAGTTTTTAAATGTGCTGTCCGGTTATACTTGGAGTGAGTCTGACTGGTGTGGCATCTGATGGAGTATTTAGGCAGAAATGCGACTAACTACTTTATGTAGGGAGCCCCAATAAGCTCTCTCACCACCCCCCTCAAAGCTCCTGCACACGCAAGAATGATGTCTGCCATATCGTTCTTGGTTCGATTGTCTGGGGATCCTATCTTTCCTGGGCTTTTAATGCTGATTCTCCATCTCCATCTAAATACGTGTAATCAGCCAGTTACATTTCTGGAGTGATAATAACACTATAAGGATTTCACCCACACTTAGTATTCTGACAATTCCGGGAGAGGTGTTGGCGGAAGAGCATTGCGCAGAGTTGGAACTGCATTTATGAAAAGCTCTATTCTTGCGGCAGAATAATGAGGTTATACTTAATGCCGTTGGAAATCCCAAAGAACTGAAGGCAAAAAACCTGACAGGAGCGAAATATAAAGAAAGGTTAAAAGAATGATTCCCATTTGTGAATTTTAACTGAATACGTACTTTATGTCCCAATTTCAGAAAGAATAACGAACCTCAAAGAAAATACGGTCGTTTTCATTTAAACTCTGGAAATAAGTATTTTCTCCAGGCTGATAGAGCATCACACCTCCGGTGACTGAAAACGCGTCCATCACGTCATATTCGAGGGACATGCGGTTAAGTCCACCGTCCTGGCCACTTTTGCCGATCATCATCCCGACCAAGCTCAGGTGTAGGGTCTGGTTGATGTAATCCTGCATGAAACTGACTGTGGTGGCAATTCTATCTTCCAGTTGAGAATCCGGGAAATCCTCTAAACGTGTGTCAAAATCATTGAGATGCTTCACACCCGACTCTATTGTCACAGAAGTGTCACTCCATCCAGAATATTCTGCACCAAAAAGAACATCTGTACGTGAAAAAGTTTTGTCAGTAACAAGAGCAAACTCTAACCCCTGCAACTTAGCTGCTTCAGCTTTCCAGATGAAATTGCCGGAAGGAATACTCAGAGTCCCTCCGCCCATTGTTAAACGGCTGTGTCGCTGTTCAAGTGTTGGTACAACTCCTACTCCAGGAATGATTGTCGTTTTGGTAATATTAAAATGTGCGGTGTCGTCAAAATACTGTGCCCAATGTAAAGATGCATCCCATCCACTGAATGTTCCTATCAAAGCTAAACCGTATTCTGTATTTTCGGTAGAGCTTTCAGGAATTACCTCATTAATTTTTTGAGTCGCTGGATTAAAGTCACTACCAAACGGAGCGGATTTGTTAAATTTTATTTTATGTACAGCGACTGCTTCCAGTTTCAAATCACCAATGTAATAATCAAGTTTTGTCATGTTAATTGGCAGACGGATGTCTTCCAGATCAGTCATACCGAATTCGCGGTCATCGGTGGGGTTAAGAACATCCACTACACGCAAGTTATTTGCTACACCCCAAGCCACAATCTGTTTTCCAAACCTGATGTCCAAACTTCTTAACGGACTGCCATCTATATATACTTCTCGAAACTCCGCTTCCTTTTCCAACTCATTCAGCACTTCCTTGGAATAATTTTTCCGCTCTTTCATACCGTAAGCAAAATTGTAAAATGCTTTTCCAGAAATCCGAGTTTTCCAGTTTTCACCAAGTTTTGCGTCCCATGTCAAGGAAAGAAAAGGTTGCAATTTCGTCAATCCACTCCAATCTGCCATGGTTTTATCTGCTGGCAAATCTTTGACAAAACTGTAACTGAAGTTCAATCCAGTGCTTCCGTAAAGACTACTCCAGCTTTCCTCTATAGATAATGATTCGCTGTCTTCGCTGAATTCAAATTCTTCTTCTTCATCAAATCCAGAAAGAACGTCATCTTCATCCTCATTTTTATTTGCATCGTCAAAACCGGAAAGGGCTTCTTCCACTATGGCTTCTTCAGAATCTTCCTGTGCCACTGCAGACATAGTAAATCCGATATTAAATACTAAAATAGAGAAAGCAACCATCAAAAAATTAATTCGGATTTGTGATAAAATACTAAGTAACTTTGAAAATCTGAAATTCTGAAACGGTACTTCAGAAAAAATTTGAAACTCATTACCTTTGTACCTTTTCATAACCCTTTCTCCAATCTCCGGATCGTAAACAAGTTCTCATTCACTTCATCCTGATTAAAGTGTAAATTTTTTTGTTTCATGATGGTTTTATGCAGGGTTTTTTTGCCGGATTTTGTAGTCACATGCATTTCGGTTGAAACCCATATTCCGTCAATTTTCTCTAACTTGCGTACATCCAGATACTTGTTGCG
>ENA-UPTF01001386-UPTF01001386.1-marine-metagenome-genome-assembly--contig:-NODE-1386-length-15247-cov-4.947660_pt1 | contig 15247 bp, 8 predicted proteins | sample MGYA00238166_ERZ767019 | MGnify/ENA primary metagenome ERZ767019 (study PRJEB28930, sample SAMN06266391) | marine metagenome | isolation source: Sea water from 250 m depth | place: Atlantic Ocean | study...
GCGGCCAGGAGGAGAGCCGGGTCGGAGGATGGCCCCTTTCTACCACGACGAGATCGACTCGGAAAAGAGCCTCGTTTTCGCATACTTGAACACCAATAAAAAAAGCGTAACGTTAAATCTAAAATCGGAAAAGGGTATCCAGATCCTGAGGTCTTTGATCCAAGAATCCGATGTTCTGGTTGAGAACTTCTCCCCTAGAGTAATGGTCTCGTTGGGGCTGGACTATGAATCATTACAAAAGATTAATCCAAGTCTAGTTATGACCTCGATTTCCAACTTTGGGCAAACTGGGCCATATCGAGATTACAAAGCCTCGGACATCGTCGAATACGCTATGGGTGGACTGATGTATATATCTGGGGCTTACGACCGAGAGCCGCTCAAACACGCCTTCAATCAGGCTCAGTTCAAATCCGGAACCGACGGTGCCTCGGCAACTTTGATAGCCATGTACCACCAGCGGCTATCCGGCGAAGGCCAAAGAGTGGACATCTCAATCCAAGAGGCGGTAGCAACCGGCCTCAGAGACGTAGTCAATAACTTCACCTACACTGGGGCCGTTCGGCGAAGACAACCCAACCACAGTGGTGACCTAAGCCGGCTCAGAGCTAGTTCAGACGGGCATCTCATCCCTAACCCAGGCATAGGTGCCGGACTCAATTGGAACGTCATGGTCGACTTTATGGGACTACCGGAACTAGGGGATGAAAAATTCAACACACCTTCAGCCCGGCTGGTCAACGCTGAAGAGCTGGGGCAGATCCTAGACGACTATTTCGTAAAACAAAACAAGTACGAGCGGTTTTATGCCGCCCACGAAAAGCGTTTCATTTTTGGAGTGGTTCAGTCGCCTGAGGAGGTCATGGGTGACCCACAATTTGCAGCCAGGAAATATTTCGTAGATATCGAACATCCGACCTTGGGAACCCTTCGATACCCTGGCGCTCCGTTTGAGATGAGTGGCACGCCCTGGGAAGCCCGCAATCCTGCACCGACTTTGGGACAGCACAACCACGAAGTCATCACCCAACGGTTGGGGCACACAACTGAACAATTGGCCCAAATGCGGGCCATGCAGATTATTTAACGGAGAAGCAAAGAATCATGGCTGGTCCTTTACAGGGCTTAAGAATAATCGAGATGGGGCAACTTATCGCAATCCCTTTCGCTATGAAAATGTTGGCGGACATGGGTGCTCAAGTTGTACGGCTGGAGTCCACTCAGCGGTTGGAGAGCTACCGCAGTGACTCCGTATACAAGAATGACGTATCCGGAGATTTCTGGAATAAAGGAGCCAACTTTTATGAGCAGAACCGCAATAAACTCGGTGTCACGCTGGACCTGAGCAAGCCGGAGGGGTCTCAAATCTTAAGGGAGCTCATCTCGGTGTCCGACATATTTGCCGAAAACTTCACGCCACGAGTTATCAAGAATTTCGGACTCGAGTACGAAGACCTCCGTAAAATAAAACCAGACATAATTATGGTCTCATCCACTGGGTATGGCTTCTACGGACCTTGGGCTAACTTTGGAGCCACCGGGCCAGCTACCGAAGGAGCGGCGGGTCTCGCATACCAAACCGGCTATCTGGGCGGCCAGCCGGTGATGTCTGAGATCCCTTATACCGATTACACTTCCGGAGAACATACGGTCTTCGCCGTTATGACAGCTCTGATGCACCGACTAAAAACTGGACAAGGCCAATTCATAGACATCTCTCAAACCCAGGCCACCAGTTCCACAATTCCCGAAGTCCTAATGGACTTCTCAGCCAATGGGCGGTCGGGGCAGCGAATGGGCAATCAGGACGTCTCAATGTCTCCTCATGGTTGTTATCCATGCAAAGGGGATGATCGCTGGATAAGTATCGCTGTCGCTACAGACGCTCAGTGGCAATCCCTATGCCGCGTGCTTGGACAGAGTGGTTGGATTACTGAGCCGAGATTCGAGGACTCCCTCAGTCGCTGGAAGAACAGAGACGAACTGGACTCCCTAATCGGACCCGTAACAGCAGAATGGGATGCGCATAAATTGATGACTGCGTTACAAAATGAGGGTGTCGCGGCCGGAGCTGTGTTCGACAGCAAAGATTTACTGTTCGATCCTCATCTAGTCGAACGAGGATTCTACGAAGTCGTTGAGCACGAGGACAGTACAGGCATACCACCTTTGCCCTACGCGAGTCGGCCCTGGAAGTTATCAAAGACCCCTGCGGTGGCTGGCAAATCGGCTCCGCTTATGGGCCAGCACAACTCACTCGTTCTAGGAGAGTTACTTGGCAAGACTGCCGAGGAAATGTCTGAACTCGAGAAGATGGGTATCATCGGATACGGCCCAACCGACCCAAGGGCTGTCCAGCGACCATCTCTAGACGAACAGGTGCGCCAGGGCCGCATGCAACGCTACGAAACTGACTTCGCGGACCAAATTAATCGAGTGTTCCCAGTTTGAGGAATCCAGACCTTAAAGAGATATACCATCCCCTCCTGTTTGAAGGAGAAGGTCTATCTCTTTGCCTCCTAGGGAACCAATTGGTTTACCTTAGTACGAACCCATCGTAGCCATTGGACGCTACCTCTGCCCGCTTAGCCCGCATGACCGGCGCAGAGTCAGGAGCCGTAAGCAAGGCACGGGCTTTCCCAGGAATGTTCGCTCCCACAAACCAGTTGGCTGCTTTGGTTCGTAGTATCTTCTCTCCCTCGTCGTTAACGTGCTTTACCCAACTGTCTTCTGCCTCAACAGTTGGTTCTATACAACTAAATCCACTATCACGCACATAGGTTATACACTCTGAAACCCAGTCTATCAGCGGCTCAGCCGCTCGCACGAAATTCCCTACCGACGCGGCATTCACAGTGAACAGATTTGGGTAACCCGCGCTTGAGATTCCCATATATGTACGGGGACCTTGCTGAAATTTGTCCTTTAGCAATATGCCACCCTCACCATATATATCGATATTAAGGAGGGCGCCTGTCACTGCATCATAGCCGGTGGCGTATATGATGACATCCAAGTCATATTCTTGTTTAGTGGTTTGCACTCCCGAAGGAGTTATACGCTCGATCGGCGCATTACGAACGTCTACCAAGAGCACATTGTCACGATTAAATGTGTCGTAGTAATTGGTCTCACACGGAACACGTTTCGCTCCAAATGTGTGGTCTTTCGGTACTAGTAACTCTGCGACTTCCGGGTCATGTACTCTCTCGCGAATTTTGTTTCGGACGAACTCGGCATAATCATCGTTGGCTTCGCCAGGGACCATAACGTCATAGAAATTTGATAGCCATTTTCCGAATCCCGGCTTCTGCCACAGCGTTTCGTACTGCTTGAGCCTTTCCTCCGGGGTTACTGACATGGCCGACCTCTGGTCAAACTCATGCATAAACGATCCGGCGGTTTCGTTGCAGATCCGGAATATTTCCGGATAATTTGCCTTTATTTCCTTCTGTTCTTCATCGCTGATTGGACCGTTTCTAAGAGGTGCGCAATAGTTGGCCGTTCTCTGGAAAACCGTCAAATGCTCGACTTCCGGCGCGATCATTGGTATGAGTTGGACGGCAGTCGCTCCGGTTCCGATGACTCCTACACGCTTGCCGGCAAGATCCATTCCTTCCTTGGGCCAACGACCTGTGTGACACCACGGACCTTTAAATTCATCAATTCCTTCAAATGCCGGTATGTACCCGGCGGACAGTAGGCCGACCGCCGTGACCAAGAATTGGCCTTTGACCTGATACCCATCAGTTCCTTCTATATGCCAAACGCTCTCGCGTTCAAGGAACGTTGCAGATTTGACGCGCGTCTTGAACCGAATGTCTTTCCGAAGATCGAATTTATCGGCCACATAGTTGAGGTAGCGTTCGTTTTCGGGCTGCCCGGAGTAATGCTCTTTCCAATCCCATTCTTGCAGGAGTTCCTCGGAAAACGAGTACCCGTAAGAATAGCTCTCAGAGTCAAAACGGCAACCTGGATAACGATTCCAGTACCAAGTACCTCCTACTCCGGTAGCTTCGTCTAAAACCTGAACCGAGAAACCTAGCTCTCTCATTTTATAGAGCGCATATAATCCGGTCACTCCGGCTCCAATCACTACTACATCGAACTTTTTAACGTCTCCAGACATTCCTAACCCTTCTACTTGGTTTTCACGTAGAGAATCTACCATGTCCTCACTCCTTCAAGTCTCAAGGAACGGTTTTATCGGCTTTAAAGACCGTGCCTAGACTCATAATCGCTGATATCATTCTCCATTCGGAGGGTGAGGCCGATGTCGTCAAGCCCATTCACCAACGCGTCTTTCCGGGCGGCATCAATGTCAAACGATATAGATATCTCTTCACTTTCGTCCCAGACCCTTTGTCCAACTAAATCGACGGTCAACTCAATACCCGCATTATCCTCAGCTTTATCCATAATCTCCCGCACCTGTTCCGCCGGCAAAACCAACGGGAGCACACCGTTCTTGAAACAGTTGTTGTAAAAGATATCGGCGAAACTCGTGGATATGATGCACTTGATCCCGTAATCTCGGAGCGCCCATGGCGCATGCTCTCTAGAAGATCCACAACCAAAGTTTGGGCCGGCTACCAATACATTAGCGTTTTTGTATGCCGGCTTGTTTAAGACAAAATCTGGGTTATCGGAACCATCGGAGTTATAACGCCAAGAGGAAAACAGTGCTCCTTCGAACCCTTTCCGTTCGATACTTTTTAGGTAGACTGCCGGAATAATCTGGTCGGTATCTATGTTGATGCGGTCAATAGGTGCGACCACACCGGTTAATTTCGTGAAGGCGTCCATAATTTATCTCCTCGTATAGTGAGCCTAAAGGTCTCTAACGTCGACGAAGTGTCCGGCGACTGCCGCCGCTGCGGCCATCGCAGGGCTGACGAGGTGAGTGCGGCCACCTTTCCCTTGCCGACCTTCAAAATTTCGATTGGAGGTCGAAGCGCAGCGCTCGCCTGGCTTCAATATATCTGGGTTCATCCCCAAACACATAGAACAACCAGCTACACGCCAATCAACTCCAGCCTCAATAAGTATCTTGTCCAGACCCTCATCTTCAGCTTCTTTTTTGATTTTAGCCGACCCTGGGACCATCATAGCGTATACGTCGTCATGAACCTTTTTACCCTTCACGACCTCAGCGGCGGCGCGGATGTCTTCCAAACGGGAATTTGTGCATGCACCAATGAAAACGCGGTCCAGTTTAATGTCTTGAATCGGCGTGCCGGCTTTCAGGTCCATATATTGAAGTGCTCTGGTCAAAGCATCACGAGCGTTCTCGTCGTCAGCGTCAGCAGGGTCTGGAATCGTTCCCGATATCGGTGCGACCATGCCTGGAGTAGTGCCCCAGGTCACGTGAGGTTCGATGTCTGATGCCTCGAGCTCCACAACTTTGTCGTATTTGGCACCAGGATCCGTAGCCAAAGTCTTCCATCGTTCGACCGCAGCGTCAAAGTCCGAACCTTGTGGAGCGAACTGGCGACCACGTAAGTAATCAAAAGTCGTTTGGTCAGGAGCGATCATACCGGCCCTCGCGCCGGCCTCAATACTCATGTTGCAGACAGTCATACGACCGTCCATAGACAGATTACGGATGGCTTCGCCCGTGTACTCGATAACGTGACCGACGCCTCCGTAAACACCAATCTTCCCAATAATGGCCAGAATGATGTCCTTGGCGGTGACGCCGCGGGGCAAGTCCCCGTTGACCCTTACCTCCATAGTGTCAGGCTTAAATGAACGTAGAGTCTGAGTGGCCAGTACGTGTTCGACTTCCGATGTGCCTATGCCGATGGCGAAAGCGCCTAGAGCACCATGCGTAGAAGTGTGACTATCTCCGCAAACCACTGTCTTACCGGGCTGGGTATATCCAAGATCAGGGCCAATAACGTGAACGATACCCTGCAAGGGGCTGAATCGGTCGTATAGTGTGACCCCGAACTCCGCGCAATTGCGGTCCAAGGCGTCCAATTGCTTCTTAGATATCTCGTCGGTGACTGGGAGCGCGAGGTCCCAGGTAGGAGTATTGTGGTCAGCAGTTGCGACGGTCAGGTCAAGGCGTCGTACTTTCCGGCCGGAATCTCGAAGGCCGTCAAAGGCCTGAGGGGAGGTCACTTCATGAACCAAGTGGAGGTCTATGTAGATGATAGGGGATTCGCCTGGCTGTTCGGCCACTACGTGGTCTTCCCAGATTTTCTGGAACATAGTCTTGGGAGGCATTTAAGTCGTCCTTAAAAAATCAGATTAAGGTTCCCGACACCAGTTCCGCAACGACCACCGGTGACACGCCCATCCCACGCCTAACACTGACGACGGAGACCAACCAGTATTATAGCACCAAGAATGCGTAGCGCCACGGATCAGACTCCCCGCCCCTGGGTAGAGGCGCATATGGGGTTAATGGTACACTGGCACCATGCCTATACTGCAGGCTCGGACCCCGTCTAACCTCCAAGGGATTCGCTGGTAAACGGTACCTCTGCGCCTGCTTCCACCCTTTTTACGCCTATAGGAGGATAGCAATGCCAGCATCGGACGCAGTGGTCCTACCTGAAACAGCTCGGCCTAATAAATACCGAATCAAACTACACCCGGACCTCACAAATTTTACCTTCCAAGGTGAACAAAGCGTTGACATCCAAGTCCTAGAACCGACTTCTTCGATAGTCCTTAACGCAATTGATCTTACGATCGACAAAGCTACCATCCACGCTATGGGAATCAGCCTTACTACCTATTCGGTGAACTTTGATAAAGCCGCTGAGACAGCGACATTACAATTCGAAGATACGATCCAACCAGGCGAAGCTCGATTGGAGATGGCTTTTTCCGGAGAGCTGAACGACAAGCTGATAGGGTTTTATCGATCAGAGTACACATCTCAAGACGGCGAGACTAGGTATCTGGCTACCACGCAGTTCGAGGCTACTGATGCCAGACGAGCTTTCCCGTGTTGGGACGAACCAGCGAAGAAGGCAATCTTCGAAGTGACCCTCGTATTCGCTGACGAATATCAGGCTGTCTCCAACACACCAGCGGTTGAAGAGACCGTACCCGGAACAGGTTTAAAGTCAATCCGATTCGCCGAAACCCCTGTTATGTCAACTTATCTATTAGCATTTGTAGTTGGAAACCTAACATCTATAGAAGAAAGGGCGTCAGGCGGCACGTTAGTCGGTGTTTGGACTACCCCAGGCAAAGAGAACCAGGCTAATTTTGCCCTCGACACATCCGTGAAACTACTTGGATATTTCAACGAATATTTCGGTATACCTTATCCGTTGGCCAAATTGGATCATATTGCCATACCCGATTTCGCCGCAGGAGCCATGGAGAACTGGGGTGCTGTCACCTATCGCGAGACCGCCTTGCTAGTCGACCCAGACAACTCCTCAGCCGGCACCCGACAGAGGGTAGCCGAAGTCATTGCTCACGAAATGGCCCACATGTGGTTCGGAGACTTGGTTACCATGGAATGGTGGGACGACCTGTGGCTGAACGAGAGCTTCGCGTCCTGGATGGGCAACAAAGCTGTCGACTGGCTCTTTCCCGAATGGAAGATGTGGACCCAGTTCGTGAATATGGACACCAATCGCGCACTAAGCCTGGACGGCCTTAAAAACTCCCACCCTATCGAACAAGCGGTTAAAAATCCTGCAGAAGTGAGTCAACTTTTCGACGCCATCAGCTACAGTAAGGGCGCTTCTGTAATTCGCATGCTGGAGAACTTCTTAGGCGAGGAAACGTTCAGAAAAGGCTTAAACCGATACCTAACCAGCAATATGTATGACAATGCCCGGACTGAGGACTTGTGGTCAGCTCTGGAGAAAGAATCGGGCCAACCTGTGACTGCCATCATGGATTCCTGGGTAAAGCAGATGGGATACCCAGTTATCCAAGTGGAGTCAGAACGCAGTGGAAATCAGACAAGACTTTCGGTAACCCAAGAGCGCTTCGTATATGATCGGCTATTAGGTGAGACTGAACCAGACACCGAAGTCTGGAGGGTCCCTATCAGCGCCCAACAATCTGGGGAAGATTCCAAGATAACCGTAATGGAAGGGCGTCAAGCGCAGTTGGATTTCCCCGTTGGCGATGATGGTTGGGTAAAGGTCAACCCACTACAGACGGGTTTCTTTCGGGTGAACTACAGTGCAGAGGACTGGCAACGTCTAGTACCTCCGATACAATCTTTAGAGCTTCACGCTACGGACCGACTGGGTGTCCAGAACGATGCTTACGCCTTGTCCAAAGCTGGACTACTTCCTGTGACCCAATTTCTCTCACTTGCGCAAGCCTACCAGAACGAGGACGACGCATCGGTGTGGAGTGACTTGGCCAGCAATCTTCGCGACATCGAGCAACTGATTTGCGAAGAACCAATCCACTCAGCCTACCAAAGTTTCGCTCGGGAAATATTCGGCCCAGCGGCCCGTAAAATTGGCTGGGACCCAAAGTCAGGCGAAGGCCATCTGGGCGCCCTACTCAGATCCACTGTGCTGAGCCAGGCCGGTAGTTATCTTGACCCCGACGTAAACTCCCAAGCCAAGGATCGGTTTAATCAATATATAAACGACCGAGAATCTCTGGCCCCAGATATTAGAGGTGTGGTTTTCGCCTTAGCTGCCCAAAGTGGAGGGAAGGAGATCTACGACCAGATCTGGCAACTGGAAGGCGAGACAGACCTGTCGGAAGAGAAAATTCGCCTGTTGATGGCCCTATCACGTTTCCAAGAACCAGAGCTTCTTAGCGCCACTTTGGCCGACACGTTATCTTCTAAGGTAAGATCTCAAGATTGCATCACTATGGTTGCCAGTGTGGCCGCCAACCCAAAGGGCCGAGACCTAGCCTGGGAATTCGTCAAAGACAACTGGACCGAGTTTGACCGGCGCTACGGCGGAGGAGGATTCGGTCTTATGCGCCTTGTGTCTATTTGTAGCCATTTCAATTCCCAAGAAAAGGCTGACGAAGTAGACAGTTTCTTTGCCGAGCACCCTGCTCCAGCCGCCGAGAGGACTATCCTGCAAGCACTAGAGCGGGTTCGATTGAACATCAAATGGCTGGAGCAGAACCGACAGGAATTGACTGACTGGTTCGCCCAGTAGAAGATTAAACTGAACATACAAACTTTAAAGTAGATAGGTGAATCCTGTCTATACTCCTGGAATATATGTCAACTATTTCTAACATCAATGAACTGAAATCGGCGCTAGGTAAACGTTTGCTCGTGATCGACGGCGCTATGGGAACCGCCATTCAAAACCGGAACCTAGGACCTGATGACTTTGGAGGCCCAGAATACGAAGGGTGCAACGAATATCTGACAGTAACCCGGCCTACTGTTATAGAAGACATCCACCGAAGCTACCTGGAAGCAGGGGCCGACATTATCGAGACAAACACATTCGGTTCAACCCCGGTAGTATTGGCGGAATACGATCTGGCCCAAGAAGCACGTCGTCTTAATCGGGAAGCAGCGAGTCTAGCCCGCCGTACGGCCGATGACATATCTACCCCAGGGAAACCGCGGTTCGTTGCTGGGTCAATGGGACCTACCACGAAAACCATCTCTGTCACTGGTGGAATAACTTTCGAAGAACTAGCCGATGGATACCATATCCAGGCCGCAGGCCTTATCGAAGGCGGTGTCGACTTATTACTCCTAGAGACTAGCCAAGACACCTTGAACGTCAAAGCCGGCCTAGAGGGCATAGACCGGGCCTTCGTTGAATTGTGCCAAGAAGTACCAGTAGCAATCCAGGGTACCGTTGAACCCATGGGGACTCTGCTGGCTGGCCAGGACGTCGAAGCCTTCTATACTTCTTTATCTCACCGCGACTTGCTTTGGATAGGACTAAACTGCGCGACTGGCCCTAGCTTCATGACCGACCACATCAGAACCCTCGCTTCTTTATCTAAGTTCCCCGTGGCATGCGTCCCGAATGCTGGGATGCCAGACGAAAACGGCAACTACAACGAAACTCCAGAGGCAATGGCAGATACAGTCGGCCGATTCGCCGAGTCCGGCTGGGTCAACTTGGTCGGTGGATGTTGTGGAACCGTACCCAAACATATAGAACTGCTCGCAGATATGGCGACGGGTAAGCCCGTGCGCCCTGGAATCGTATCCGATGAAACCAGAGTTTCTGGGATCGAAACTCTACTAGTGGACGACGAAGTTCGGCCGGCAATAGTAGGAGAGCGTACCAACGTATTAGGTAGCAGGAGATTTCGACGCCTCATAGCCGAAGGTTCGTTCGAAGAAGCGGCTGAGATAGGACGGCGCCAAGTCAGAAATGGAGCCCACATCTTAGACGTATGCCTTCAGGATCCTGATCGAGACGAGGCATCTGATGTATCCGACTTCCTGGATTTAGTGACAAAAAAAGTAAAAGCGCCATTCATGATCGACTCTACAGATTCGACAGTGATCGAATTGGCCCTGACAAAACTACAAGGCAAGTCCATCATCAATTCCATTAACTTAGAAGACGGAGAAGCCCGGTTCCAGACCGTAGTACCACTGGCTCGTCGGTTTGGAGCAGCCCTAGTTGTTGGTTGCATAGATGACGACAAAGAGCAAGCGCAGGCCATCACTAGGGAACGCAAGTTGGAAGTCGCAATACGATCTGCCAAATTGCTTACAGAAAAATATGGAGTCCCCATCGAAGATATCATCTTCGACCCATTGGTTTTCCCAGTAGGTACCGGCGACGAAAACTACGTCGGCTCAGGGGCTGAGACGATCGAAGGGGTAAGGCTGATCAAAGAAGCCCTGCCCGGAGCCAAAACGGTACTTGGGATCTCAAATGTATCCTTTGGACTACCCGCATCGGGCAGGGAGGTACTCAATTCGGTCTTCCTCTACCATTGTGTTCAAGCAGGGTTAGATATGGCCATCGTCAACTCAGAAGGTATGGAGCGTTATGCGTCCATACCTGATGAAGAGCGGAGACTGGCAGAAGACCTTATCTGGTCACAGGGAGACGACCCGGTTGCCGCATTCGCCAATCATTTTCGAGAAAAAGCCCCAAAGGCCACGTCAGAAGAGCGTCTGAACCTACCCTTGGACGAACGCTTGGCTTTAGCTATCATCGAAGGCTCAAAAGAAGGCCTCGCAGAGGATTTAGACGAAGCATTAACCGGTAGATCTCCTTTGGAGATAATAAACGGGCCGCTAATGGATGGCATGACCGAAGTAGGACGGCAATTTAACGCCAACCAGTTAATAGTAGCGGAGGTTCTGCAATCCGCCGAGTCTATGAAATTCTCTGTCAGCCACCTAGAGCCTCATATGGAACAATCGGAAACGACTGTCAAAGGCAAGGTAGTATTAGCCACAGTGAAAGGCGACGTTCACGACATCGGCAAAAATCTAGTCGAGATCATAATGGGCAACAATGGCTACGAAATTATAAATCTAGGAATTAAAGTCCCTCCACAGGACTTGATCCAAGCTTACCAAGAACACCAACCTGACATGATAGGGCTTTCAGGACTCTTGGTTAAATCAGCAGCGATGATGGTGGAGACCGCCCAGGATTTCCAGCAGGCCGGAATATCCTGCCCAGTTCTGGTAGGAGGCGCAGCGCTGTCCAATCGGTTCACTCGACTCCGCATCGCTCCTGAATATGATGGCATGGTAGCCTACGCCCCAGACGCCATGTCAGGTCTCGCGCTCGCAAACACAATCCAAGACGCCGATGAGCGCGCTAAACTTAAAGCTACTTTAGACAGTGAAGCCGAGTCCATGCTGTTGGCTGACGCAGCCAACAGAGACAGTGAAGACAATGCGGAAGATGTACCTCCGGCACAAGTCAAGCACGATTTTGCGATACCAAACCCTCCCGATCTGCGATTACATGTCTTGAACGACCATCCTATGGAAGAGATATTCTCGCTGATCAATCCCCAGATGCTATATGTGAGGCACCTAGGATACAAAGGAAGGTTTGCGGACGACCTGGAAGCAGGCGAATCTGCCGCAGTTGAACTCAGGGATTCCGTCCGGCGTGTAGAAGATCTTGTGTTAGCCCGGCAGGATATTAAAGCTAACGCAATTTTGAAATTCTTTCCCGCTAACTCCGAAGGACAGCGGGTATTAGTGTACGGTTCTGAAGATAGGAAAATCACTGAGGAGTTTTACTTCGGCCGCCAGACTCAGAGGGATGGACTGTGTTTGGCAGACTACCTTATACCTCAGAGTAGCGGACAGGTCGACTACGTCGGCGCGTTTGTGACGTCCATCGGTAACGGTGTCCGTCAGCTAGCAGAGAATTGGATGGCTGAAGGCCAATTCTTAAATGCCCACATCTTGCAGGCTCTGGCATTAGAAAGCGCCGAAGCTTTCGCAGAATTGCTGCACCAACAGATCAGACAGATGTGGGGCTTTGGAGACCCGTCCGGGACTACCCCGCAAGATCTATTTAGAACCCAATACCGCGGTAGGCGATTCTCATTCGGATATCCTGCATGCCCGCGCTTGGAAGACCAAGAGCAGATCTTCCGTATGCTGGAAGTACCGGCCAATCTGGACATTGAGCTGACTGAAGGTTATATGATGGATCCTGAATCGTCTGTTTCAGCTCTGGTATTTCATCATCCTGACGCTAAATATTTTAACCTTAGCGAAAGAGACATAGAGCGGTTGGAAACAGAAATCGACCAGCGATGAATGAGAATAGCGGCGTATCGTTACTATGAAAACGATGAAATTCTCTAGCCACCACTAGCTCAGTGAATGTTGAGCTCGACCAGCACCCAAGCATGTGGGTCATAATTCCGACGTCGTGCCACTACGTATGACATCTCTATTCTAGCGCCCGGAGGAAACGTGGAGCCGATAACTAAGATCGCAGAATCACTTGGTCTAAATCCTGACCATTTGGAACCTTACGGCCGCTATAAAGCCAAAATATCCCTGGATGCCCTCAGATCTCCTGCCGACTACCGAGGGAAACTGGTGGTAGTTACAGGTATTACCCCAACCCCAGCCGGAGAAGGTAAAACCACCACGGCCATAGGGCTCACACAGGGCATGGGTCGGCTCGGACACAAAGTCTCTGTTAACCTGCGAGAACCGACCCTCGGTCCTATTTTTGGTATCAAGGGAGGTGGCACTGGTGGCGGTATGGCCAGGGTTGTACCCGAAGACGAAATCAACATCCACTTCACAGGAGACGCCCACGCTGTCGGCTCTGCACACAACCTGCTAGCAGCCCTAACGGAAAACGCTGTGTTTCGAGGATCGGTACCTGGTTTAGACGCCAGTGGACTGATGTGGAATCGTGTTACCGACGCTTCGGACCGGGGATTAAGGCAAGTAATATCTGGGGTTGGAGGTTCTGGGTACGGGCCGCTGCGTGAAGCGCGCTTCGACATCGTATCTGCATCCGAGATCATGGCCATCTTGGCCTTAGCGGATGACCCTGAAGACCTACGAGCGCGGATTTCCCGAATAGTCGTAGGCGAAACAACCGGTGGGGATCCAGTCACAGTTGACCAGCTGGCAGTATCAGGGGCATTAATGACTCTACTGCACCAGACGGTTATGCCAAACCTGGTACAGACCATGGAAGGGCAGCCGTCCATCATTCACGCAGGGCCCTTTGGTAACATAGCCCACGGGTGTAGTTCCATACTTGCCGACAAAATGGCCTTAGGCTATGCAGATTATGTCATCACTGAAGCTGGGTTCGCATCCGATCTAGGCTTTGAGAAATTCATGCACATCAAGACTCGTCAGAGCGGGCTGCTGCCAAGCGCAGCCGTACTAGTGGCATCTGCTAGAGCACTCAAGTGGCACGGCGGCACGAGGCGGAGGGACCTTGGAAATCCTGACCCAGGAGCCGTCCTCACTGGGGGAGATAACCTCGCTCATCACATCGGCATAGTCACTGGATTCGGATTACCCTGCGTGGTGGCCATAAACCGGTTTGGAACTGACAGCCCCGATGAATTGGCGGCTGTTAAGCAGATCGCCATGAACGCCGGGGCTACGGCAGCGGTAGAGTGTGATGGCTTTGCCCAAGGCGGGGCTGGAGGAGAAAACTTGGCCCAAGCGGTCGTAGATGCTTCTCAAGGCGACCCGCAGATTAGCTACGCATACGCAACCGATGCTTCCGCTCAGGATAAGGTGCTAGCACTAGCCCAGAAGATCTATAACGCAGCCGATGTCTCATGGGCTCCTGAGGCCCGCCGTAAACTGCAGCATTTCGAAGAAAATGGCTGGGGCGGTCTCCCGATCTGCATGGCCAAGACCCACCTCTCGATATCGCATGACCAGAGTCTCAAGGGACGCCCAGGAGGCTATACATTCCCCATAACCGACATTCGCGCCTCTGTAGGGGCCGGCTTCCTGTACGCCTTGGCTGGACGGATAGAGACTCTTCCAGGGCTCCCAACACGGCCCAGAGCGTTGGACATGGACGTCACAAACGAAGGCGATGTCCTGGGACTGAGCTAAGGACATACGTCTTAATTTACCAGACGGATAGACGATTCCAACATACTAGTAGCTAAGGAAACGAAATGCGGGTAACAATGATTCATGCGATTCCCGAGTCGATACCTCCAGTGCGTTTGGCGTTCGATGACGAATTTCCGGAAGCGGAAATCATCAATGTGCTCGACGAAACACTACTAATCGACTTCGATGACAAACTGACTCCACCTCTGCGGCAACGCATGAGCAACCTAATCAGGTATTGCCAGGACAATCATGCTGATGCCATCGGTCTAGCATGCTCGGTCTATGCCCCTGTAGTCGACTCGGAGAAAGACTTACTGGAAATTCCGTTAGTCTCAAGTTATGGCCCTGTAATGTCAGATGCTGTAGCCGCTGGGACTAGGATAGGGTTGATTGCTTCCGTGTCTGCAACGTTAAGCGACGCAGAATACTACCTGCGATTAGCAGCCCAAAAAGCCGGAACTACTGTTGAACCAAATTTATGTCTAGCTGAAGACTTGGTGACAGTGATGCGTGCTGAAGGCCAAACAGGCTTGGAGCGCCGATTAGAAGAAGAGGCTCTCAAGTTGGCACCCGAAGTAGACGCCATATTGCTTGGACAATTCTCATTTGCAGCCGCACTTTCTCATCTCCAGCAGGTATCACCGGTTCCAGTCCTGTCTGCCCCTCACAGCAGCGCCCGTGCACTGAAAATCTTGCTAAGCTGAAACAGCCTAACAAAACATCTACCTCGGACATCGCCGTATCCATACTAGATTTACTGTAGAT
>ENA-UPTF01001387-UPTF01001387.1-marine-metagenome-genome-assembly--contig:-NODE-1387-length-15244-cov-8.884948_pt1 | contig 15244 bp, 17 predicted proteins | sample MGYA00238166_ERZ767019 | MGnify/ENA primary metagenome ERZ767019 (study PRJEB28930, sample SAMN06266391) | marine metagenome | isolation source: Sea water from 250 m depth | place: Atlantic Ocean...
CCAAAATAAATATTTCTACAAATATATTAGAAAGATAATACATACATAACAGAATCAGATAAGATTTTTATATTAGGTTTACATAGTATCCTTATATCAGTTGGAGATGTTTCGAAATCATATACTAATTCAACACCAACGGTTTCTCCATTTTCTATACCATATTTAACAGTATTTTTTCCCCTATAGGGGTCTATTTGCCCTTGTCGCTTTATTTGATTCTCAACTCTTACAAGAGTAATAGCAGCAAAATCTAATGGCCAATTTTGCTGATTGGTTATATCTAAGTCTATGAATACTTTATTATCTTTATTACTCGCCCTTATCAATTCAAACTTCACATCATTAGCGACGCCCACATTTTTCTTACAAGTAACTAAAACCGTATCTTTATTTTCGCAATAAGATTTATTGTCTCCAACGCTTAAGACAAAGGCGTAGGTTTTATCTTGAATTAAATTTCTTGGATATAAAAAATATGGATTTTGTTTTTTTGATTCAACTTGACTTAAAGAAATATCATTATCAGCAATAGTCCAATTATACTCAATTTTATTATCCGTATCTTTAGAGCCAGAGCCATCAAGAAAAACTTTTTTATCAATTGGTGCAATAAAATCAATACCTGCATCTGCCATAGGTGGGCTATCATTGATGATGCTAACTAATACAGTATCATGATCATATAAACCGGTAATATCAGTCACAGTCAGGACAAATATAAAATCTCTGTCTATAGTAGAATCAGAAATAGTATATTCCACAATAGACGTGTCAAATACCACTGGCTTACTTTGATCCAGCATCTCCCAATTAAATTTTAATTCATCATTGTCTGGATCCCAAGATTTAGCCCCGTCCAATGTAAAACTGGTGTTGCAACCATCGCTAACTTTTATATCATCTCCAGCTATTGCTATTGGAGGATCTTCTACAGGAGAAACATTGATCCCAAAATCAAAACTGGTTGAATCTTTATTATCTGAAACTGTTAATAATACTTTCAGTCTCCCAAAATAATTTTTTACTGGTTTAATAATGAGTTTGTCATCAATTATTTCAGTTTCCGAATTTTTATTGGCTTTTGAATTAAAGATGTAACGATCTCCATCAATATCTTTAGCTGTAAGTTTTAATATAAGCTCCGTATCTTCTTTCATGGACTGAGGGGCTATAGCTAAGACCCCCGGCATCGGATTAATAAGTGTTATATTCGTGTCTACTGAACTAGAACCATCAAATGTTTTTAAGGTTAATGGGGCAGTCCCTTCATAATCCTTATTCGGTTTAACAGTTAATAAATTATCGTTCACTGTTACATCAGCGCTAGCATCAGTATTGACACTGTAGATCAAGCTATCACCATCAATATCAGTGGCCAGCATTCTTAAATTTATTTTTTCTTTTTTTGCATCAGGGATAATTGAAGTTAGAACAGGAGCATCATTTACAGGTGTTACCTTTAAAACAAATTTTATTTTATCCTTTGATGTCCCATCATCTACATACACTAAAACATCTATTTCACCATTAAAATCATTTTCAGGTGTTACGCGTAATTGGTCATTATCTATTTCTACTTTTGCATTTTCCCCAGCATCTGCACTGTATGTAAGAGAATCGCCATCAACATCAGTTGCTGAAAGTGACAATCGCAAATAACTGTCTTCGACTATAGACTTGGACCCTATCGAATCAAGTACAGGGGGATCATTTACTGGCACAACTTGGATATTAAAATTGGACTCCTCTGTGTCTTGGCCATCTGAGACAGCAATTGAAACATAAATTGGGCCATTATAATCTTGATTTGGGATAACGGTTAACATATCACCTTCGGTCTCCACTATACCATGACCATCAATGGTGGCACCATAAGTTAGATTATCGCCATCCATATCTATTGCAAATAAGTTTAATGAAAGTTCAGAATCTTCATCGATAGACTGTGTTTCTATATCTGCAAGCATGGGTATATCATTTACCGGGGTTACTTTTAATATAAAACTCATATCAAGTTTAAGATCAACAAAGATATAGCCATGGAAATCTTCTTTTGGGGTAATAATAAGGTGACTGTCTGTTCTTTTAAAAGAAGCATTGCTGTCAACCATAGCTTCGTAGGTTACTGGTGACTCTAATACTGGGACACTAAGGATAAATTCTGTGTCTTCGGGGATACTATGAGAACCCTTTATAAGAGCAGTTACCCACTTTGGCTCAGGTGCCTCTCCAAAAATCCAATCCTGAGTGGGATCATCATAATCATCCAGATCGGTCTGCGCAGAGATTATACAAAATAAAAATGAATAGGCTACTAAAAGTATAGTAATAAAATTTCTATATATTCTCAAAACTTTCGTTTTTTGATTTTATGAACGCATCAAAATATATTTCGACCCTCCTGTTTTCTGCTCGAGCCTCTTCTATCTCTGCTCTATCTTTTATTTTGTTTATGTCGCGTTTTGGCCTGAATTCTCCATAGCCAAGAGCCGAGAAATAATGTTGATCCATTTCTGCAAGTTCACTCAAACGCTGTACAAGATTTAAAGATCTTGCAGAGCTAAGTTCCCAGTTATTTCTGAATTTAGAATTCATTGGAATAGGTTTATCATCAGTATGCCCCTCACACCGCACCTCAATATTTAAGGTGTCATTTGCTCTTTTAATGTATTCAAATAGCGGTTCCCAGCGATCTTGCGTATGAAGATTCATTAAGGTAGAGGTGCGTATTAGGCCTCCAATTTGGACTAGAATTGGGTCCGCCTCAGGGCTTAAATCTGCTGATAGAGACTTAAATAATTTTGCCCCGGTCAACGTGATCTTTATTCCTTTTGTTACTCGTTCTATTTCTACTAGATTACTTTGGTCTAGAGGCCTTAACTCTTTTTCTGTTTCATCTAGTATAATATTAATCAAACGGTCTACATGAGACTCAGCATCATTAAGAATAACCAGAAGCAAAACAAAAAAGGTTAATAACAAGGTCGTCAGATCGGCAAAAGTAAGCGCCCAGGCAGTAGTTTTTGCTCTGGCTTCTTCTTGCGATATTGGTTTCCTAAATTCCAGACTTATACCTCTTTCTTTTCTGACATTTTTCTTTCTGACAGGGCAACAAAAGTCATCAATTTCTCTCTGATTAGAATAGGATGTTCTCTACCATGTATACTAATTATACCTTCTAAAACGATATTTTTTAGCATCAACTCATTTTCAGACCTTCGTTTTAGCTTTCCAGCAATTGGAAGAAAAACCATGTTCGCAAAAAACACTCCATAAAAGGTAGTTATTAACGCGGTCCCCATCCCCGAAAGAAGAGACGCAAACTGTTCAGCCACATTAAAGTCTATGGAAGATGTTTCTCCTGACATTTGAAACTTATTCATCATAATAATTAGCCCGAGAACCGTCCCCAGCATTCCAAAAGCAGGCGCATAGGCGGCCATGTATAATATTATTTCTTGAGCTCCAATATGACGAGTAGAAATATTATTTAAGTCCATAGATAGAAAAGTTCTTAGTCGGCTAGAGTCACGCTCGTTGATAGCTAGCTCTACACCATTTCTCAGAAAGACACTATCAATTTCACTAAGGCCGGACTCTAAAGATAAAAGTCCATCTTTGCGAGATTTTTCAGCTAAAACCACAATATTATCTATCATACCAGTAAAATCAAATTTTTCAGACAAAATTACATTTTTAAATACTTTACCTAGGCCAAGGACTGCTTTTAGTGGATAATTAACAAGTGTCGCACACAACACTCCTCCAACCACAATAAAAACTGATTGAGGCTGGAAAAACCAAGCTAATTGTTCCCACCTGAATCCCGAGCCTTCTGTGGGAATGATTGTAGGCGTATCTCCTTCAGGCCAAACCATTGCCACAAAAATACAAATAACACCCGATACTAAACCTATGACGGTCCCAAAATCCCATTCTGATTTCATAAACGATTCATTTTATTTAAAGTGCAATATTAATCTTTTTGTCCATCTTTTGACATAGTCTTACTGGCTTCATATAATTTACTTTTCTCCTTATCTGATAGTCCAATAAAACCAACTTTTTGAATCTTTTCCAAGATCACATCAATGTCTTTTTGAAGCATTTTCTTTTTTATAGACTTCTCTTCATATCTTTGAACCTGAAATTCAATAGTTTTTTTACGTATTGCAAACCAGATATCACGCCATCTCCACTTCTTTTTGAGCAACACATATCCAATAAACATGCCCGAGATGTGGGTTACATGACTGATTCCATCAGCATTTCCAAGCAGTCCAAAAAAAGCTATTGATCCCATAATAATTACAAGCCACATTGACCTCACTGGAATTAACCCCCATATATATAACATTCTATTAGGGTAAGATATACCATATGCTAGTAGAATTCCATATACAGCACCACTGGCACCAATAACAGGATTATCTGAACTTATCTGAAAAAAATATGTTATCAAGCCTGAGCCAATACCTGTAGTAAAGTAATATCTAAGAAATTTCGTTTTCCCCCATGCTTCCTCTAGCTCTCTTCCAAAAACCCACAGCCCAAGCATATTTAATAAAATATGTGATATGCCTACAGAAGAATAAAAAGGGGCATGAAAAAACAAATAAGTGAAAGGCTGCCACAGCATTAAGTCTGATATAAAAGTACTAGGGACCAGTCCAAATAGCCTGAAGAAGACATCTTCTTTACCGGAAACTGATTGTAGTATATATATACCAAAATTAACAGATACCAAAATCTTAATAGCATCTGTAAATAATTGAGGTTTATAAGCAACCTCTCCAGGATTAAACTGTAATCTATATTTCATAGTATGACTTAAATATACATATTTAATATTAAAGCAATCCTTAATAAAAAATATTTGCTATACGGTAATTAGAACATCTCTAGCAACTTTAAATGATTTCAGACGATCAAATCCTTCAAAATGATAACATAATTGTTGAAATAGATAATTAGATATTATTTTTTTATCTTTTTTTGAAACATTATCAAATATTATTCGCTCCACGCGTCTATTTATCAAATGTTGCAAAACTTTTAAACTGTTTTCTCCTTCTCCAGGGTCAGGAAAGCTATATTCATTTATTTTATTATTCGTCAAATCAATCCCGAATCCCATTTCAGATAACAGCTCACTCTCATAAAACCAAAAAGCAAGGTTTGGTTCAACACTTCCTTTTTCGAAATAATTAATTACATTAATTAAAATTGTAAATAATGTAGGATGTGGATCATTTTTTTCTAATGTAAAATCTGTTATTTCAAGTATAGACTGTAACAATGTCATCTTTTTCAATGAGGAAGAGATCTTTAACCAGATATTGACAAAGTTAACTTTTGAGACAATTTGTAGATCCCTTTTTTCTTTTTCATTATAAATAATTTGAATATGACTAAGAGGCTGAAAATATGGGGCTATCAAATTTTTTTTTGATTGTGCACCTTTAATGATAAATGAAACTTTCCCTTTATCTTTGGTAAAACACCTTGAAATCAAACTTGTTTCACCATAGGGAAATGTTTTTAAAACAATGGCTGTCGTGTTAACAATCATTTTGACCCATTAGGATCAATAGGCCTTAGCATATATTACTTCGTGTTTAGCAGGGCTACCAGAGTAAATACAGTTAAGGTTTTTTGGGTTTTCATCAAAAGGAATACAACGAATAGTTGCTTTGGTTTCCTCTTTTATTTTTGATTCGGTTTCATCTGATCCATCCCAACCACATCTGATAAATCCACCAGACTCAATAATATTTTTAAACTCTTCATATGACTGAACCGTGTGAGTATTGTTATCTCTAAATAATTTAGCCTGATTCAATAAACTGTTTTGAATATCTATTAGAAGTTCATTTATTTTATCACTCATTTGATCACATTGTATCGAATATTTTTCTCCATTATCTCGACGAGCTAAAACAACTTTATTTGATTCAACATCCCTAGGCCCAATTTCCATTCTAACTGGTACGCCCTTCATCTCCCACTCGTTAAACTTATATCCAGGTGAAGAGTCACTCCAGTCTACAGAATAACGTACTTCACTATTCTCTAAACTACTTATTATAGAATGAATATACTGTTTAACCTCTTGTTTTTGCTGAGCATCTCTAAAAATAGGGATTAACACCACCTGAATTGGCGCAATATTTGGTGGTATTCTGAGTCCTTTTTGGTCACCATGTGCAAGAATTACACCACCAATAAGTCGAGTACTTATCCCCCAACTTGTTGCCCAAACAAATTCTTCTTTATTGTCTTCCGTTTGGAACTTCACATCAAATGCTTTAGCAAAATTTTGCCCTAAATTATGCGATGTGCCTGCCTGGAGAGCTCTCTTATCTAACATCATCGCCTCGATACAGTAGGTTCTATCAGCGCCAGCAAATTTTTCCGATTCAGTTTTCAAACCTGTAAAGACTGGAATAGCCAAATAATCTTCGGCTAATTTTCGATAAAGCTCAAGAATATCTAGGGTCTCTTTTTCGGCTTCTTCCTTGTTTTGATGCGCTGTGTGTCCCTCTTGCCATAAAAACTCAGTGGTCCTTAAAAATAGTCTGGTTCTCATTTCCCATCTTACGACGTTAGCCCATTGGTTTATCAGTATCGGTAGATCTCTATAAGATTGTATCCATTTTTTATACATAGACCATATAACTGTCTCAGATGTTGGTCTAATTATAACCTCCTCTTCTAGGCGAGATTCTGGATCAACTACTATATCATTATCTTCAGACTTAAGTCTGGTATGAGTTACAACAGCACATTCTTTCGCAAAACCATCAACATGTTCTGCCTCTTTAGCTAAAAACGATTTTGGTATTAATAATGGGAAATAAGCGTTTGTGTGCCCAGTTTTTTTAATCATATTGTCAAAAACTTCTTTTATATTTTCCCAAAGCTGAAACCCATACGGTTTGATGACCATTGTCCCTTTAACGGGGCCATAGTCAGCTAGACCGGCTTTCGTAACTATCTTATTATACCAGCTGGAAATATCTGTGTCTATATCTGGAATATTCTTACTCATAAATTGTATGTCATTTTCATTAAAATAAAATTACTTGGTTGAATTGATTCGACCAAGTGCTTTACTGGTGTTTTTTATCTATTTTAAGTATCTATTATAGATAAAAATTTTGATTATATGATAAGTCATAACAGAATAAAACAAATTCTATCTCTTAAAACCAAAAAAGGGCGCGAAAAAGAAAAGTTATTTATAATAGAGGGAGCCCGATGTGTTCAATCTTATATTAATAGCAGCAACCTGATTAAAGAAATATTTATGAATAAAGATTTTGCTATGATTAATAGAAAAATAATGCGATTATGCGATAAACAAAACATTATTTATCGTGTCGTCCCCGATAAGGATATGAAGAATTTATCCAACACAAAAACGCCATCAGGAATTATTGGAATTTGCATGTTTAAATCCCTGCCTAGTTTAAACTATGATTCAAAAAGATGGTTATATCTATATGAAATATCAGACCCTGGGAATTTAGGGGCGCTATTGAGATCAGCAGCTTGGTTTAATATAAAAAATATTGCTCTATCAAAAAATTCTGCAGACCCACTAAACCCCAAAGTTGTTCGTTCCGCTGTAGGAGCACATACATATTTAAATATCTATCAAGATATTGACTATCAAACCTATCTTAATCATGAATATTTCATAATAGGAGCAGATCAAAACGGTCCTCATCAAATAGAAAATTCAGATCATAATAAAAAAATTGTGCTTGTTTTGGGAAACGAATCAAGAGGAATTGATATATCAATAAAAAATAAAATGAATAAACTTATTTCAATTGAAAAACTAGGATATGGGGAATCACTGAATCTTGCAATAGCTGGATCAATATTAATGAAAAATATAGCCATTAAATAAAATGGGGCATCATCTCAGATGCCCCATTTATAGTGCTGGTTAATATTTTAAAGTCTTTATTTACTGGCATCAAACATAATCTTACTGTTTTATCAAAACAACCTCTATTTTCATTATTCCAAGCCATTTTAACAAAATAAATCATCTTTTCTATATAAAAAACGTACGATGTAAGTTCCGAAGTATGAATCCTCAGGAGCCTGATTATCATGAACAATGTAATAAGCATTGGAGCCGTATTTGGCATCGTCGTCTTGTCGGTTATTTCCGCGTTTACAGTTGGCGGATTAATCATGGGGATTTCTACGTCTTCTCCTGAACAAACAGATAAACTATATATTTATATTTCTTTTTTCTTAGGACAGGGAATTATACTTGTTCCGCCACTTTATTTTTTAACTATTAAACAACGACCCCTCCTTAAATCATTAAGAATAAAGATGGTTTCTCTGCCGGCTATTCAGTATTCACTCATATTTAGCATTGGGGTGTTAATTATCATTGATACAATAGATAGAATAATACATCAAATTATACCTACCCCTGATTATATAATTGATTTAAGTGGAATAATGCAACCTGATTCAACACTTGGATATGTGTTTCTTTTTCTAGCTGTTGTTATTGTAGCCCCCGTCGGAGAGGAAATAGTTTTTCGTGGATTCTTACAGAAATTTTTAGAAGAACATTGGAAAGATATAACCCGCGCTGTTCTTGTAACTAGCCTCTTTTTTGCAATGATACACTTTAATCCATTTTGGATTATTCAGATATACATATTAGGCGTTTTGCTTGGGTTTTTATCCTGGAAAACAAAATCCGTAATCCCAAGTATTATGCTTCATAGCATAAATAATGGAGCTGCGTATATACTATCTATCTTTGATGATATTAACCTTAATTTTTATTTGTGGAATAACCATGTGTCTCCAATTTTTATTTTCATAGCTATTTATTTAATATATAAGGGCTTAGAAGGATTAAATATTACTGAGGTTTGATATGCGTAAAGAAATGTTTAACCATGAAATAAATATATTGAGAGATACCTATCGTCGCTTACTTAGACGGCAGGCGAAAACAAATCTTATTAAACTTACTAGAAAAACGCATCCGGCTGATTTGGCCACGGTATATAGACATTTTACTGATGAAGAACAAATTGAGATATTTACTTTGATGAATGAAAATGAACATACTGCTGAATTTTTGTCAGAATTGGATGACGCTTTAGTTAATGATCTCTTAGCGAATGAGAGCCTAGAACGGATAGCATCAATAATTGAAAAAGCTCCCACAAATGATCAAAGCGGCATCCTAAATGTCCTAGAAGAAGAAAAAGCAAAAGCAGTTATTGAACTATTAAATGCTGACGAGCAGGAAGAGATAGCTGAGATAATGGGCTATCCTGAAGATAGTGCCGGAGCATTAATGAATACAGAAGTATTTACACTACATGAAGGAATCACTGCTGGTGAGGCAATAAAAACATTACAAGATCAAGAAGAAGCTGAGATGGTTTTTTACCTTTACATAACTGATAATGATGATCGTTTGGTTGGCGTTATATCACTTCGCGCGTTAACTACCACACCTTCTTCTACCACACTCAAAGACATGATGATCAAAAATGTCCACTCAATAAGGCCAGAAACAGATCAGGAAGAAGTTGCACGAGTTGTTGCACAATATAATTATTTAGCTGTTCCTGTTATTGATCCTGATTCACATCTTTTAGGTATTGTTACAGTGGATGATGTTGTAGATGTAATTCGAGAAGAAGCCACGGAAGATTTTTTACAAATGGCTGGCGCGGGTAAAGATAGAGAAATATTATTAAAATCAAGCTGGGAGAATGCGAAAACAAGATTACCGTGGCTTTTTGCTAGTTGGGTTGGTGGTGTGATTGCAGCCTATTTAATAGGGATATTTGAAAATATGCTTGAAAACATAATTACACTTGCTGCTTTTATTCCTGTTATCCTAGGTATGGGGGGGAATATTGCTACCCAATCATCAACAATAATAGTTAGGGGAATGGCAACCGGAAGAGTAAATATTGGAGGGGAGATCAAGCTAATTCTAAAAGAGATGCAGGTAGGTCTCTTGCTTGGAATTCTGTACGGCATATTGTTAGGAGTCTTTGCGAAAATTATCTTTGTTAATGCCCATGAATATCTTGGTGTTGTAGTAGGTTTAAGTATTTGTGTGTCCATGATAGTTGCTGCTACAGTTGGAACTATAATTCCACTAATATTAAGAAAATTAGATATAGACCCCGCTGTGGCCACGGGGCCATTTGTGACCACTAGTATAGATATTTTAGGTGTATTGTTTTATTTTTTAATCGCCGGACTATTTTTATCAATCTAATATGGATTTGTTTCTTTTATTAGGGACAGGTGTCTATTTTTGTTTTGTTGTAATAATTTTTTCTGGATTACTTTTTAGAAAAAAGATGATACATCCTCAGTCTAATCTTCCTCCAGTTTCAGTAGTTATTTCTGCTAGAAATGAAGAAAAAAATATTTCTAATCTATTAAATGACCTTGTCCATCAATCTATAGACAAAAACCATTTAGAAATCCTTATTGCAAATGATCGCTCTGATGATAGAACTGGTGAGATTATTGATCGATTCGCGTCTGACTATTCATTTATTAAAACAATCCATATTGATAAAAAACATACTATGACTCCAAAAAAGTATGCACTAACCCAGGCAATAGATAACTCAAGCGGTGAAATCATTATTGCCACAGACGCAGACTGCAGAGTACCTAGAGACTGGGTAAAAAGCATGGGCCTTTTAGTACAAAATACTGGGAAAATAGTAATCGGATATTCGAAAATAGATAGTGGCAATACACTGATTAATGAATTCCAGAAAATAGATTTTTTAGGAATAATGGCTGCCAATGGGGGTCTATTAACCCATGGCATAGTATGTTCAGGCTCAGGACAGAATCTTGCATATAAAAAAGAAGATTTTTACAAAATAAACGGGTTTGAACCTGTAAAAGATCAAACCTCTGGAGATGATATGTACATGGTCCAGACTATATCATCATTAAAAGGCGCCATCTTTAATTACGACCCCGATAGCTTTGTGTCAACTTTGCCCAAGAAATCGATTACAGGCTATCTAAACCAGAGAATCCGTTGGTCTTCTAACTCTAAATCCACATTAAGAAGTAACCCTTTATTTTTCGGTTTTTTACTTTCTGCCTTTTTAGCGAATTGCTGTATTCTTTATAGCATCATATTACCCTCTAGCCTTTCGATATTTTTAATTACCATTAAATTTTTTTTGGAAGCTTTTGTTATCTTTATAGGGTCTAGATTATTTTTAACGTCTGTTTCAATAACTGCTTATATCATATGGAATCTGGCCCAACCTATTTACATTCCAATTGTTGGTATCTCCGGATTAATCGGCAAATACTCATGGAAAGAATAAATTATAATGCTTCTATCGTAAAATGAACCGACTTTCAATAATATCTTATTATAAATGGAAAATATTATTTTGGAGTATTTTATTTTCCTTAATAGGCGCTGCATTGGTTTATGGCCCTGAGTATGGAATAAACCAGAGAATCGTAGTTTTTATTACTCTAGTACTAGGAATATTCACACAGGTATTCACAGGAATAACCTCATTAATCGCTTTAATCCCGTTTTTTGGCCCTTTTATTCTGAAAGTAATATCAATACCTATCTTTTATATATTAAACGCTGTCGGCTGGATTGTTTCCGGTGTTGCTATAAAAAAAGGATATGTTAATGAATTATCAAAAAGTAGAACTGTTACTCTCGCTCTATTGATTGGTATTATTATTGGCTATATACTAGGAAATTTAATCCCATTAGAATAATGACAATATTAGTACTACAAGGACCAAACCTTAACCTTCTAGGTTTAAAATCATCGACCACTAACAAATCACTAACACTAGATAAATTTAACCGGGCAATTAGACTGCACGTTAGAAACAAAGAAATCAAACTAAAGATTATACAAACACATAAAGAATACATCGCGCTTAACTTCATTCAGAGGAATAGAAACCAGGCAAAAGGGTTAGTTATTATTCCTACTTCTTGGGCAAAGTACAATCAAACCATACTAGAGACTATTCACCTGTCGAAACTTCCTACAGCATCCATTTATTTTGAAAAATCAATTAGCTTCGGAACACAAGAAAATGAGTCTATCCTTTTGGGGGATAACATTAAACCTTTTACTGGGCATCCGATTGATGCTACAATATCAGCAATAGACTATATTGCTAAAATTAAATGATAAGATTTTTTCTTTTTATACTCCTCTCTCAGCTTCTTCCATCTCAAAACCTGGAAAATTCAAACACCTCACCAATACATATACTTGGAACCATAAATAAATTAGAAAAGCCTACACAACTTGATACAGCATTTAACCCTTTGTGGGTAAAAGATTTAAGCCTTCTTCTACCCTGTAAAAAAGTGAAAATCCCGAAGCGAGCGTCTCGACTTCCAAATGCTCCTCGGTCTTATAGAAATGGCACTCACAAAGGCATAGATTTCTTTGCTAACTGGGGGACAGAAGTTAGAGCCGTGGCCAAAGGATTTGTCATACGTGCAGACCATAATTATCAAGAATACCCTGCTGATTTTAGGGTAAAGCTTCTTCAATCATCAGCCAGAGTAGGTCACACACCTTCTGATATATTTAACAGTGTTCTTTTAGGAAAAGCTGTTTTCTTAGATCATGGATTTGATTTAGTGCCTGGATTCAGAGTGATTACGATCTATGCTCACCTATCTAGTATTGACAATAATATCGTTGGTGGCGCGGAAATAGAAGCTGGCCAGATCATAGGGAAAACCGGAAACACAGGAACTAGGCCTAGCACACTTGGCACAAAGAATGAGGCTCATTTACACTGGGAGATGATACTACAAAAAGATAATAAAGAAATATACCTAGGAAAAGACATGGAATTTGAAACGCTTTACAGTATGCTGATCGATATCTTTCAAAGTAGCTAAATCTATAGGTTCATTATTAACTCTGTCAGAATATCAATGTCTACATTGTTTACCTCACCATCACTGTTTTGGTCTGCCTTTTCATGGTACTGACCTTCTATGATCAATTCAATAACAGCCACTAAATCATATACATTAATCAAATGATCGCTTGTGAGATCCCCAACTTCGGTGTCTAAATAATTCAGTTCATATTTTTTTGCTCTTGCTGTGTTTCCAGAGTGCTCCTGAATATTCTCAAAATTATAGTCCCAGACAATGTCCCCCTGGATATCTATTTCAAATATATATTTTTCTTGTGACACCGTTACAAACGTGTTTCCATTTTGAAGCCTATATGCACCAGATTGATCTGGTGACCAGCAGCTTCCTGAGTAGTTGTACTGTGATCAATGATAAAGATTTCATCAAAATGTCTTGATGAAAACACTATCTGTTCTAATTGTTGATTATATGCAATCGCATTTGAGTGTAACCAGTCACCACCATTTGGATTAGTAAAATTTCCAATATTAATATTGATAAGCTCCGGATGATCAGAAACGACACCATAATTTGGTAAACTTGAGTCCACATCTTGGATAAGATGATCCCAGATATGCCACTCCCAAACGATGATACCACTATCAGGTACCACCGGCTGAATCTCTACGATCATAAGCGGCCACATTTCATTAATAATATTTATCCTACCATAATTTTGGGCCTCTTGAAGACTTTTCTTTTCCCAGGCCAATACTAGTATATTTCCATTTGGCAATACTTCAAAATCATGATGCGGATGAAAGAGATCACTATAAAACCTATAGCTCCATAGAATATTCCCAGCCCAGTCCAATTTTTCAAAAATGCCACCAACGGGGCCATGTGAATTCCCAAACGAATGATCTTGAGACCTTGATTGAACGATAATAGATCTGTCAGTGTTTAAATGAGGTATCCCAATAACTCCGCCTAAATGGTCCCACGTATTTATATATAAGTAGTTATTGTTCATTAAGTACGTGTTAGAGGTTCCAACGCCTTGACTGTTAGAATAAATAATCAGTCCATTATATACGCTACTATAAATACATCTAGTACATAGAAAATAAACAAATAATATAAAAATAAAACGGCGCATAAAAAAAAGGGCAGATAAAACATCTGCCCTTTTTGATTCTAGTTATTATAAATAATTCTAGAAAGCTACTCGAAGTGCGACAACTGAGTTTGTGCCAAAGTCACCCATAGGCAACATTGAATAGTCAACGCTCAGGTTCATTCCAACAAATCGAGACATGTCTAAAGATGCTCCAAAAGAGACACCGTCTGCTGGATTTGTATACCAGTCATCGGTATCATCAATTTCCTGGGACGCTGATGAAGACTGCATGCCTACGCCAACAGAACCAAGACCCTCAAGAGCATATCCGACACTAAGCTTAAGCTCATCAGTCGAGTAATAGTTACTCGTGTAGGTCACACCAATATCAGCGCCTGCTATATTGTAAGACAGTCCCATATCAAATACGAATGGAAGATCAAAAGCTGCTGCGTCAATCTTATAGTATTCCACCGGACGATCGCCATCAACAGGGGAGGCCATAACACCGAGACCTTCACCATCATATTTCATTGGCGAGCCAAAGTTTTTCATTGCGAAGCCAACATCAAGACCCTCTCTTCCAAGAAAACCTCTGTATTGTACACCTAGGTCATAGGCAACACCCGTGGCAGCAACACGACCAAAACCTTCTCTAATTAGGTTAGCGTTTATACCAACGCTTGTATTATCAGATAGTTTTCTGGCGAGGGTTGCACCCAAGATTGAAAAGTTAGGCGTGAACACCTGGCCAGTTCCATCAGGATAAAACACTGTCGTTTCATCTACATCACCAATATTAAAGGTTCTGACACTGACACCCATTTTGTAGTCACCAAGATCTGTAGCGATTCCAAAAAAGCTGTTATCTATATCAGCAAAATATTGACGATTTGAAAAGATAGCGTCAACACTGTTTTCACTCATCGCTAGCCCCGCTGGATTCCAAAAGGTTGCGTCCATACCCGTAGCCGTTGCAGCAGCGCCACCACCTGATAGATGTTTAGCGCTAGGAACAACAAGCAATTGGGTAGAAGAAGCAGATCCCATCCTGGAATTCTGTCCAAGGACCAAGGAGCTAACAACAATAATTACGATACTTGCGATTATATGTTTTTTCATTTTTCTCTCCGTTTAAATGGTCATTAATAGTACTTAAGCACTTGTGTTTCTTGAACAAGGGCTATCTTTAAGATTTTCTCTTC
>ENA-UPTF01001388-UPTF01001388.1-marine-metagenome-genome-assembly--contig:-NODE-1388-length-15242-cov-10.765842_pt1 | contig 15242 bp, 16 predicted proteins | sample MGYA00238166_ERZ767019 | MGnify/ENA primary metagenome ERZ767019 (study PRJEB28930, sample SAMN06266391) | marine metagenome | isolation source: Sea water from 250 m depth | place: Atlantic Ocean...
TGTCAATCATTGTAGTAACTGCAAAGACAAGATTGAGCATAGTACCAAGGTACTAAAATTCATCTTTTTATTTTGTTATTAACTAATGAAATCAGTAAAGGAAATATAGAATCCGATTAAATTTTAACTATGTATAAAACTAGATTTTTTTGTATCATTTTTACTCTGATTTTTGCTGTTAGTATGACTATTCATACCGCAGAAGCGGCTGAGCCTCTAACACTATCAACTTCCACTGATATATATTATTCAGGAGATTATGTTGTAGTTTTTGGCCATGTAGAAACAATTTTTGGCGATACGCCTGTAATAATTCGAGTGCACTATAATACGAATCTAATAGATGTTGCACAGATTGAAGTAGCAGAAGATGGTACGTATGCAAAAAGTTTCTATGCTTCAGGATCACAATGGGAAAATGAAGGTACTTACCAAATTAGTGCCAAATATTCAACCGAATTTGCAGAGAAAACTTTTGAATTTTTTAGTGAAGTAGTTGATAAAAGCTCTGCAACTTTCCCTGTTAATATTCCCAATTCAGGAACTTTTGATGTAGGATATACAATACGAGGTGGTGAGGTTGAAAGTATAATCATGCACCAAGGTGATGACTATGAACAACGCTATTCAATTCTCATAGGAACAACAATGAATTCCAACGGTAATCTAATTCTAAAACTACCTAGAGAAAGTTTTGATGCTCAACATGATAGTGAAGATGTTACTTTCATAGTTATGATCAGCAAAGACGATGGCGTGGATGGTGTGGACTTGCATCACACTGCGACAAGATTGAATTATGAGCAAGTTGAATATGAAGAAATTGCTACTAGCTCTGATTATAGAACGATACGTATCCCATTAGAAAAGGGTGACCAGTGGGTTGAAGTGATAGGTACGTACATTATTCCTGAATTTGGAAGTATAGCGATTATAATTTTGGTTGTGGCAGTATCATCTGCAATTATAATATCTAAAAGTAAATTTTCTATTAAATATAATTAAATTCAAAAATTATATTTTGTTTTATAAGGAGAAACACTACGTAGTTCTGGTATGACTTTTTTTAAAACTTCTACCGCCTGAGCTACCTCTTGTAATGTATTCATATATCCAAATGACATACGTAGTGAACCAGTTATCTGTTCGTGATTAAATCCCATTGCTTTCAATACATGTGATGCCTTCTGAGTATGCACTGAGCATGCAGAACCTGTTGATGCAGCAATACCATGTTCATCCAACTTTATGATCAAATCTTCGCCATTTACTCCAAGGAATGTAAGGTGAATGTTGTTGAAAATTCTTTTTTCTCTATGGCCATTAAGTTTTACATGAGGTATTTCCTTGACTATTTTTGAGAGAATTGAAGAATGAAGTGTTTGAAAATGAGATATGTTTTTGTTTAATCTTTCTTTTGCAATCTCACACGCCTTTCCAAATCCAACTACACTAGCCACATTTTCAGTGCCAGAGCGCATCCCATTCTCCTGACCTCCTCCTAAAATTTCAGGGGCTATTGTCAAACCTTTTTTTATAAACAATGCACCAACACCCTTAGGACCATTAATTTTGTGTGAAGAAATTGATAATGCATCAACGCCTAGCTCTTTTACATTAATTGGAACCTTACCAACCGCTTGTACCGCATCTGTGTGTAATGGTATTTGATATTTTTTACAAATTTCTGATATTTCCTTAATGGGTTGTATTGTACCAACCTCATTGTTTGCAAACATAATACTAACAATAACTGTTTGTGGATTTATTGAATTGATGATATCATCTGGATTTACAATTCCATGCTCGTCAACTGCTAGATATGTAACCTTCACTCCATTTTTTTCAAGATCTCTACACGGTTCTAAAACTGCTTCATGCTCTATTGATGATGTTATGATATGATTGAGTACAAACTTTGGTCCTTGGGATTTTGGAATACCATACAAAATTGTGTTATTTGATTCAGTTCCACCAGATGTAAATAGAATTTCGTTTGGTTCAGCACCAATAAGTGCAGCTACCTGTTTTCGCGCTTTTTCTATTGCATTCTTTGCTTTCCTACCAAATTGATGAATTGATGATGGGTTACCATATTGTGTATCAAAATATGGTAACATTTCTTTAACTACTTCTGGATGTACTGCGGTTGAAGCAGCATTATCAAAATAAATCAATTAGTTATCACATTAATTTTTCCAGGTCTATAGCCCTCTGGATCTACAGAAACGTCCTCAAAGCTTATCAGTTTTAATTGGTTCTTGATTTTTTGTAATACTAAATCATTTTCAAGTAAAGATATCTCATCTACGCCAACCTCAATTTTTGCTATACCATTCATGTCTCTAACACGTACCTGTTTAGCTCCTGTGAGTTGCTTGACAATTTTTTCGCCAACTTCAATTCTAGCTAATCTTTTAGCAGTAACGCTTTGTCCCCAAGGAATACGTGACGCAAGGCATGAGTTAGAGGGTTTATCATAAACTGACAGACCAACACTTTTAGCTGTATCTCTTACCATTTTCTTAGAGAACCCGGCCTCTGCTAATGGACTTCGAATTCCATTTTCGTGTAGTGCTAATACTCCTGGACGATAATCGCCCAAGTCGTCGATATTTGTGCCATCTACAATCATATCAGACTCAAATTTTTTTGCTATTTCTAAGAGGTGTTCCGAAAGTTCACTTCTGCAATAGAAACAACGCTTGTTATCATTTTTAACAAAACTTTCGTTGTCAAGCTCATTGTATTCTATTACTATATGCTTGATTCCAATCTCTGAAGATATTCTTTTTGCAGATTCTAATTCTTCTTGTGCAAGTGTTTTATAATCAGCAGTTACTGCTATTGCTGATTTACCTAATTTCACATAAGCAGAATAAGCAACTAAAGCACTATCAACACCGCCTGAAAGTGCCACAAGTATACTGTTTTTGTCATCAAACCAATTTAGCAGTTTAGTAAGTTGCGCTTTCATATATTTTTCCTAACTTCCTGCTTTAGTAACTCTTCTGTATCTTTAAACGAAATACTAAGAGCGCCAGAAATTTCTTTGATGTCATCAGATTCGATTTTGAAATGAGAGCCGTTATTTAGATCTCTAGTTTTGTATCTAACATCAAAATTCTGTCCCTGAATATTCACAGAGATTGTTTTAACAGCTCTAGGAACAATATATCGCTCAGAAGTTCTTACTCTTACACCAAGTGTCCCAGTTTCGGCAACTAACAAATCCATAATAGAATTCATAGTATGAGAATCACAAATAACAGATACTAAATTTGTTGGGCGACCTTTTTTTGTGATTGCAGAAGATATCGTTACATCCTTTGCACCATGTGCCATTATTTTTTCAATCATGTTTCCAAGTACTTCGCCAGATACATCATCAACATTTGTTTCAAGTATTTTTACTGTGTCAAGTTGAAGTTTAGTTGATGCAATTCCTCTAACTATTTTCAATACATTTGAAAATCCTTCAAAATCTTTTTGACCTGCACCATATCCGATAGATTGAATTTTCATAGGTGGATAAAACTCAGAGCATTCTTTAACCAGATTAACTAACATACTAGCTCCCGTAGGGGTTGTAAGTTCCTCCTTTACATTTCCACCTACTGTAATAATTCCTGATTCTCTAAATATTTCTAAAATTGCATAGGCAGGATTTGAAGTAGTACCGTGAGAAAAAGTCACTGTACCACCACCTATAGCTACAGGTGTGACAACTATATCATCATCAAAACAACCCAAGTCATCTAGAGCAATAGCAGTTCCTAAAATATCTATAACTGTATCAAAACTCGCTGCTTCATGAAAATGCACCGAATCCTCTGGTTCGCCATGAATTTTTGATTCTGCATGTATGAGAGTTTCAATAGATTTTACTGCAAAAGTTTTTGCACTTTCAGAAATTTTTAATTGCTCCGCAGATTTGGCGATTATTTCCTTTATCTCTATGCCTTTTCTTTCATGCGCATCATCATCTATTTCTAATAATAATTCAGTTGCTTGTAATGAATTTTTTTTCACCTCTGCAAAATCTATCTTTTTCACTTTAACATATTTACATAATGATTCAGCATTATGGATTCCATCTATGATCTTTGATTTGTTTGCGCCAATATTTACAAGGCTACAAAGTAACATATCGCCAGAAATACCGGCAACCTGTGCATCAATAACAAATACCATAGAACTAAATTCTTTAAAATGCTTATAAATTCTGTTTAGTGCTTATTCGCCTAAGATTTAATTATCAAAAATCTAAGTGCAAAATATGATAACTATAATTGGCGCAGGAAAAGTAGGTGGATCTGCTGCATTACATTCAGCAATAAAGCGACTAGACGATCAGATTCTGCTACTGGATATTGCAGAGGGACTCCCACAGGGAGAAGCAATGGATCTCAACCACTTGTTATCTGAACAAGGAATAGATGTTGAAATCAGTGGTTCTAACAATTATGAAGACATGAAGGGTTCAGATATTGTTGTTGTAGTAGCTGGTGCTGGAAGAAAACCAGGAATGACTAGAATGGATTTGTTGAAGATCAATGCAGGAGTTGTAAAAGATGTTGTTGGAAATATAAAAAAATATGCAGATAATTCACTGATAATTCCAGTAACTAACCCATTAGACCCCATGGCGTATATCACATACAAAACTTCTGGTTTTGAAAAAAATAGGGTGTTTGGAATGGGTGGAATGTTAGACTTGTCAAGATTCAAACAATTCATACACGAGGCAACTAACTGTCCACGAAAAGAAATTGATGCTATAGTAATAGGAGAACATGGAGAAAATATGTTACCACTTACTAGATTTGCACAAGTATCTGGAAAATCTTTACCGACAATACTTTCCCAAGAAAAATTAGATGAGATATTTACTCTGACAAAAAACGTTGCGGCTGAAGTGATAAAATTGAAAGGGGCTACAGTTCATGCGCCTGGAAATGCAATATCCTCTATGATTGAAAGTGTTGTGAAAGATAAAAAACAAGTTATGCCAGTTTCGACGTACTTGGATGGAGAATATGGTTATTCAGATGTCACAATTGGTGTTCCTGCTGTCCTAGGAAAAAATGGTGTGGAAAAAATTAATGAACTTGAGTTAAACCAAGATGAAAAGGAATGGTTCGATAAGGGAGTAAACAGTGTTAAAAGTGCCCTAGCAGGGATTGATATCTGATCATTTTTTAAACTAATCAAATTTAGTGTAGATAATTGAACGTAGAACAAATTTTCCAATCATTACAAAAAGGAAAGATTTCACCATCAAGGGCTAAAAAATTACTATCATTATATTCAATTGAGAAGATAGGAAATATTGCCCAAATCGATACTGGAAGAAAAAACAGAAAGGGAATACCTGAGGTTATTTTCGCTGAGAAAAAACATCTTTCTGATTTAAAAAAAATAATTACAAAAACTCTATCAAAAAATAATGAAGTACTTGTTTCACGAATAAAACAAAAGGATTATTCTAAAGTTTTAGAATTTTCTAGAAAAAACAAATACAAAATGAAAAAAGGAAAAAACACAACTGCAGTTCTGATTTACAAAAAAAATATTAAAAAAACTGGTGGTAAGGTTGGAATAATTGCTGCTGGGACATCTGACATTGGTATAGCTGAGGAGGCTAGACTTGTATGTGAATCAATGAATTGTGATTCTATTTCCAGCTATGATGTTGGAATTGCAGGATTGCATAGAATTTTTCCTGTTCTTAAGCAATTCGTTGATTCAGATGTTGACGTTATAATTGTAATTGCTGGCATGGAAGGTGCATTAGCATCCATCGTATCGTCTATAGCTGATGTTCCAGTAATTGGAGTGCCAACTTCAATTGGATATGGATATGGTGAAAAAGGAGTTGCTGCACTTGCATCAATGTTACAAAGCTGTTCACTTGGTCTCACTGTAGTCAATATAGACAATGGTGTTGGTGCAGGTGCTGCGGCTGCGAATATAGCAAACAGAATAAAAACTAAATGTTAATTATTCCCAAGTTTGCAAGTTCGCTGCCAATACCAAATCCAATTAATGCAACACCAGTTCCAAGACCAGCCATTTCCAAACCACCCTTCACTATACCAGTTTCGGCCATTCGTGATTTTATGGCACCAACAATGAATGAAGCGGTTACACTGATTCCTACTGCTATTGCAAGTGCACTATAACCACTGCCAAAAAAGAACGGAATTATAGGAAGCATACCGCCAACCAAAAAAGAAACAAACATTATCAATGCGCTTTTTAGTGGACTTCCAACAACATCTACATTCAATCTTAGTTCTTCATTAAGCATTGTATCTAACCAGACTTTTTTATCAGAAGTAATTTTGTTTACAATCATTTCAAGATCTTTACCTGTAAACCCTTTTGCTTTGTAAATATCCTCAATCTCTTGACGTTCAACATCAGCTTTATTTTCTATCTCCCACTTCTCCCTGGCTATTTCGGATTCTAATAATTGTCTATGAGATTTTACAGCAAGATAATTTTGTACAGCCATAGCCTTTGCGCCAGTAAACATTCCCACTAATGCCGCCAAAATTATAATATCAGAGGAAACGTTTGCACCACCAACTCCAGCTGCAATTCCAAGTGAAGTGTTTATTCCATCTCCAAACCCGAAAACAAAATCCCTCATTACGCTGGATTCACCAATATGTGGTTCAGCGTGTCTAGGCTCACTAACTTCTTTCATTCTATTCTCCCTTTTTCATGATTGAATTTTTGGTAAATATTAGGTGTCTTGTCGCAAAAATTTTATACTATCGACAAGGTCAAGCTTACATTGTCTGGTAAAAGAATAGTACTTACTGCGGATCGTAGTTTAATGACTAATTATAGAGGTAATTTTCTTTATGGTTTCATAGCATGTGGTCCTTATGAGGTTCTTCCAGAATGGGTTTTTGACAAAGTCTTTTGCCCTCCGGTTGAAACTGACCCTAATACTGGAGAAGCAAAAGTTGCACAAGTTGGATTAAGAAGGGTAGAAGGTGCACTGTTACAAGGTTACAAAAGGGATGAAATCCTAACTGTAAATCCTGATTATATTGAAAAATCAATAGGCACTGATACCAAAATAGTTGGAATCAATGTGATGGATCCGCTTGGAATGGCTCCAGTTACAACTACAATGTCACCTGAAAAACTTTCTTACGTTGCGATGAAATTCAAAAAGATGTGTGCAGATATTATTCAATTAAAGAAAAAATATGATTTCAAAGTTGTAGTTGGCGGAAATGGTGCGTGGGAACTTGCAAAGTCAGATAGAATGAGAATTCATGGTATTGACACCGTAGTTGTTGGTGAAGCAGATGAACTTGCTTTGGATTTGTTCCATGACTTGGAAAAAGGAGATGCCCCAGAGCTAATGCATTGCTTTGTAAGAAATATACAAAATATTCCAGAGATTACTTCTCCTACTGTAAATTCCTTGATAGAAGCAATGAGAGGATGCGGAAGAGGTTGTGACTTTTGTGATGTTAACAAAAGATCCAAAAAGGATCTTCCTATTGACAGACTACAGCGTGAAGCGAAGGTAAACCTTGATTATGGTTTTGATTCTGTTTGGTTACACTCTGATGAGATGCTACTATATGGCTGTGACAATAAAGACTTCTATCCAAACTATGATGCCATCACTTCTCTATGGAAGGGACTAAAAGATCAAGGTGCAAATTTTGTTGGAACTACACATATGACATTTTCAGCTGTTGTTGCTGATCCAAAGCTGCTGAAAGATATTTCTGAAATTAATGACATGCACAAGAATGGAAGATGGATATCAACAAATCTAGGAATTGAAACGGTTGCTCCTAACTTGGTAAAAAAACACTTGGGAATAAAGGCAAAACCATTTTCAGCTGAAGAATGGGGATGGGTAGTGAGAGAAGGTGCAAAATTACTTAACAAAAATCATTGGTTTCCGGCAGCTACTATAATCATTGGCTGGCCGGATGAAACACCTGATGATGTTCAACATACAATTGATATGATGGGTGACTTTAGGGCGTTTGACTTTAGAGGACTGGTAGCTCCGTTACTCTACCAAGACTTTAGTGAGAAAAATTCTATGCACTTTGGCAACCTAAATGAGGCACAGTTTACATTGTTTTGGAAATGTTGGGAAAATAATCTTCGTGTTATTAATGATATCATACCAATCATTCTTAGAAACAAGACGTATGGTCCTCCGATGAAAATTTTCATGTATGGCTTGATTAAAGCTGGAACATGGGCAATAATGAGATATTTGCGTGGATTGTGTAAGGACTTGTTTAATGGAAGAATGCCTGATGAGATCATTGAAAAATATGCAAGAAGTAGGTCCGTTACTGCTCCTGCTTACACAAAATAATAGATTATAATTTTTCTATTGCTGCATCAGCTATAGTGTTTCTTTTTGGAGTCATGATTACAAAATAGGTTTTATCGGATCTTTCTATGGATTCAACCTTTTTGTAGCTTTTAGTATTCACATCAAATTCCAAAATTCCGTTTTCTAACGTACCCTTTGCGTAAACCATTAGATAGGTATCAGCGTCTGAATGGCTCAGCGGTATAATAGAGCAAATATATCCTTTGTAAGAATTAATTGGCAAAATATTTTTCATTGGAGTTGCAACGCAAGCCAGATATAGAAACAAGTCCTCGGCGGAATCAAATTCCTCAAATTCTACATTCATTAGTTCTCATCAATTTGATAAACTATAAGAACGTAGAGTTATTTTCTATTTCTTATTTTAAATATGACTACTGCAGGTGCGACAAAATACATTCCTATGTTAAGAAGTATAATTCCAATTCCATATCCCAACATTTCTTCTTCCGAATCAATATCAACATAGTTTAGAATTGCTAGTGAAGTTAGCATTGGAGTTATTGTAATCTTGACAGCTTCCTTGAATGCAGCATTCTCACGTTCATAATCTGCTATAGCAGGTGAGAAAGAATAATAGAACTGGTTGAATCCGGTCATAAATGTTGATCCTGATTGTGTTTGTAACACAGTACTGTCACGAATCTCTCTGAGGAACTGTACTTGTGGTGCCATTTCACTGCCAAATGCAGCAGTAGCAATTAAACATCCACCACCTTTCTGTTGTTCAGCTACACAAACATTATTTTTTAACACAGTACCAGGTCCACAAATAGGCTGAGTCATAGCAGGTTCTGGTTCATCATCTGGTTCTTCATCTATTGCTTCGACTACTGTTGTTTCTTGTTCTTCCGGCTCTGGAGGAGCTTCTCCGGTACTACCACCAAACTCAAACATAATGTCATTTGATTGGGCACCCCACTTTACTTTGACAGTATAATCACCTGCGTCATTAATCATACCAGAAGCTTTAACTGAGGTGGAATAACTTCCATCAGAGCTAGGTGGTACTTGAGCAACTGTTACAATATTTCCGTTTGGTGCCAATATGATAACTGTAACATCAGTAGCTTTCATCGGATCTGATGGATCAAAATCTTTCACTTCTCCTGAAATAATGATTGTTGAACCATCTCCATACCATTCCTTATTTGTTGTAACAGAGATAGGCTCTGCGGCAGCAAACGCTGCACTGGATATACCAGATGATAATAGTGATAAAGTCACAATTGCCAAAAAGAATTTCCCCAAATGCTTCATGCTAACAAAGCTACGACATTTTTAGGGTATTTATGTATTAATTGAAAAAAAAAGTAACACTACTTGTTAATTTTCAGGTTATTTGGAATAATTATACTTAGTTTAGGAAGCTATCTAGTTTGGCTAGGCCATCATCAATATTCTTGAAATTATCATCATTCTCTAATACTTTAGCAAGCTTTTCAGCATCAAGTGAATAGAAAACACCATCGTTATTTTCTTCCTTTTTTACGAAATCCTTCTCTATCAAATAGGATAATTTTTCATCAAGATCTGTCTCTGAAATGGTAATTTTCTCTGTGAGAGCAGATAGTGACTTTGGGCCACTCTTTAATTCTAATAAAATTTCAGCGTTATCAGGTTCGAATAATGATTCAAGAATTTTCTCATTTTCGTTTGAAGTATCGTCTGACATTATATTCATCCTGGGGAGGAAAATTATAATTCTATCTTTAAATCATGTGAAAATAATCAGATACTCAGCATAGTTTTTATCTAGGATACTGAAAATCTCGATACTTGAGCACTGAATACCAGTATATAGTAAGAATAGTAGGGAATGATATTCCTGGAGAGAGGAAAATGATAGTGGGACTGACACAGATAAGAGGTGTAGGTTACATGTTTGCAAATACAATGTTAAACATTTTAAAAATAAACCCAAATCAAAGAATTGGTTACTTGTCACAGGAACAGATTAAATCGATTGAAAATATTATACAAAATCCATCAACATCTAATTTCCCATCTTGGTTCCTAAACAGAAGAAAAGATGTTGAAACAGGTGAAGATAAACATCTGATAACTTCAGACATTGCATTTACGGTTAGAAATGATATTGAGAGAGAAAAAACAAGTGGTAGTTGGCGTGGAATTCGTCATATGTTTGGATTAAAAGTTAGAGGTCAACGTACTAGATGTACTGGTAGAAAAGGTGGAGCGGTTGGTGTTGCAAAAGGAGGCAAAGTAGCACCTGCAGGTGGTGCAGGTGGTGCAGAGGGTGCAGCTGGTGCAGAAGGAGCAGAGGGTGCAGAAGGAGCAGCTGGTGCAGAAGGAGCAGCTGACAAGAAGGAAGCACCTGCAGCTGACAAGAAGGAAGCACCTGCAGCTGGCAAGAAGGAAGCACCTGCAGCTGACAAGAAGGAAGCACCTGCAGCTGACAAGAAGAAATAGATGATTTAGATGGGAGATCCTAAAACATCAAGAAAAGTTTGGAAAAAACCCAAACGTCCACTTAATTATGATCTTAAGATGGATGAATTAAAGACTCTTGGCACATTTGGATTGAAAACAAAACGGGAACTGTGGAAAACGCAAACTGAATTATCACGGGTCAGACTACAAGCTCGTTCTCTACTTGCATTGAGACAAGAAGAACGAAAGAGAAAAGAACCTATACTAATTCAGTCACTTACAAAAATTGGGTTAGTAGATGAAAGTTCAACTCTTGATGATGTGTTAAACCTACAAGTGAATGATTTGTTGGCACGCCGTTTACAAACTATTGTACAAAAAAATCTATTTTTTAAAACTCCATATCAAGCGCGTCAAGCAATTGTACATGGACATGTAATGATTGGGGATGATATTATTACAATTCCATCATATGTTGTTAAAACTGAGGAAGAAACTAAAATTCACTTAACTCCAGAATCTCATTTTAATGAAATGTTGTCTAAACCGGAATCAGATTTAGGAAGTCCTGAAACTGAAAATATAGAAATTCAAACTGATGAACAACCTAAAAACGAAGAACAGCCAGTTAAACAAGATTCACAGAATAAATCGACTGAATAATCATAAGTTAAGCTTATCAATACACAAAAATCTAATTTCTTAAGAATCAAAATGTGTTCAATTATAGGCTATCGCGGAAAAAATTCTGCAGCACCCATACTAGTAAATGGATTGCAAAGAATGGAGTATAGGGGCTATGATAGCGTAGGTGTTGCAACCAAATCAAAAAATCAAATTCTTCTTAGAAAAGGAATTGGGAAAGTTATAGAGGTAAATAATGCAGTACAACTTGATGAACTTCCTGGCAACACTGGTATAGGTCACACACGATGGGCAACGCATGGTAAAGTAACTGAAGAAAATGCACATCCACATACAAGTAATTCTGGTAAAATTGCAATCGTTCACAATGGAATTATTGAAAATTTTGAAGAATTAAAATCAGATTTACAAAAAAAAGGGTTTGATTTTCATAGTGAAACTGACACGGAAGTAATCGCTAATTTGATTCAGCTAAATTTTGATGAAACTCCGGATGTAAAACAGGCAATTATTAAAACAGTCTCACAACTCAAAGGTCATTATTCTTTTGTTGTAATTTTTGAAGATGGTACTATTGCTGGCGCACGATTCCACGAACCGCTAATTGTAGGAGTAGGAAAAAATAGCTACTATTTGTCTAGTGATGTGCTAGGTTTCATTGAAAAAACAGATGATGCAGTTTACCTAGATAATGAAGATTTCGTAATTCTGAATGATGCTGGAATACATATTTATGGTTTTGATGGTTCGTCTGTCAAATATCAAATTACAAAAGTTTCAAAAGAATTTGCAGATGTTTACAAAGGAGATTATGCACACTTTACACTAAAGGAAATTTCAGAACAGCCTGATGCAATATTGCGTGCAGGAAATAACGATCAAATTCAACAATTTGTTGATGGCATCAAACAAGCAAAAAATTTGTACATCACTGGAAGTGGAACTAGTTACAATGCAGCTGAAATAGCAAAATATCTAATGTCAAAATTTGCAAAAATTAAAATAAATACTATAATTGCAAGTGAATTACCATTTTCGGCAGATGATATTGAGCGTGATTCAACACTTGTTGCTATTTCACAAAGTGGTGAGAGTGCTGATGTGTTAGAAGCTGTTAAAATTGCTAAGGAATCTAATACAAATATACTCTCAATTGTCAATCATCTTAACTCATCACTTTCACAAGAATCATCATTACTGATGGGATTAAATTGTGGACCGGAAATTGGAGTTGCTGCAACAAAGAGCTTTACATCTCAACTTACAATACTATACAAAATCACTGATGAATTATGTAATGGCTGCATTAATCCAGACTGGAAAAAAGTATCATCTATAGTTTCTAAAATTCTGTCAAATCATTCAAAGATAAAAGAAATAGCAAAAGATCTTAAAAATATATCAGATATCTATGTTCTTGGTAGGGGCATTCATCTTCCAATTGCGAAGGAGGCTGCCCTGAAACTAAAGGAACTCTCATACATTCACGCAGAAGGTATAGCGGGTGGAGAGCTAAAGCATGGACCATTAGCTCTAATGGATTCAAATGTCTATGTGATAATAGTTAACCCAACTGATTCAACGTATAATGATACGCTGAACAGTGCCAATGAAATTAAAGCAAGAGGTGCAAAAATTATTGGAATATCAAATAAAAAAAGTGATGTCTATGATTATTGGGTTGAGATTCCGGAGATTGATGAATCATTATATCCAATCATTGAAATTATTCCAATTCAACTTTTGGCATACTACTCTGCATTAGAAAAGAAAACTAATCCTGACTATCCAAGAAATCTTGCAAAATCTGTTACTGTGAAGTAGTAACTCGTGAATACTCTTTGTCAATTAATTCTAGTAATTTTTTTGAATCTATACCAGTTTTAAGAATTGAAGCAATCATGCTTCCACCAGCTCCAACTCCTTCCTTTACAAATCCTTTCGAATAAGCACGTAAACCATCAAACTTTGAATCCTTGAGTTTTGGGTTGATAGATAATACAGGAATATCAGAAATTGATTTCACCATATCTAGCAAATTTGCAGTTTTATCATTAACTATGTATGATGTAGTTCCTAGTGCAACTCTGTTTTCATTATATCCTGTTGATTTTGCTATTGCAAGAACAGCAGCCATCTGAGTTCCTCCAGCCAGAAGTACGTTTGTGATCTCTGATGCTGTGCTTAACATACCTGCAATAAACGGTATCATTGGATCACCGGCATTCGCTATAACATCATATGCTTCTTTAGAATCAGAACGTTCTAGTGCTTTTGCAACAACCCCATTTTTTAATGATTGAGGGTTATCGGGCATACTTGAACTCACATGTGCGTCGATTCCCAAACTTTTCAAAACAGCAAGTGCGGTTGTTGTTCCTGCAGGAATGCTTTCACCAATTACAAGACAATCAGTGCATGAGGCCAACGTTCTACCAAGTATTCTACCACAATCAATTGCATGTACAACATTAGATTGTTCAAGCCCAGGTTCTATGGCTATATTTTTACCATGAGTAATGTCAGTTTGAAAATACGGAAGTTTGGGAGGGATTTTACTTCCTGCATTAATAATGACTTGCGGAATGCTTGCGGATTCCAAAGATGCTTTTGTCAAAAGTGCAGGAGTTGGTTTTCCATCTGGTGTCATTGGAATCATATCTATACTCTTACAGTAACCATAGTGTAGAAATTCCGCATCTGCAGGAGGGGTAAATTTAATGAAGTCGGCATCAGCCCCAGCAACTGTAATGCCAGGTATTTCACATGTTTCTGTGTAGGAAATTACAAATGAAAAAAGAAATCGTTTCTGTTCAACATCTTTTATGAATTTTTGTCCTCTTTCCTCGTTGCAATGAATTTGGATATCAGACATAATTAGCCACCCATACGTTCAATAAATTCTGCCTCAGATATCTTTTGCATCACAGGGTTTGTTTGTTTTTCCTTTCCAATAGTGGATGTTGGAGACGAACCATAATCATGACCTGGATACAAAACCAGATCATCGCTAAGATTTGCAATGACATCAAACAAGCCATGATAAAGTTCCCCTGCACTTCCTCCTGGTAAATCAATTCTACCACAATTTCCTACAAACAATGTGTCACCCGAAAAGATTTTTCCGTCACCTACTAGACAAATACTGTCCTTTGAATGTCCAGGTGTATGGTAAACAGCAAGTTCAGAACAACCAAATTTAATAGAATCTCCATCTGAAACTGTCAAGTCATTTTTTAGTTGTGAGGCATTATGTTGAACGATCTTTACACTAAGTTCTTTGGCGAGTTCCTCATTTCCTCTGGTGTGATCATCATGCCAATGAGTGTTAACGATATACTTAGGATTGAGGTTTTGCTCATTAATTATTTCAATTATCTTTTCTAAATCCCACGATGGATCAATCACTATTGCATCACGTGTAGACTCATCCTCAACAATGTATGAAAAATTCTGCATTGGTCCCACTGGAATTTGATATACTTTCATAGAACACCAATCTCTGCCTCTGGAGGAATTCCAATTTTTTCAACGAAAATTTCACCACATACATCTTTTGCTTTTGGCATACCAACCTTCATTCTATGAAACGTGACTGTCATGTCTGCTATAACATGCGGTGAGTTTTTGTTTCCAGTATCTGGATCCACACCAGAAGGAACATCTACAGTGAGTTTGAATGCATTTGATTTGTTGATAAATGTGATAGCAGATGATTGAGGTTCTCTGATTTCACCAGAAATACCAGTTCCCAAAATCCCATCTATTATTATATCAAATTCTAAATTATTAAGATCGTCAAGATTTC
>ENA-UPTF01001389-UPTF01001389.1-marine-metagenome-genome-assembly--contig:-NODE-1389-length-15237-cov-3.677902_pt1 | contig 15237 bp, 12 predicted proteins | sample MGYA00238166_ERZ767019 | MGnify/ENA primary metagenome ERZ767019 (study PRJEB28930, sample SAMN06266391) | marine metagenome | isolation source: Sea water from 250 m depth | place: Atlantic Ocean...
AGTTAATATTGTATTATCAGATGATATACAATGCGATATTTTTCTTGATTTAAGTATAGACTGGCAAATTCAACAAGATTTATCATATTTTGATTCATATGAGTTATTAGATATAATAGATAATCAAATATCTCAATTATCAAATATTAAAGGTATTATTATAATTCATGAGGGAAAAATTATTGGTGAAAATTATTATAATAATAGCTCAGCAGATGAAATCTATAATATTTGGTCAGTAACAAAAAGCTTCACATCAACATTGATAGGACAGGCAATTGATCAAGGTTTAATATATAGTGAAGATTCAGTTCTCACTCAATTTCTACCCGATTACGGTGTTGATTATATTGAGTCAGTGACTTTAGATAATGTCCTCTCAATGTCTTCTGGTTATTATGACTATTTCGGATATAATACTTTAACGACCGAGCAATTGGTCTCAATAGCGCATTTTAGTCCTGGAACTTTTTTCTATAGTAATGCAGCGTGTCATATTAATTCACATATACTGTATTATGGCACAGACTACACTCCGTATGAATTTGCAAACACACATTTATTTCCTTATTTAGGAATTAATGAACCACTATGGTATAGCGGTTATCTTAATATTAATGATGCTTCTGTCAGTCTGTTCTTGACCTTAAGAGAAATGGTTAAACTGGGGCAACTATACTTGCAGAATGGATTTTCTGGAGATACTCAAATTCTTTCCAGCGATTGGATCAATAAGGCTACTTCGCATAAAGTAGATACAGGAGCAGAATCCTGGGGTTCAGATTTCTGGAGTTGGCCTTCTAGTTACGGGTATTTATGGTGGTTGCCTGAAAGAGGTTATTTAGCAATGGGATATGGAGGACAGTTAATAATAGTGGTTCCTGAGTTAGATTTAGTAATTGGTACTCATTCAACGGATTGGGGTCCATTAAATGTAAATTTACATACATCAGATTTGATTGATATTGTTATAAATAGTATAGTCCCAATATTTGATAATAGTCCCTTAGTTATTAATGAAATATTGGTAACAAATAGTCAATCTTATACAGATGAAAACGGAGAATTTGATCCATATGTCGAAATATTTAATTGTGGAATGGATTCAATAGATATAGGTGGATATTTTGTAACAGATGATATTGAAGATCCAGAAAGTTTTTATCAAATACCAATAGGTAATGATTCTACAATAATTGAACCAGAAGGATTTTTATTACTATGGGCTGATGGAGAAATACAGGAAGGTGTTCTACATTTGGACGTTGAACTTAATGACCAAGGAGGACATATTGGGTTTTATACTCATGATACAATTGGCCTTGTTGATTCATTAACCTATCCTATTTCTGCCAGTGATCTGGCATATGGACGTACTGAAGATTGTGTGGATAATTGGAATTACATGGACCCAACACCAAATATGAGTAATACAACTCAACTTAATAATGATCAATTTACTAAATTACCAAAGAAATTTACATTAGACCAAAATTACCCCAATCCATTCAACTCAGTAGCAACACTTCGTTATGATTTGCCAGAAGATACTAATGTCAACATCACCATCTACGATATAATGGGTAGAGTAGTGAGCAATCTGGTCAGCAGTCAGCAAGATGCTGGCTACAAATCAATCCAATGGAATGCTACCAACAATGCAGGACAGCCAGTATCAGCAGGGCTTTACCTTTACACTATCAGGGCAGGGAATTTTAGTCAAACAAAGAAAATGATACTTCTGAAGTAAAATTACTTTTTATACTACATCAAGCCCCACATTCGTGGGGTTTTTTGTTTGGGGGAGGATGGGTAGATTAAAGGAAATGACAAAACAAGTTTCGCAAATTTTCCTTACCGGGTTTTTTCTTTTTTCTGGATGTAGTTCATCGATACCCGATATTCAGATTAAAGATCAAGTATCTCCTAAAGAGAAGTTGACCACAATAGATCTATGGTTGAAATATTTATCAACCCGAAAAGAGTTCAATGGTGCCATACTTGTCGCCGTTGATGGTAAAGTGCACCTGATTAACACCTATGGTTTTTCTGATTTGGCTCGCACAAAATCGCTGACACTTCAATCGTCGTTCCGACTCGCATCAGTTTCCAAACAATTTACTGCAATGGCAGTACTATTGTTGGCAGAAGAAGGAAAGATCAGTCTTACTGAAGAAATTCGCATTTATCTGCCTGAACTAAGGGAATATGGAAGCAGAGTAACCGTTAACGCGATGCTTGGACATGTTGCGGGAATGGCAGATTATGACTATATAACTGATGATGATAATTCAGTGCTAAGTCCAGGCGCTAATATTCAATCAGTTGCAGGCGGACCATTTCGCTTAGGTAATGAAGACTACTTAACCATCCAAGAATTTTATGATGTGGTTAAACGAGTTCCTCTTAGGTATCCATCTAACCAGCAGTATCAATACAGTAACCTGGCCTATTTTTTATTATCGATGTTAGTAGAAGAAGTATCGGGTCAAAGTCTGCGGGACTATTCTGACGAAAATATTTTTCAACCACTGGGTATGTCGCAGTCATTTTTCAGCGACGAACCAACCGAAATAGTTCCTAATCGAGCCAGTGGTTACCAGCCAAATGAAGACGGCTATATAACCGATATGACTAACCTATTTTGGGTAGGTGATGGCGGCCTGCATACTAATATCGAAGACATGGTGAAGTGGGATCAAAATTTTTATGAACCCAGAGTTGGTCAAAATCCCGAAGAGTTACTGCGGATTTTTAATACACCAAACAGCGACTTTGATTCTGGCGGAGGCGGACGTTATGCCAATGGCCAGCAAATCAGAAGATCAAATGATCGCCTATTCTTTGCCCACTCTGGAGGATGGCTAGGAACGACAACATTTTATGCGCGCTTTCCCGACGATAGATTTTCAGTAGTTGTTTTTTGCAATGACATAAGTCTAAATCCAGGACAATATGTCAACAATATTGTAGATGCTTACTTTCAAGACTAAGCATCCCGATTACTGCTCACCACTAATCGTCTTCTATAACCGCTATTGCTTCTACTTCAACCTGCAATACTGGGATTACTAATCCCGATACTCCAATCAAAGTTGAAGCGGGTGGAGGATTGTCGTCTGAAAAATAACGTGCTCTTGCCTCGCTATATGCAGTGCGCCTTTCCCCATCCATATCTACTATAAAACCGGTGAGTTTTATGACATCTGCCATGGTTGCGCCAGCTGCCTCCAATTGTTCAACCATGTTGGCAAAAACTATGTCCATTTGCTCAGCAAACGAATCAGGAATCTCACCGTCGCGGATACCTACTTGTCCGGAAACATAGATAGTTTTGACCCCATTAGAACTTACAGTTGCCACTTGAGAAAAGGTGGTGCTGGAGTTAATAAATTCAGTTTCTAAATCTGCCGCAAAGGCAGAATTTCCCATCATTAAGACAAGTAAGATGCTGCAACGGTGAATTAGCTTTTTCATTATGTTCTCCATCGAAGATAAAAAAGGGACGTAAGCATCCCAACTCCGTCCCTTTAAATATTTTGTCAGTTAGATCTATTCAGTATAAGGATTCACATAGCCTTCAGGTAATACCCGTTCTGGATCTGGCCTTATACTAATCATCTCTATACGCGAGTCCACAGAATGCCAACCGTGAAAAACACCTGCAGGTATTACCACGATATCACCCTGCCTTACTTCCCGGACCTGACCGTCGCCACGAGCCACAGAAGTGGAAAAACTTTCTCCCACCAACACTTCAACAATGTCACTATTAGCTGGAATATTATTTCTTCCAAGCAAAGTTCCTCCGGTAACTAACACACCTGAGCCCTTGGTTATGTAGTAAACTTCGGACACATGGTTGTGAACGATGCCACTAACCGGTTCGTCATTGGCTTCGATCTTGTCACGGAACAGAACGCCAACCGCCACGTTGGAGTTACCAATGTCCACTACTTTAACCTGTCGATCGACTCGACCTTCAGGAGCGTGTATGACATTTTGCCATTCGCTATAAACAACATCGGTTGCTTCAGTTAGGTTCCCTTCGTGTGAAAGTGAAGTGAAAACGAAAAAGCTGCATGCAATTGTGCCAATAATGGCAAACACGTTTTTTAGCTTAAACATAGCTCCTTCCTCTATTCTTAATTATTCTCTTATTTTGTTAATTAGATTGCTCTGCCGTTCTAGCCTCTGCTTCTTGTACCCGAGCTCCCATAAGTGCTCCTGTCATGCTGTAGTTGCCTTCATGACAGGCATATTCGTAGATATGTCCAGAGTCGTCCCAGGTAAATGAAAATTCTCCGCGGAATTCATCATTGTAATAGACAGGGTCATTAACAGTGTATTGGTAGAACAACTCGGTTTCAGACAAACGAGTGAATCGTTCGATTACATGAGCTTTAGAACTAATCAGCATAGGCCGACCAGTTGCTGCTCTTTCAGGCACTGTATCGCTGTAGTGTGTTGTCTCTACAACGAGTGTTTCCCCTTCCCAACGCCCAATAGAATGACCTTCCATTGTTCGTATAGCTTCTGGTCTAGTTGCGCCGTCCATGTGAATGACTCGTAAAGGTGAATTCTCTTCCGCTACGATTGCGATCTTATCGGGAGTCTGCACAAAGCCATAGAACAACTCATAGGGAAATGCACGCATTGGTGGAGCACCCCAACCTTCAATGCATCGTTCTACTCCAGGTCGCTGCTCCGGGCCTTCGAATCCGGAATTGTCCCTAAAATAACCAAACGATGAATTGGAAATACCATGCTGGTTGTAGGGTAGTACGCCGTCCTCTGGATACACCAGTACTGAAGATCGGTACTCACCCTTCACAATTGCAAGTTTTAGAGGCCCAAAAATGTCGATATCTGGATCCGTGTTTCCAGCAAATGCAGCGTCATATGTTGCTTGAGCAAATCCGCTCGCAAACTCTGGCGAAACTACTAACGGCGTACCTTCATATCGCTCCAGAGGTGTGATGAAGCGTGTACTCCATACGCCCTGAAAATCAGGCTGCCCATGTTCATTGCGCGCCACCTCATAAATATCTTCAGACTGTGCAAAACTCAATGAGCTAACTACCAGCGCTACAACTAACCCACTTACTTTTCTAAACCGCATAATTAATTAATTCCTTCTGCCTCTCTTCTCTCTTCCATTCGCGCGCCACGTAACGTATTAATCATGCCATAGTTACCTTCATGACAAGCGTATTCGTAAATCTGTCCAGCAACTTTGCTCATTGGAACAATTGCTGAGATCTTTTCCGTGTAAGTCGATGGATCTTCGACTGTGAATTCATAGTTCACAACATCGTAAGAAACTCGGGTAAATTTTTCTGTGAGCATCATGTCGTGGTTATTACCCCTACTCTGGAAACTAGCCTGCATACCATTGAAATTCTTAGTCTTCACTACCATGGTATCGCCTTCCCAATAGCCAATAGAATCCCCCGACCACAAACGAATGTCGTCACTCAACTCTGCTTTCTCAATCAGTGGAACTATTCGAGCATCGTGCACCATCTCAGTCATGATAACGAACGCGTCTCTGTGCTGAATGATCTGCATATTGTTGTTATATAGGCTAGGCTGAAAAGGAGGGCCAGCATTAAAACCAACTAAACATCTTTCCGACGTGCCGCGATCTTCTGGGCCATCTTTACCAATTCCGCCAACGATAAACCGTACTGGTCTCTCACCGGTAATATCCGGACCGAGCCCACCAGCAATTACCGGATTACCTTCAACTGCTTGCGGCAGACGGCCATTTAATGGATAGACGATGTGAGAAGTCCGGACGTTGTCGCCTAGCGTTCCCATTTCTATCCAAAATGTGTTGTAACCACGAGGCGTTTGTCCTGAGGGCGGAGGTTCTGGATCGACAATTAGCTCGGCTTCACGGGCGTCAGCCAAGGCAGTCATGCGAGCTTGTCTTTCAATTTGTTCCTGAACTTGTTCCGGCGTAAGAAATTCTTGTTCACCGAATCGTTCTGGCCTTTGCATCGGTGTGCTGGAACTAAAGTTCCACACACCCTGCAGGTCTGCTTGACCATATTCGGTGCGGGGAACGGTGTAATCTGATTGCGCTACAGCAGTGCCACAGGCCACTGCCATTACAGAAAGTAATATCAAGAATCGTAGTTTCATTTGTTTTATCCCCCCATTGGTGAGCTTGAGTAGTAGGATAAATGGCTGGGGCCGAAATATACAGTAGATTTTCTGATACAACTCCCGGAAATACTGTGGTTTATTGCCCTGGCACAGCTTGAAATTCCAGGTTTTTCTCAGAACTTTGGTATTTTCATTGAACTCCATTTGTTAAGCTCTAAGAGAATAAAACCTAGAGGAGTAGAACAGTGAAAAAGTTGACCTCCTGCCTGGCTGGCAGCTTTATTGCCCTGGCAAGCCCCATTCTATTTGCTCAATCCGATTACCAGGTTCCCAGAACAGAATACGATCAACCCAACTTGCAGGGCGTTTGGAATTTTGCTTCCCATACACCGGTGCAACGTAACGAAAGTCTGGGTGATCGCGAGTATTTTACTACTGAAGAAAATGAAGAGAATCGTGAGCTTTCGGTTTCAACATTTGAAGCAAGAGCAGAATCTCATTTTGATGGTGTTGGTGGGTATAACTCCTTCTGGTATGAGCGCGCAGCAATTGGTTACGACTTGCGTACTTCATTAATAACTTATCCAGAAAATGGTCGTATTCCTCCTGCCGTAGAGGGTGCGTTTATGCAACGCGGTGGAGTTAGTGAGGATTTCCCTAGTGAAAGACCAGTGCGGTTTGTGGTTGGCGGAATAGCCAAAGATGGCCCGGAAGATCGAGGACTATCAGAACGTTGTATAGTCGGTTTTAATTCTGGCCCTCCTTTTATGCCCAGCTCATACAACAATAATGTGCAGCTAATTCAACATCAGGATCATGTCGTCATTCTCACAGAAATGATTCATGACGCCCGTGTAGTGCCTCTCGACCGCAATCACAATCTCACTGATGACATTCGTCTCTGGTCGGGAGACTCAAGAGGATATTGGGACGGTGACACCCTTGTAGTCGAAACCAAAAACTTTAATGGTCTAACCCAAAGTTTTATTTCTTCACCCTATGGAGATTCTTACAACAAGTCTCTGGTAGAAAGATTTACCCGGGTAAGTGCGGACACTGTTGAATACGAATTCACTATCGATGACCCAAGCACCTTCAGCGACAAAATAACAGCCATGGTCCCCATGACCAGAGTGGACGGACTGCTGTATGAGTACTCGTGCCATGAAGGTAACTACGGAATGGCGAATATGATTCGTGGTGAACGAAGGCAGGAATTGGATGCTTTAGGCATCGATTAGATGGCCCATTCCGCTTCGACAGTTATTGTTCATATGGAGGCCAGCCTCGACAGTTATATCCAAACCGAAGGCGGCAACATTTTCTGGTTAGAAACTCCAGTTAGTTTTGCAGCAACTCTTCCCTTTCTTTACGATAGTCTTCCTACTTCTTATTGTTTGCTTGTGAGGAATCTAAATTGAAATTCTATGATCTACCTGCTTCACCTAACACTAGACGGGTACGCATTTTTATGGCTGAAAAAGGTCTGGATATTCCCATGACTCCAGTCAACATGATGGAAAACGAGAATAAGACCGAAGAGTATCTGGCTAAGAATTCTCTCGGCCGTATGCCTGTCTTAGAGCTTGATGATGGAACCTGTATTGCCGAATCCATGGCAATTTGTAAGTACTTAGAAGAATTGCACCCGGAACCACCTATGCTCGGCCGTGATGCATTAGATAAAGCCATGGTGGAAATGTGGCAACGCAGAATGGAATTTGAATTACTGAATCCTGTGATTGGAGTGTTCAGACACTCGGCAGACATGTTCAAAGGACGCATTGCTCAAGTGCCAAAAATGGCCGAAGTGGAAGCCGCAAATGTAAAAGAAAAAATGGAGTGGTTAGAAAAAGAACTAGAAGGCAAGCAATACATAGCCAACAATGAATATACAATTGCAGACATTACCGCGCAGTGTGCATTCGTCATGGCAAAAGCAGCAATCGGCATTCGCATTCCTGAAGAGATGGCTAATCTGACGCAATGGTGGAAGCGTGTTACCTCGCGACCAACGTCACGAGCTTGAGTATTCGGGGTAGTAAAAAATGAAACCAGTATGTCTAGTTATAGGTGCAGGAGCTGGAATAGGTGGTACCGTAGGCAAGCGCTTTGCCAAAGAAGGGTATCACGCAGTCTTATGCAGACGCAGCAACGAAGAAGGTCTTAACAAACTAGTAGCTGAGATACAGGATGATGGTGGACAAGCAACTGGTTTTCTTCTAAATGCAGTTAAGGAAGACACGATTGAAGAACGAGTAAAGCAAGTTGAAGCTGAGATTGGCCCAATCGAAGTGATTATTTTTAACTTGGGCGCACAAGTTGGTAATCGTTCTCTTGAAGAAACTACTTATAAGATTTTTGAACTTGGCTGGCGCATGGCCACTTTTGCCTTGTTTAGAATCGCTTCTGTAGCTTGCCCATTAATGGAGACTCGAGGCAAGGGAACGATGTTAGTGACTTCTTCAACAGCTGCAGTGCGAGGTAATGCCGGACAACATTCCCATGCCGCAGCTATGGGTGGACGACGCATGTTGTGTCAATCGCTAAACGCGCAATATGCGTCCAAAGGAATTCACATTGCCCACATTGTTATCGATGGTTCGGTGGACGCTCCAGATACTCTTGGCAAGATGTTAGGGCCTGAAAAATTTCAGCAGCTGCGTGAAACCAAAGGCATGGAACACGATGGTTTAATGTTACCGGAGAAAATTGCCGATACTTATTTCCACTTACACCAGCAGCATCGTTCTGTCTGGACTCATGAATTAGATCTGCGATCTTTTTCTGATCTAGCCTGGTGGAATCATTAAAACAAGCCCAAAAAAGCTTTCTGTTTTTTACTAGTGCAACGATCACCTAGATCTATTCCAATTGCATTCGTTGTAGCCAGTATCGGTATAGCAACTTATGCTGGCATGGATGTATCCATGAAAGCTCTGTCGCTTTCAATTGGCGCATACAACGCAATGCTTTGGCGCAGCGCGTTCACCATAATTATAGCCGCAACACTTTATAGTTGGAGACGGCCTAAATGGCCTGAAAATTACGTTATAAGGTTACATATTTGGCGCGGAATTGTAATTTCAATAATGGCCTTTCTATTTTTCTGGGGACTGAAATATTTGCCAGTCGCTGAGGCTATTGGGCTAACCTTTATAGCTCCTTTGATTGCACTCTATCTTGCCGCAGCTATTCTGCGCGAACAAATAACCGGCCGCTCCATTGGAGCTTCGGTAATTGGATTGATTGGCGCGAGCGTCATCATCACCGGAAGATTAAGTGGTGAGTACGACGAAGAAACTTCTTATGGAATCGCTGCGATACTATTGTCTGCTGTGCTTTATGCTTATCAGCTCATTTTGCAACGCCAACAAGCAGTGCTAGCTGAACCAATCGAGATTGCATTCTTTCACAATTGTACGGTTATCTTTTTGTTCGGTTGCTTGTCACCATTCTTAGCAGTTGTTCCAGCAATGTCATTTGTTCCACTAATAGCATTAGCAGCAATTCTTGGGTTGATTTCTTTGTTAATGATGTCCTGGGCCTATGCTCGAGCGCCTGCCAACAAGCTAATTCCTATTGAATACACCGCTTTCATTTGGGCTGCGATTCTCGGTTGGCTAGTGTTTGGTGAAACGATTACATTGACAACGGTACTCGGTACTATTCTTATTGTAAGTGGTTGTCTGGTAGCCGCCTGGGGGAAAAGTGCACCTATCGAACATGTTAAATCTATCTCTACCTAAGTTCGATCGAATGCAGAGCATGCTTCGGCTGACAGTTACAAATACGGTTTTTAACTCCGCCCTTTTCATTCTCTCTACAATAATAAGTTTTTCAGTGCTCGCCCAAAACGAATCGCAGAATCTTGAAGATTCTTGGCTACAAGAAGTTATGCCTTTGGCTAATTCCTTTTCTGAAAAACAAGGCGATCCTCCTGTCTATTTAGCATTTGAATCTGCTGATGAAAACGAACTAATAGGGTACATATTCACAACTCCCGACATTCCTCCGGAAGAAGATGGGTTTAGTGGTCCAATCGATGCATTGATTGGTATGAATTTAGACGGTGAAATTACTGGAGTTAAGGTACTTTTCTATCGGGAGTCCTACAAACATGTGCGCGGTGACTTTATCGTTGACTCAGGATTTCCAGAGCAATTTACTGGCAAAGCAATCGCCGATGAATTTCGCATGCGTGCAGATATAGATGGAATTTCGCGCGCAACGATCAGTAGTTGGGCATTAGCAAGAGGAATTCGTAACGCAACCAGGCGAGTGGCCATGGCATATCTGCCTGGATCTTCTTTTGTGATCGAAGCAAATTTAGAGATCGAAGTATTACAAACACTACAAGATCAAAATTGGGATGACTATCTTGCCAACGGTTTTGTTAAGGAGTTCTCGGCTCCCATCGCCGGCGAGTCTGATCTTAATTTTGCTTTGGCTTACATGGGTCACTACCGTTTAGGAGAACTACTCGTCGGTGCCAATGATTACTCAAATTCCGATCGTACTGCCAGCGAGATGATCGAAGACGGTCATATGCTTTTACTCGGTCTAACGGGTAATACGCCTCGATTGCAACAACTGCGATTGGGCATCATACAGAATGGGATTCTATACCCTAATCGTGGAGATAGGGTTGTATTCGCCGGAACAGCAGATGAAGGAAAGATCGCTAATCGTGCCCAGTTCGCTATTGCTTTATTTATGCATTCAGACGTAGACATAACTCAGCCCTTTACTATGGTTTATGACACGAGCGAAGTGCGTGGCGAATTTATTGACTATGTGGGAGTTGACTATCAAGTGCCAGAGGATGTATTGACTTTGGTACTGGGAACTCCTGCAATTGAAGAGAATACAGTGACGCAAAGTATTTTTTTCATCATGATACTATTACTAGCCGTCATCTTATTTGTACTGAATCTACCTAGAATTAGGGCAAGCGTAGATAATTGTAGCCAATAAATTGAAATCATTTAGTTACATTTTTGTTTTAGCAGCATTGTTTTCTTTTTACTTTTATTCTGCGGCAGCGGAACTAGAAGAAGAATTTATTCAGCAAGAATTGGCACGAACGCAGTTCGATCCTGACCATACAGTTACGTTTGAAGTTAACGCTCCATCTGATTTTGTGTTTGAATTTCTCATTCGTCGCGTCGCTGACTATGCAAACGATGCAGTTTCAGTGAAATTCGACCATAATAATTCGCTTACCCAAGATAGATTGGATACCGGATCAATTCGCATCACAACCATGGAAAACACGGAGCAGTTAGTCCAACGCATTCTTTTATTTGAACCTCCATTTAGTTACGCTTATTACACTGATATAAAAGCATCTACAATTGAAGTTCCGCTAGATTATTCGTTAGCAAGATACAATTTAGTGGAATTAGATAACAATAGAACCAGGCTACAAATTTCTGTCGTGTATAAATCAAGCTCTCGGCTATTGTCTTATTTTGTTAGGCGCGCGTTTAATTCTGCGCTTGAAAGTGATTTCGAATTGGCAATGCATAAAATCGAGCAAGAATATCGTTAAGTTAAATATTTGATTCTGATTGATAAAGCAAGTTAAGTCGTAAGTGTCATTCCCCACCCCTGTTGAAAACAATAAATCGATCTACGCAATATGGCCATGTTTGAGCCCTCTGACATAAAATCTAGTGGTTCCGTTAACTAACTATCATAACCCTATAATTTGCAATCGAGATTGGGTGAATCCAGCGAATTACATGAATCTGAGCTCCTTTGAGAATGAAATAAATTGAAATATTGCCTTGCGCTTAGACTCACAGGCTCTACCATTCAGCCCCAATTTCATACACAGCTGAATTAATTCGAGAGTAATCATGAAAACATTGCAGTCCTTGCTAGCGATTAGCATAGCGTTTGTTTCCCTGATTGGTTTCTCCGCGGAAGAAGGAATTTATATTCCCCGCATTGATGGCGAGCCCACCTTGGCTGATTTTGAAGGTATGGAACCCCTTTCAGAGTTAGCCCGCTCTATGTCAAAAGTAGAAGGATTCATTCAGAGGGATCCTGACGACGGTGAGCCTGCAAGCCAAGATACCGAAGTCTACATTGGTTACGACCGCTCTAATCTTTATGCCATATGGCTTGCCTTTGATGATGAGCCAGAACTAATCCGCGCAAATTTGTCATCTCGAGAAAATATAGGTGGCGACGACCGCGTAGGTCTGACCATCGATACGTTTAATGATCAACGTACTGCGCTATCTTTTCATGCAACTCCGTTGGGAATTCAATGGGACGCCAGATGGACAGAAGGATCGTCTCTTCGCGCAGGTTTCGATATTACTTTCGACTCGGTTTGGTATAGCGATGGTCAGTTAACTGATCAGGGTTACATGGTAAGCATGGCTATTCCGCTGCGAAGCCTTCGCTTTCCTGATTCGGGCGAACAATTGTGGCGTGTGCAGTTTGGACGGAATATTCCTCGCGCCAGCGAATTTTCTTTTTGGCCTAGATACACAATAGAAATAGAAGGACGACTTAACCAAACTGCGTTGCTTAGAGGTATAGAAAACGTATCGCCAGGCAATAACTCACAGTTCATTCCATTTTTGTTTGCCCGCGATGTTGAAGCCTTGGATACAAGGGCAATTGGCGGACCAAAGCTTGATAGCGCCACTGAACAAGATGTCGGCCTCGACGCGAAGTTTGTTTTTAATGACTCCTGGGTTTTAGACGTAACTCTGAATCCTGACTTCAGTCAGGTTGAATCAGACGAACCTCAAGTAACTGTTAACGAGCGTTTCGAAGTTCAGTTTCCCGAGCGGCGTCCGTTCTTCGTCGAGAATGCTGATTTCTTTGCCAGCGATTCAATTCTTTTATTCACTCGTCGCATTGTAGATCCAGAAGGTGGCATTCGATTCACTGGCCGTGAAGGTGATTATGGATTAGGAGCGATTTTTATCAATGATGAAGCGCCAGGTTTAAATCGAGAACCTGGCGATCCACTAGATGGTGAAAAAGCAAACATTGGAATTCTTCGCGGCTTTCGCGATATCTCTGAACAATCCCGCGTTGGTTTTTTCCTAAGTGATAGAGAGTTAGGCGATGGTTACAACCGAGTAGCAAGTCTGGATGCTCGTTTCAAACTTACTGATAACTGGATTACCCAGGCACAGTTAGTTGGAACAGATAGTGAACCAACTTTAGGCGGAAAATCGACAACTGGTTATCAGCGCAATATACAAGTTAATTACACTGGTCGAACAGTAAATAGCCATTCACACTTTGTTGAAACTACAGATCACTTTCGCACCGACCTTGGATTTCAGAATCGCTTTTTTAAGCCTGATACATCTGGAATTCATAACAGTGTAGATTTGAATTTCTATCCTGAAGGATCAAGTTTGAATCGCTGGAGTACTGGCTTTTTTGACGTCTACTTAAATGACAATGACGGCACCCGGATTTATCACCAGTTCGGTCCAAACCTAAATTTCAATTGGAACACCACGGGTATCGGTTTTTCTTTTACGGATTACGCAGAAATTCTGCGACCGCAGGATTTCCCAGGAATCATCACCAACACTCGCTATGATTATGAGACCTACGAGGTAAACATATTCGATAATACTTTGCAGACTGCAACATTTCGCGCCAGTTATCGAGAAGGTCGAGCGCTGAATTTAGTGCCGCCCGCTGGTACGCTGCCTTATGTTGCTGATACCAGTCGTATCGATCTATCCTTTTTGTGGCGACCACTGGATCAGCTATCGATAAACAACACTTATTTCCTAACTGAACTGGAGAATCGTGGTGGTGGCGCGAAAGTTTTCACAAACGAAATTTTTCGCAGTAACTGGAACTATCAATTCACCAAAGAACTATCTCTTCGGTTTATCGCGCAATATGACGAAACAGAAGCTGGACCGGCAACCCGGCTACAAGATGATGAGAACCTGAACTTCGACGTGTTGCTGCGCTATGTGATTAACCCATGGTCCGCATTTTATATAGGCTACAACTCTAACCTCAGCAATTTCGATATTGTTGAGTATGAAGGTGAACGGGAATTAATAGTCGCCAACGACTTGCGCCAGGATGGCGATCAGTTCTTTGTGAAGTTTTCCTATCTTTTTCAGCGCTAGCTGAATTCTTGGATAGAATCCTCTGGCGCTCCTACGGCCCCTGCCTGGGGGGAGTCACCCCTTATAAGCATCTTGTACCAATCACGAAAAGGCCCTGTCGTGTTTTGCATGAATGATCTGTATTCACCTTGAGTACCAGGACCGATTCCCCATGGTGTGTATTCGTCTTTTTCCGGAATGTACAAGGTGCCAAATATTCGATCATAGATGCTAGTAACTGCAGCCAGATTCGTATCCCAATGTTTCTTCAAATAGCTGTGATGGGTGTGATGCATAGCCGGGCTTTGAATCCATTTTTCCAACCATCGGGGATAACGCAATTGCACATGATAATGTCGAAACGCACCGGTTAATCCCAAAATAAATGAAAAGAATCCTGCTCCCAGGATTGTTGCTTGGGTGATACCACCATTAAATAAATAAGCAAATATTCCTGTTGCGAAAGCAAAGCTAAATGCAGAACCCGCGGCCCAAATTGGTCCAGCAAGAAAATGCTCTCGGTAACGAGTTAAGGGAGTCAACACTTCAGCAGAATGATGAACTTTGTGGATAGCCCATAACGCTGGAATCTTATGCATTGAATAGTGAATGGCATAGAACACAAAGTCATATAACAACAAACTTACCAAAGCAAAGACCAACATCCAGGCATAGTTTGATTCTACCGCCGGTGTCTCCCCGAATAGCCATTGCAAAGCTGCGATTACATGCTGCTCAGTATATGTCCCCACTGTTGCAATTAAAGCGACCAACCAGATTGGACGAAGAATTTGTTCCAACACCCATAACCAAACATCGACTCGTGCAGAAACATGAGTGTAAATATCATTCGGGATTAAATATTCAACAATTCCGGCTTGCCGAACTTCACCTTTAGCACTCTTGGACCCGTGACCGCGGTAATACATGAAAAGACAAATAGCCAGAAACAGGGTGATCAACAATCTGTCCCAGTGCAAATCATTAGGAATGTTGGTTGAGGTGATAT
>ENA-UPTF01001390-UPTF01001390.1-marine-metagenome-genome-assembly--contig:-NODE-1390-length-15231-cov-3.604395_pt1 | contig 15231 bp, 11 predicted proteins | sample MGYA00238166_ERZ767019 | MGnify/ENA primary metagenome ERZ767019 (study PRJEB28930, sample SAMN06266391) | marine metagenome | isolation source: Sea water from 250 m depth | place: Atlantic Ocean...
GTGAAAGGGGTAAACCAACGGCTTGTAGTTTTATAATTATCAGTATGGGTTTTTCTAAGAGCACCAAAAAAGCGAACTTTATCGCCAACTGGGCCTTGGAGTGTAAGTGTAAGATCGTTGTCGCCTGTAGCTGCCCATGGATCACCACCTTGCATTCCTTCCACCAACACAGAGCCTGATATTTTGCTACCACCCGTTTTAAGTGATTGCTGAACCATACCTGCGTTAGCATTACCAACACTAGCATCAAAACCACCCGTTTGAACAGCAATAGCTTCCAAAGCTTCTGGGATAGCATTTGATACAACCTTACCACCAGCACCTGTCATGGATGCACCTTCAAGTGTATATCCAATCTCTGAGCCGCGACTACCACGAAGGTGAAGACCATCGTGCATTTTAACTACACCTGCTTGACTTGCAATCATTGAGGTTACATTACGAACAGCATAGTTCTCAATCGCTTCGGAGTCCATATTTCTTGCAACATTTGTTGCAGTTACCTCAATCAAAGGTTTTTCAGCAGTTACTTCTACTGTTTCACCTTCAACCGCTGCAACTTCTAGCTCGAAGTTTTGTAAGGTTGTAAGTCCAATCGTCACACGAACATTTGAAACTATCTGGGATTTATATCCAATATAGTTTACACGTAACGTGTATAGACCTGGTTGAACGTCAAAAATGTAATATTGTCCATTTACATCTGTTGCTGCACCACTTGTCGTTCCTTCTAGAATGACATTTGCGCCTACTAAGGCTTCGCCATCAGATGTAACGGTACCACTAATTTTACCTGTCAAGTTCTGCGCAAACAGACCTGAGGTTAAAACAGCGGCCAATAATAAGGTTGTGAGTTTTTTCATTATACTACTCCACTTTACTGTTACTTTTAATATTAAAAAAATCTTTCTGGTACTGGGGGTATATACGTACTAGTACGCTAAGACGTACGAATACCCCTCTTACCTCATTCTGGAACATAATAGTTTTTTTTTAAGGGTTACAAAGCTTTTTTTAAAAAAAATTTTAGGGGTGGGGATATTGCACTTACAATGGATGTTATCGTCAATAATCAGATGGTTATAAGTTTTAGGTATACCATTTATTTGTACTTGGCTGCAATTGTTTTATTTAAAAAAATGTGATTAAAGTCACAAATTCTAGAATGATAGCTTTTGGAGTAAAACTATCATTAAAACTTTGGATATATCTCTCAATCAAATAAACAATTAAAATGTAATTAACATCCATGAAGCCATTAATAACATGATACTATTTTCAACTATTGTTGCTGTTGTCATCGGTAAATTTAAAGCCGTGCCCAAGCAAGCACATTGGATCGATTTTTTGTTTATTAATGAACGTACTACTCCAAAGGTTGTCGCGCCAAGAATAACTAATGTAATTAATAAGGATAGGTATAGTTCTGTTCTCATAAGAAAGGCCAATCCTAATAAACTTTCAATAAAGGGGTAAAGCCAACCGTATACTGGTATTATTTGAGCAATAGGATCATATATTTTAAATGTTTTGGGGAAATTTCTATAGTCTAGAAATTTAAAAAAACTGAAAACAATATAGAAAAGTCCCATAAAATCAAACATAAAATCTGTCAGGTTTATATTTGATCTATTGATTAACAAAGTAGATACTGTGATATAGAAGAAAATTAGATATAATGGGAAAAGTTTTGTTGCATTCCCCTCTGATCTTTTTTCTGCATCATAAGCATTTTCAGAATTCCCATCTATTAACGTTGCTTCATAGCCTGCATCACTAACTGCCTTGGCAAGACCCTTAGGTGGAGCATCGCCATCAATAATTGCTCTATTTTGATTTAGCTTTACAACTGCTTTTGAAACTCCTTCTACCTGATAAAGCGCTCTTTCAATAGTGGAAACACATGCGTCACAATGCATTCCTTTTATATGTAATTCTGTCAATTCAATATCCTTAAATAAATTATATAAGCAAGAATGGATCTCCAGAAGAAACGAGACCCTCCTTAATCACGCGAGCATACCAGCCTCTTCGTTTCATTAATGTTTTGATGAAAGTTGAAACTTTATCTTTACCTACATAAGGTAAAACATTCAAATTTGAACATGGGTCGCAAATAATTGAAACCTCCAGCTCTGCTTGGCCAGCTGTATAGTGTTGCCCAGGTTTAATCGTTCTGTAATCAATATTGGCCAGGGTCAGATTTTCGCCTAGATCCCCAGGCTTCACAGGCCATCCTTCATTATTTAACTCTTCTAGAATATCCTTTGATATAAGCATAATAGCCATATCAGGATCGTTGTTTTTTTTATTGAATCGAAACCGATTATAATCACCTTCAATGCCAGATAAAGAAATCTCTCCTGAATCTATAGAAATCTTGGGCAGTCCAACTTCCCCCATTGTGTTGGGTTTTACATTAATTTGAAAAACTGAGGATGCCATTTGTGTTTACTCCTTAAGCCTAAAAGAATTTAATTGTAATTATAAGTTTAACACTAAATTATCCATGCTTCAATAGTCCCATAGTTTTAACTTTCGAAAATATAATTCATTATTATAAGAGGATTAATTTCATGAAACGGTTATCTATATTTTTATTTATTAGTGCAATATATTGTCAACAAACAGTTGAACTCCCAATGAAGTTACCGGGTATTCGATATAGTCCGGCTATATCCAAACCTGAAGAGGTCTTAGGCCATAGAGTGGGAACTCGTCATACACGTACTGACCAAGTTGTTGATTACTTCGAAGCTATCGCAGATCAAAGCGAGCGAGTGATATTGGAAGATCACGCCCTAACCCATGAGGGTCGACGATTAATTCATGCCATTGTTACGCACCCTGATAATCATAAAAAACTGGAATCTATCCGAAAGGCAAATCTTAGTTTATCTGATACTCCTAAGAAAATTAAAGATTCTGATATGAATAACATGCCCATGGTCGCCTATCTGGGGTTCTCAATTCATGGTGATGAAGCAAGTGGGACCGAGGCATCATTGCTTTTATTATATCATTTAGCTGCCGGTACGGGTAAGGAAATTGATAATATATTAAAAAATACCGTTTTAATTGTTGATCCTATGTTTAATCCTGATGGGCGGGATCGATTTGTTAATTGGGTAAATGGTAATCGGGGTGCAGTTCCATCTTCAGATACCCAAGATAGAGAACACAATCAACCTTGGCCAAGAGGTAGAACCAACCATTATCTTTTTGACATGAACCGTGATTGGATGCCAGTTACCCAACCTGAATCTAATGGCAGAATAAAATTATTTCACCACTGGCGACCTCAATTCCTCCTTGATGCGCACGAAATGGGCGCGAATTCTACATTCTTCTTTCAACCCGGAATACCAAGCAGAAATAACCCAAATACTCCTCAAGGAACTTTTGATTTAGCCAATAAACTAGCGCCCTTCCATGCTAAACGTTTAGATGATATTCAATCCATGTACTATTCTCAACAATCTTATGATGATTTTTATTATGGAAAGGGTTCGTCATTTGGTGATATCCATGGTTCTGTCGGAATTTTATTTGAACAGGCCTCATCACGAGCACTTGAAACTGATACCAACCAAGGGCGACTCACTTATGCATTTACAGTTAGAAATCATTTCATGTCCACCTTAGGGACCTTAGACGGATTGGTTAGCCTTAGGAAGGACTTTTTAAGTTATCATCGTGATTTTTACGCAACATCTACAAATGCTGCAAAGAAAAATACCGTCAAAGGATACCTTGTTGATCTCAAAGAAAATAGAACCCGTGCTCAAATGCTGGTCCAGAACCTACAAAAACACAGAATTGTAGCGTATGAGCTAAAGAAATCAATTAATGTTAACAAAATGAAATATCTTCCAGGTGAAGCTATCGTAATCCCAACAGATCAACCTCAAACTCGTTTTTTAAAAGGAGTTATGGAAAAAGTCACCACCTTCGAAGACTCCCTCTTTTATGACGTGTCAGCCTGGACTCTTCCACTAGCATATGGCGTTAAAACCTTTGAGCTTAAACAAAACCCTGTGGCCTATATGGGTACACAGCTTGATCCGGTCTCACTAGATGGAGGAAGCGTTATTGGTGGAAGGGCAAAGTCCGCTTATCTTATGAAGTGGAATCGTTATTATGCACCTAAAAGCTTATATAGTATCATGAAAGCCGGTATTAGACCACGATTAACAAGCGAACCCTTTTCAGCAATAATTGGCGGAAAAGAAGTGAAGTTTGATCGAGGAACAATCGTTATACCAGTGCACCAAAGAGATGCAGACGCGAACATCACTGAAACACAAATTCATAGATTGATGATAACCTTAGCTGAAAAAGACCATGTTTCTATTTATGCTTCTAACTCAGCATCTACTCCTACTGGACCTGATCTAGGAGGCGCTTACCAAGCCGTACTGCAGAAACCTAAGGTTGCTATCTTGTCAGGTGATGGAACTTCATCATATGGTGTTGGTGAGGTCTGGCATCTTATGAATTATAGGATGGGTATACCTGTATCGTTAATAAATGCAAAAAATCTCAATATTTGGAAGCTATCCAAATATAATACAATTATTTTACCTGATGGGGGCTATAGCGACCTTGATACAACAGATATCAGCGCTTTAAAAGACTGGATTAAGAATGGTGGAACATTAATTTCAATTCAGAGTGGTTCTAAATGGGTGGTCAATAAAAAAATTGTTGAGGAAAAAATTAAAAATCCTTTTAAACAAACTCTTGATATACCCTATGATCAAGTTAGCATGGTCACAGGTGGTCAACGAATCGGAGGGGCAATTTTTGAGGTTGATTTGGACAATACACATCCAATTGGCTATGGATATAACAAAAAGGCACCGGTATTCCGAAGAGGTGATACATTCTTTGATTTATCAACAAGTTCGGCAGCTAATGTAGCTCGATACACAAATAAACCTCTTCTTAGCGGATATATATCTGAGGAAAAACTTGTCGAAATGAAGAATACAGCTTCTATAATAGCGAGGAGAGAGGGGTCTGGGCACGTTATTTTATTTGCTGATAATCCTTCTTTTCGTGCCTTTTGGTATGGCTCAAATGGATTGTTACTAAATGCAGTATTCTTTGGTCGTTCCTATTAACGGCTCTAATTTTACCGTTTAGCTTATTAGAACGACCGAATACGATTCTCAAATTCTGTTTTTAATTCATTTGAAAATGATTTAACGCGTTTTTTGGTTATTTCGCTCGTCATAATCTCTATCCAATCAGATGATCCTTTATAGCGTCCATAAGACTGAACTATAGAGCGTACGTTATACATTTCACCTCCACTACCTTTCATTCTAGCCTCAAGCGTCAATTTATATCGGACTTCCTCGATGCCAGCTAGAACTTCCTCGTTCGAAATGGCTGGATATTCATATTTACAGTCAATAATAGCACCAGAACCGCGATCCTCTGTTCGATCTACCACATATCGAGAACGATTCAGTATTCTGTTCGATATCGTAGTAAAATCGTCCATAGTAGCAGTTCCTACAGTTAATCGATAATCACGAACAGCTGTAGAGGATGCACCTCCAGAGCATGCGAATATAATTAACACAATAAAACTTAAAATAGTGATTAGCTTTTTACTCATAACAATATCCTCATTTTATAAAGAAAGAAGGCCCTGAATTCTCAGGGCCTTCTTTTATATCAATTTGATATACACAAAAGTGTATGATTAGTGTATATTTTGAATGTTATTAATACACATCCCCTATACACCTAATACACAATTAGTGTAAGTCCGCGTCTATAAGCGGCGTGACTTTGTCAAACTCAATCATAAACCCTCGAGAACGAAAACCATTATTGAGGATCTTACCTGCTGTTCCTGGTTGACCAATGTTATCTTGGCCACCAAAGGTATAGCTATCCATTAATAGGATTTCAAGTTCTTTCCCTGGAATAGCTAAATGAGTTGGTGTACCAGGCAGTAAGTCGCCCCACCCGCGTCTATTCATATATCCAGTATAAGGGTGAATAAGGCAATTTTCAATCATAGCCTCATATTTATACTTTGCCCATAATGATCCACCATCCATAGCATTGGGTTGATCCGTAGAGGCACCTGCTCCATCTGCAGCAGTTGCTGCAGCCAAGCCACCATTTGTTACACGGCTATTATTTATAAGCGTTGCCGCTGTAGATGCATCTCCTCCTCGGAGAGCTGCTTCAGCTTGCAATAAGTCTAATTCAGCCTGTGTTACGTCGTGCATTGGACCTTGAAGCCCCGCATCAACCGCATAATCTCTATTTCTATTAAATAAATAGAAGGTCTGGTGATACGTTCCACGAGAGGCAATTAAACGGGTTCTATACTCATTTTTAGCATAAAGCCCTTGTGTTTGCTTACCGTCAGCATCGAGGGGGCCTGTAATCCGTTTGTCGTCAGTTTCCATCGTATAAGCTTTACGATCTGCGACAGGCTTAGCCAACCAATCTGCATAACCTGATGATTTATCAGCAGGTCCAATCATTTTATAGTCCGAACGACCCCAACTTGCAGAAACACCACAGTAATACTGAGTACGTGACCACCAGTATACGCCATCGCCTACAGGTGCAAATGGGACGCCTTGTGAGGCAAGACTTTTAACTGATGACCAATCAACAGTACCACGCTCTTGTGCTGTTCTTGATACGCCAGCTGTCCAGCGGGCGATAAGACCATGTGTAATTTTAGCTAAATCAGCCATAGTTAAACCGGCAATTTGCATCCAATCCTCAGGGATAGTTAAAGATGCATTGGCATTCGCATCTGTGATCACAGCATTAAGCGCTGTAAGAGAACTTTTCATATGATCTGCATATGCTGATAATTCGGGAGTCTTACTAAAGTCCGTTGCTTCATCAACATAAAAACCTTGGTCATAATAAACAGCAACCATGGCATTAGATGCACCCATTACGAACTTAGCAAATATTTCAGCTCGCTTATCATCTTCCGCAGTAGCCAAAAAGTTTTTTCCACCTTCTTGACCCGCTTTTAATGAAGCTAAGCCGTCTTTAGCAGCCGAAATTGCGCCATACCAATAGTACCATGGCTCCTCAAGAGCATAGGCATAATTCCATGCGGGGCTATTATTTACAGCTGCACGAGGCTCAGAAGCCATTTCGCGCATTCCATAGTTACCCCAAGATGAGGTATTGGCATCTGCCATAACTCCAGGATTAAACGATCCGCCAGTTACATGAATACCTTGCCAAAACGACAAGAATGTACTCTTAATCAACGACTCTACATCTTCAGGTGAAGCGAGAGCACGAGCCTGGTCAGGCGCATTGGTATTGGTCACATCTAAATCGGCACAGCCATTCAGAGATAGAACAACAACCATCGCAAGACTCATTATTTTTTTTGTAATATTCATTTTTATACTCTCCTTTCCTTAAAAGTCAACGTCTAAAGTGAATGAGAAGGTGCGGTAATTTGGATACGTATAGGAATCTACACGCGCGTTAACCGCAGACCCTAATTGACCACCACCACGACCAACTTCAGGGTCATATCCTCTATATTTAGTCCATGTCATTAGGTTTCTTCCAACAATACCTACGTTTAAACCGCTCACACCAAATCCGCGAAGATCAACGAGGCTTGCTACATTGAATCTCACAGCTAATTCTCTAAGCTTTAGATAAGAACCATCTTCAACATAGAAGTCATTCGGTGCATTCACATGGTATAGATCACGGTAATAGATGGTTGGTTTTTTAAGACCATCCTCTTTACCATACTGATCTACATCGCCAGTAGCTGCTTCACGAGCTCCCCATTGACGAGTATGATTATAAATGTTGCCTCCACTTTGTCCATCAAACAGTGCAAATACTGTAAGACCCTGAACGCGTAGGGTTGTATTAAATGCATACCCAAAATCAGAGACAGAAGTACCAATCTGGTGAATCTTATTACCATCTGAATCAACATACTGAACTGGTCGACCCCAGTTATAAGTTTGGCTCATACCACTACTTGTTTTTCCCCACAGGGTTTTACCAATACCATCTTTGTATGTATTGCCATCACCAACCCACACTAAATAACCATCATCATTTACTTGAAACTGCGACGAGTTCGCTTGATCCGCTTCAGGCAGATGTTTGGTGTCTGTTGCCCATTTTGTACCCCAAAAGGATGCATACTGACTATTTTCTTTCATATAGAAAATTTTGGGTCCACCAGCGCTATAAAGATACGATGGCATCTTAAAGCTTGTGATATTATGATCATATTTGTCCCAATTAAAACCAACGGACAAGGACATATCTCTAGTGTTTACAACTGACGCATTCAGAGATATTTCTGTTGCTTCAGCTTCAAGCGTACCTGCGTTTCTCCACTGAGAGCTATATCCGTAAAATCCAGCCAATGGCACAGGAAGCAATTGGTCTTCATTCACTGTTGTGGATTGAGTGATCTCAACAGAGAGCCTGTCCATTACACTAAAATCAACACCCATCTCAGTTTCTGTCGTGGTTTGAGGCTTAAGATCTACGTTACCCAAGGCACCTTTTGAGATGTTTCCACCCGCTACAGACCATACTTCATATTGCTGTGAGAAAGCTGGACGAACACCAGCAGTTCCATGACTAAAGCGAACCTTAAATTCAGGGAGCATTCCACTGAGTGCACCCCAATAAGCTTCTTCGCTCATACGATACGCACCACTAACCTTAAAATAGTTATTAATTCGGTTTTCAGGTCCAAACAATGAACTACGATCCTGACGAAGCGTTACATCCAGAATATATCGGTCTAATAGGTCCATCTGTGCGCCTCCTGAAAAACCATCTGAATTAATCTTTTGATTCGATGAGCCTACAGTCTTATCAGCACCAGTCTCCAGCTGAGGAACATCCGCTACGGCTAGGTTCCAAGCATTCCCACTGCGATAATTGTAACTATAAGCTTCGTAGTTATACCGACCTTTTGCAATTAAATCCATACCGCCAAGTTGGGTGGCATAGGTCATTCCTACGTCACCGTTGATCGACTGTTCGCTTCGGTTAGATTTCGTCAAATTACCATCATTATAGTTTGGGCTTGGCGTAACTGTTTTCCAGCCTTTTGGATAATAATTTTTCCAAACTCGAGCAGATCGATCAAAGCTTAACGATCCAACCACTCTTAGCTGAGGCATAATCGCCCAGCTGAAGTTTGAACCTAAAAGAGTACGATCTCTTGTGTTTAATCTTTCATTATTTGCAATCTGATAGATAGGGTTTGCTTCTTCAGCATTGCGTGGGTCTGGTTGAATATAATAGTCTCCATCGGGACCTTTTTTCAAAATATCCACATCCCATGGGAAAAAAGTCACATCAAAAAATGATCCTGCATTTGTTTCTTCTTTGAATGATTTCGACAGTAAGGAGCTAAATCCTAACTTGATACCATAGGGGAGATTAACATCCGTATTTAATCTGAATGTATTCCGATTAAATCCTTCAATAAATTTTCCAAAAACACCATCTTCATTATGATTATTAAGACTTACAAAAACATTAAAGTTTTCTCCATTACGACTCATTGAAAAGTTATGTTTTGTATAATTACCATCAGAGAACATGGCTGCCATATGATCATACCCAGGGCGTCCACCATTGTCAGGAAGCAGTTCTGGAGAACCACTGCCAGCTTCACCTGTTGCTGAATATTTATATGGCTGATCAGCAAAGTAATAACCGGCTGCCCAGCTACTATCTGAATAATTTACCACATCAGGGTTTTTCGTATCATCACGAGGGTCATAAGGAAGACCGTCGGTTGCATCAACAAAATAGCCTGTAGAAGGATCCGTTTTATACCAGTGAGAACCATTTGTTTCAATCGATCCAGCAAGCTGATTATAACCTTGCTCCATCTTGTAATTAAAACGAGTTTGGCCTAAACCAACTTCGGAACCACGTTTGGTAGTAATAGCAATAACACCATTCGCTGCACGAGCGCCATATTCTGATGCGCCTGCAGCACCTTTAATGATCTCAATATTTTGCACGTCGTCAGGACTAATATCTCCCATGGGGCTTCCTGAAATTGACGGATCAATAATGATACCATCAACGATATAAAGCGGTGCTTGTGAACGACCACTAGCATTAATGCTAGTTGCTCCACGCAACTGAACAGAAGCAGCATAGCCGGGCTCACCAGTTGATTTAACAACCTTTACACCAGCTGATTTACCGCGAATCATAGATTCTACTGTTGTTGCGGGGGCCATTTCAAGGACCTCTCTATCAATTTTATCAATAGCAAACGGTGTCTTGGTTTTAGTTAGCGCTCCAGCCACACCTGTGACCATAACTGCATCCATTTTCAAAACATCTTCTTTTAAAGAAAAGTCTTGTGTCCCGGATTCCGTTACTGTCACAGTAGACTGTCTGTAACCAATATATCGAGCAGTAACTTTTGCGGAGCTTAAACCTGCAGGAACTGTTATGGTATAATTTCCATCTGCATCCGTAGATGTACCAACCTCAGTTCCTTCGACAATGACGTTTGCACCCACTAGATTTTCACCAGTACCAGCATCAGTAACACTACCTGAAATATTTGCTTGTGCAAAAATTAACCCAGGCAAAAGAAGTGTAGCGACGCTTAATGCAATGCTTTTACGCATTTCGCCCTCCATTGTGAATGGTTAAAATGTAAAAAGGGGGCGTCAACACGGCCCCCCTTGCTTTACTTATCATCTTTGATCTTACTATATTATTGCTCAATTGCAAAACATAATTTTCATTGAACTGTGCTTGGTTTTAGATATAATTCGCACAAAATTAATTATTAACTTTTTATATAATTGAATCTTTAATTGTTGTAAGGATGGAAAATGAGAAAAGCTTTTGTTACTGGGGGCTCTGGCCATCTTGGTGCAAATTTAGTTCGACTGTTACTGGAATCCGGATGGCATGTACGCTGTTTAATCCATAAAGATTCAAAAGCGCTTGAAGGATTAGAAATAGAAAAAGTTCATGGTGATCTTACAGACTTATCCTCTTTATCGAGTCAAATGGATGGATGTGATGTTGTATTTCATTTAGCTGCTTATGTTGCAGTGGAAGATGTTGACGTTGTTCGAATGAAAAAAATCAACGTTGAAGGAACCCAAAATATGTGTGAGGCTGCCTTAAGCGCAAATATTTCACGGTTTATTTATTTTTCTAGTATTCATGCATTTGAACAACATCCAATTGGACAAATTCTTAATGAAGAACGCCCTTTGGTGCACGCATCATCTAACTCTTCACCCTATGATTACAGTAAAGCTCTTGCTCAAAAAAAAGTATACGCAGCCTGTAAGCGCGGTCTAAATGCAAGCATTTTGCACCCAACTGCTGTACTTGGTCCTCACGATCATAAGCCGAGTAGAATGGGACAGGTGTTGATGAATATTATGAATAGAAAAATGTTATTAACAGTAACAGCAGGGTATAACTGGGTTGATGCGCGAGATGTAGCAAAATCAGCAATCAACTGTGTTGATTTTGGGAAAACTAGTCAAAATTACATTTTATCGGGGCAATGGGCATCATTCCCTCAAATAGCAGAAATTGTTTCAAATAAACTGAAAATTAGAACAACTTATGCAACATTTCCTCTATGGGCGGCATATGCTGGGATACCTTTTTCATGGATAAAATCAAAAATAACGGCTAAACGCCCCTCTTTAACAAGCGGTGGTCTACATGCTTTGGCGGTGCAGTCTAAAATTGTATCTAGTGAATTAGCTCAAAAAGAATTAGGACACAATACGAGAACGCTGGAAAAAACAATAAATGATACAATTGATTGGAGACAAAAGCATGTTGATTAATCAATCCCAATTTGAATTGACAATATGGATATGGATAGCAATTGCAGTTTGTACATTTTTTCTTCTCATGTTTGTGCGAGCTCCTTATGGGAGACATGAGCGGCCTGGCTGGGGGATTCGTATACCCGCTCGTGTTGGGTGGGTCGTTATGGAATCTCCTTGTATTTTTGTAATGACAATTTTTTTTGGCGTTGGTGTGATGCAATGGGATTCACCAGATCCTGTTGGAATTATTTTTTTAATCATTTGGATGGTTCATTACATACATCGTAGCTGGGTTTGGCCAAATAGAGCATTGATTTCAAATAAAAAAATGCCCATAAGCATTGCACTTTTTGCTATTGTTTTTAATAGCATCAATGCATGGATTAATGCTGAGTGGATATACAGTATTAATTACCCCTATCCCGCGGAATGGATTCATAGTCCACAATTTCTTTTAGGGATAGCTCTTTTTTTTCTAGGTATGGTAATAAACATACATTCAGACAATATTTTATTTGCTCTGCGTAAAAAAGGAACCGGTGAATATAAAATTCCATTTGATGGTTTATTCAAATGGATATCATGCCCCAATTATTTTGGTGAAATTATTGAATGGATTGGGTGGGCAATTGCAACCTGGTCTTTGGCGGGACTATCTTTTGCAGTATGGGTGATTGCAAATCTTGTGCCTCGTTCACGCTCAAATCATCAATGGTATATAGAGAAGTTTGAGGAGTATCCTAAAGATAGAAAAATTTTGATACCAAAAATTTGGTAAAAAGTATTTGCTATAAATTAAATTTGATTTTAGTATAAAACGCACGCGCAAGTAACACGAAAAAAGAAGTTAGGAGTAAGTTATGCAAAAAGGAAGCGTCAATAAAGTTGTATTGGTTGGACATTTGGGTGGCGACCCAGAAACTAGATTCATGCCATCGGGAGCTGCTGTAACCAATTTTAATATGGCTACAAATGAATCTTGGAAAGACACCAATGGAGAGTTACAAGACAAAACCGAATGGCATCGGTGTGTAATGTTTGGAAAATCTGCTGAATTAGCAGGGGAACTTTTGAAAAAAGGCCAATTGGTTTATATGGAAGGAAAGCTACAAACGAGAAACTGGGAAGATAAAGACGGAATAAAACGATACACTACAGAGGTAGTATGTGATATGTTCACCATGCTGGGTCGCAAGATGGATACTGATAGTAGCCAAGAGGCAACGCCTACATCAAATAGTGAAGAGGAGGATGATTTACCCTTCTAATTGTAATCCAAGTTTATAAAACAGCTTTTTCATTAAACCCCTAAAAAATAAATGAATCCTCAAAAACTACAAAATGATCTAGATCTATTTTGGGATCAAGAAATTATTCCAACCCTGGAAAAATATATTAAAATCCCAAATAAATCTCCTGCCTTTGATCCTGACTGGGAAACCGCTGGTCATATGGATAAGGTTTTAGAATTAGCTAAAGATTGGACTGAAAAACATCGCCCGAAAAACAGCACCCTTCATATAAAAAGATTAGAAGGGAGAACTCCCCTTATCATACTTGATATCCCTGGAGAAAGAGATGGTAATATTCTCATGTATGGTCACTTAGACAAACAACCTGAAATGGAGGGATGGGAGGATGGGCTTGGACCTTGGATCCCAAAAATTATCGATCAAAAATTATATGGCCGGGGTGGTGCGGATGATGGATATGCTTTATTTGCTTCTTTAGGAGTTGTTAAATCATTAAAGGATCAAAATCTGGCCTTACCAAGAATAGTAATATTAATTGAGTTTTGTGAAGAGAGTGGGTCTCCAGACCTACCCTATTATATTGATGAATATCAAAATATTATTGGCCCTATTGATTTGGTTGTTTGCCTTGATTCCGGGGCTGGTAATTATGAACAGTTCTGGACTACAGTTTCATTAAGAGGAATGATTGCTTGCGAACTTCGCGTTGATGTCCTTAATGAAGGTGTCCATTCTGGAAGTGCCAGTGGAATTGTTCCATCATCTTTTAGAATAATGCGACAGCTTCTTTCACGATTAGAGGATGAAACAACTGGCCAAATTAAAGTTGAGGCGCTTCATACTAATATTCCAACGCACCGTTTAGATGAAATAAAAAAAATGGTGGAGACACTTAAGGGAGAGCCAGAGGCTTTCCCTTGGCATAATCAAATGGAACCCGTAACGAAGGACTCAATAGAAGGTGAGGTACAACGTACTTGGGGACCAACATTGTCAATTGTTGGTGCAGATGGTATTCCTTCCATAAAGGATGGCGGTAATGTCCTGCGACCTTACACATCATTAAAACTTTCATTTCGTATACCACCAGGTATTGATTGTTATAAGGCCATAAATGAAATCAATTCAATTCTACAAAAAAACCCCCCCTACAATTCATCAATTACCATTGATTGGGAAGAGCCTGGGAACGGATGGGACATCCCACAATTATCTCCATGGTTAGATAAAGCCATACAAGATGCATCTAACCTCTACTATAAAAAACCTGCTTTATCTATAGGAGAAGGAGGAACAATACCGTTTATGGCTATGTTAGGTGAAAAATTCCCTAACGCACAGTTTGTTATAACTGGCGTGCTGGGTCCGGGCTCAAATGCCCACGGGCCAAATGAATTTTTACATATTCCTTTTGGTAAAAAACTAAGCGCCTGCATTGGTTTCATTTTGAATGAATTCCCATCTTGACTGCAAGAACAAAATTAGATTTATTTAAACCTAGACCAAAGTGGGTTCGTTATATACTAGGTTATGCCGCTTTATTTTTAGGCACATTAGTAGCAAAAATTAAAGTGCAAGGTCGGGATCACATTCCAAAAAAGGGTCCATTTATAATTGTAGCAAATCATTTTGATGTTTCGGAGCCACCATTTTTTCTTTTTGCACTTCAACGTCCCATTAGCTTTTTAGTTGCTAGCGATCAAGTAATTGAATGGTATTTTTACTGGGCGGTATGGCTTTATGGTTTTATACCCACAAATCGTACGAACCTTGCTCCATCTACAATAAAAATGTCAAAAAAGGCATTTGATCAAAAAGAAGTACTTGGGATTTTCCCTGAGGGAGATACTTTAAGTAATGAATTAAGACCAGCAAAAGCCGGAGCGGTTTTTTTATCAACGTTAGGTCAAGTCCCAATCGTTCCAATGAGTATATATGGAATGAAAAAAGGGTTGTTGGATTACATTGTTAGCGGAATAAGACCAAACATCACTCTCCGCGCGGGAAAGCCATTTGGGCCATTTAAACTGCCAAAAGATAAATCAAAAAAAGAAGAGGTATTTAAAGATATCGGTGATGAAATGATGTGCAGAATTGCCGCACTATTGCCAAAAGAATGTCATGGACAATATAAAAAT
>ENA-UPTF01001391-UPTF01001391.1-marine-metagenome-genome-assembly--contig:-NODE-1391-length-15228-cov-3.787143_pt1 | contig 15228 bp, 17 predicted proteins | sample MGYA00238166_ERZ767019 | MGnify/ENA primary metagenome ERZ767019 (study PRJEB28930, sample SAMN06266391) | marine metagenome | isolation source: Sea water from 250 m depth | place: Atlantic Ocean...
AGATGTCAAGCGCTTCTTGTTTTCCACTATCAAAAAATTATTCCGTTACTTCCTATAGGAGAAAATTTTGTTGGTATAATTGCAGAGTAGCGTGGGAAATGATTTTTTACCACTCTTTTACCACACCATTTGATGCGATGAATTTTGTTAAAGCATTGAAAAACAAGGCTCGGTCGTTAGCTCAACTGGCAGAGCAACTAACTCTTAATCTGTAGGAAGAAAGAGAAAATTATGTCTGGTATCGTAAAACTCAGAACACTTTTTTTAGCGCTGATTCCTTTGGTTATATTCGCCTGTGCTACAGGACCCCGCCCTAATGGGGACGGAATCACTAATAAAAGTAAAAACCAAAACTGTAGAGTAGTTATGGATGACTATGGTGATTCTGAGACAATTTGTGAATCGAAGTAGTCCAACAGGGTGAGATAATTAGCGGTGATTTAAAAGGAAGGTGATTAATTATTTTCTGAGTTTTCGAGCCGGGCTATAGCTCGGAAAAGCTTTTTCTGCGCTTTAGAAAATTCTTCTTCCGAAATGTCAGGATTATTTAGCTTCTCTTCAGCTTTTGAACGGGCACGCTCTGCCCTTTCGCGGTCAATTTCATGCAAAAATTCTCCGCTTTCAGCTAGGATTGTAACGCGATTATCAGTCACTTCTAAATATCCGCCACCAATGACCAGAGTCGTAGATTCTCCATCATTTTCATAGGATAGCTGTCCTGACCTCAGGTTAGTTAGAAAAGGAGCGTGATCATAAAGAATACCAAAATCACCTTCCGAACCAGGCGCATTAACCTGATCAACTTCCTCGGATATTAATTGCTTTTGCGGGGTTACAACACTCAGTTTTAATTTCTGGCTCATGCTGACTTTTTATCCAGTTCTTTCTGTTTTGCGTGAACCTCATCCAAGGTTCCCACCATATAGAATGCCTGCTCAGAGATATTATCGCCATGACCCTCGATAATAGCTTTAAAACCTTCAATAGTATCCTGTACTTTTACATATTTTCCCGGGGAGCCCGTAAAAACTTCTGCCACAAAAAATGGTTGGGAAAGATATTTTTGAATTTTTCGTGCGCGTGAAACGGCTAGCTTATCCTCTTCCGAGAGCTCATCCATACCAAGAATAGCAATAATATCCTGCAGATCTTTATAACGCTGAAGAATACTCTGAACACCACGAGCTGTATTATAGTGTTCTTCTCCTAGAACCTCGGGGTCAAGGATTCGGGAAGTCGAATCTAGCGGATCAACTGCAGGGTAAATTCCCAATTCAGAAATACGTCGGTTTAACACAGTGGTAGCATCCAAATGAGAAAAGGTAGTTGCCGGTGCAGGATCAGTTAAGTCATCAGCTGGCACATAAATCGCTTGGACTGATGTAATCGATCCCTTCTTCGTTGATGTAATCCGTTCTTGCATATTACCCATTTCTGTTGCCAATGTAGGCTGGTAACCCACCGCAGATGGGATACGACCCAAAAGCGCTGATACCTCTGAGCCTGCTTGAGAAAAACGGAATACATTATCGATAAATAATAGAACGTCCTTACCACCTTCATCACGAAAGTATTCAGCACAAGTGAGACCGGTAAGACCGACTCGCATACGCGCACCAGGAGGTTCGGTCATCTGGCCGTAGATCAGAGCGGTTTTATCAATTACATTGGACTCTATCATTTCGTGGTAAAGATCATTTCCTTCGCGAGTTCGCTCACCCACACCTGCGAATACAGAGTATCCTCCATGTTCCGCGCCTATATTACGGATCAATTCCATGATCAATACGGTCTTACCAACACCCGCTCCACCAAATAGGCCAGTTTTTCCACCCTTCAGGTAAGGTTCGAGCAAATCAATAACTTTAATGCCGGTCTCAAGCATTTCCATCTTAGTGTCTTGCTCTTTGAATTCGGGAGCATCTCGGTGAATACTCCACTTGGCTTTTGATTCGACGGGGGGTTTTTGATCGACTGGATCACCAACGACATTAAGAATCCGCCCGAGTACTTCTTCTCCTACTGGAACAGTGATAGGAGCACCGGTATCTATTGCTTCCATTCCACGAACCAAGCCATCGGTTGAATGCATAGCTACGGAACGAACTGCATTATCGCCAAGATGTAGTGCTACCTCACAAACCAAGGTTTCTTTTTCTCCCTTTTCGCCAGCACGTTCAACGTGGATTGCGTTATAAAGAGCTGGCAAAACACCGTCTTCAAAACTCACATCGACCACGGGTCCCATGACCTGAATGATCTTTCCTTTGTTCATTTAATCCTCCACTAATTTCAGTATCTTTACCGCCATCAGCCTTTCAGGGCTTCAGCGCCATTTACTATTTCTATTAATTCTTTAGTTATATATGCCTGTCGAGCTTTATTGTAAGTTAACGTTAAGCCATCGATCATTTCTCCTGCATTACGACTAGCAGCATCCATCGCTGTCATCCTAGCACCATGTTCACTAGCACTAGACTCTAGAAATGCGCGATAAACTTCAACTGTCATATAGCGTTTTAGCATTTCATCAAGAATCGATTCTTCATCCGGTTCGTATATATAATCAACAGAATAAGAATCTTTGCTTTGCTCCAATTTTTCCGGCACAACAGGCAATAGTTGTTCGACAATAACTTCCTGCTGCATAACAGATTTAAATTCGTTATAAATCATGGAAACCTTATCGATCTTATTCTCTGAAAACATTGTGGCTAAATTTTCGCCAATGGCCTGTGCCTTTAGATGATCGAAGTCTTTAGTCCATCCAACATGTTCCTCAATAATGGTTACAGGGCGATTACAGAAAATATCGTTCCCCTTCTTACCCGCAACGATTAGGGAGTTTTCATTCTCGTCATTATCTTTCAGGTATTGTGCTGTCTTGCGGATAATTGTTCCGTTAAAACCTCCACAAAGCCCTTTATCTGAAGTGATAATGAGGAGTAAATGCCGATTTCCTTCTCGCACATCTAACAGAGGGTGCACATCACTATTACAACGTGCAGCCAAATGATTAAGAACTTCCATCATTTTGATTGCATAAGGACGAGCTTCTAAAATAGCTTGCTGGGCCTTTCGAAGTTTGGACGCAGCAACCAGTTTCATGGCCTTAGTAATCTGCTGTGTATTTTTTACGCTCTGAATGCGTCTTTTTATTTCTTTTAAATTAGCCATACTCTAACTTTGAAACAATCCTTTAAATTCTTCGATAGCTGCTTGTAGTTCGGCCTCTGAATCATCATCTAACTTCTTAGCAGCATCAATTTTTTCAATTAGGCTCTGATGTTTATCGTCAATAAAGTTTAAGAGACCACTCTCAAACTTTTGGATATCGGCTACAGGGATATCATCGACAAGACCCCTTACACCAGCAAAGATAGAGATGATTTGTTGAACAACACTCAAAGGTTTGTACTGAGGCTGCTTAAGTAATTCAACAAGGCGTTCACCTCGGTGCAATTGTCCCTGAGTGGCAGCATCAAGATCACTACCAAACTGCGCAAAAGCTGCCATTTCTCGATACTGAGCAAGATCTAACCGCAGTTTCCCTGCGACCTGTTTCATACCTTTGATTTGTGCAGAACCACCAACACGAGATACTGAAAGACCGACATTAATAGCAGGGCGCACCCCAGAATAAAATAGATCTGTTTCAAGGAAAATCTGTCCGTCGGTAATTGAGATAACATTAGTGGGAATATATGCAGAAACGTCACCCGCCTGAGTTTCAATGATTGGTAGGGCTGTCATAGAGCCGGCTCCTAATTCATCACTGACTTTTGCTGAGCGCTCAAGCAATCTGGAGTGCAAGAAGAAAACATCACCGGGGTAAGCTTCACGTCCAGGAGGTCGTCTCAATAAAAGAGATAACTGTCTATATGCTGCCGCTTGCTTAGAAAGATCATCATAAACAATCAAGCAATGCTGTCCATTGTCACGGAAATATTCACCCATGGCACACCCAGCATAGGGAGCGATATACTGCATAGGCGCTGGGTCACTAGCTGATGCGGAAACAACAATGGTGTATTTCATTGCATCATACTGCTCAAGGGTTTTCACTACCTGCGCTACAGTGGACCGTTTTTGACCAACAGCCACATAAATGCAGAACATGTTTTGTCCCTTTTGATTGATGATGGCATCAATTGCAACTGCGGTTTTCCCTGTTTGTCGATCACCAATGATCAACTCCCGCTGTCCGCGGCCAATAGGAATCATTCCATCAATAGACTTAATCCCGGTCTGCATGGGTTCATGCACAGATTTCCGATCAATAACACCTGGGGCAACTCTTTCAATAGGACCAAACTTTTCAGTTTTAATCGGTCCCTTTCCATCGATAGGCTGACCTAAACCATCAACCACTCGACCTACCATCTCAGGCCCAATGGGAACTTCCATAATTCGGCCGGTTCGTTTTACCTCATCGCCTTCCTTAATATTATCATCACGCCCCAAAAGGACAGCCCCAACATTATCTTCTTCAAGGTTCAGTACCATCCCAGACAATCCACCAGGGAATTCCAAAAGTTCACCGGCCATGGCTTCTCCCAAGCCGTAAATACGGGCAATTCCATCACCTACCGAAATCACACGACCGGTTTCCTTGAGCTCGATCCCTTCCTCAAATCCCTCTATCTGTTTTTGAATCAGGGAGCTAATTTCATCGGCTCGTAAATTCACTTAAGCTACCTCCTCTTTCTCTATTGTTTGTTTCAAGATCCTCAAGCGATTGCGAATCGTATCATCCGCAACTTGGTCTCCAATGCGTAGAATCACACCACCAATTAGAGACTCATCCACTTCGGTATCGATCAATATGGTTTTTTCTAAAATTTTATTCAAAGCAATTTTCAAGCGGTCAATATTAGCATCTGTCAAAGAATGTGCTGAGGTCACATGCACCCTTATTTGATTCAGTCGCCGATCAACCACCTGCTCAAAATATTCAATAATTTTTTCGAGAAAAATTATTTTTCCGCGATCGTTAAGCAAAAGAAGCAAACTGCTAATCTTATCCCCTATCTGCAAACGACTACAAAGATCCTCAACAACATTTTTTTTCTTATCTGTAGAAATCGAAGGATGCTCAAAAAAACGCACTAACTGATTTTCTGTTTTCAACACTTCGCCAAAATCTTTCAAGTTTTTTAGCGCAACACCTAATTGAGAGTCATCGCCAATATTCCCTGACAATGCTTCCGCGTATCGCTTTCCTATCTGATTTTCCAACATGTCAATTTTTTCTCAAAAACAAATATTAATTACGCTGTCTTTTTTCAAGTTCCTGGATAACTTGTTCAATTGATTCATCTACTAAACGTTTTTTATCAGTGTCGTCCAAAGCTTTTTTGAGAAATTTTTCTGCAGAGGCTATCGTCAAGGCCGCCGCATAACCACGAACCTCCTGCAAAAGTTTATTCCGAGAGCTTTCTATCTCTTGTTCTGCTTCACGCTGTACCTGTTTAACCTTGGCCTCGGTTTCCTGAACTGTCTTTTCTTGAAGCTTCTTAGCTTCATCCTGCGCCAGCTGCACTATCGTTTCGGCTTTACCATGAGCGGCTTTTAACTTTTCTTCTAACTCTACTTTAATTTCCTCAACATCCTTTTTCAGTTTCTCCGACTCTTCAATGTCCCCACGGATTTTTTTCTCACGCTCATCGAGGGCTGAAAGAATTGGAGGAAAAGCAAATTTTTTCAAAATGAAAAAAAGAATTGCAAAAGACAATACAGACCAAAAAATTAGTGACTGAAATGCTTCGATTTGTTCGAATTGTGGCATCGTAGTTTTTGATTTAATTAAGTTGTTAACAAAATTTCTTTCTGCTCAAGTGCACAAAGAACTAACCGCTATATGTTCCCCATTATAATAAATGCAACAACTAGTCCATAAAGCGCAATAGCTTCAACCAAAGCAAAACCAATCCAGCAGTATTTTGCTACTCTTGATTCAGCGTTAGGTTGACGTCCTACAGTTTCAATCGTCTGTGCAAATATATAACCAATGCCTATTGCAGCTCCTGCAAAACCCGCCGCACATAGACCCATGCCAATTAATGCTGCAGCTCCTAATTCCATTCTTTTATCTCCTTAAAAAATATTCGCTAGTTAGTGAAGATGGATAACATCTCCAATATAAACACAAGTCAGAATTGTAAAAATATACGCCTGAATAAAAGCAATTGCTATTTCAAGTCCATTTATAGCCACCGTAAATCCAAACGGTAACCAACCTATCATTAGAGATGACATAGCCAAACCAAACAAGACAGCAAGAATGGTATGGCCCGCCGTCATATTGGCAAACAAACGCACCGAAAGTGAAACCGGACGTGCAATCATACTAATAATTTCAATTGGAATCATAAGTGGTATTAGTACTTTGGGTATCCCTGGTGGAATAAGGATTCCAAGAAAATGCAAACCATGTTTTGAAAACCCGATTATTAACGTCATTATAAAAATTCCGACAGCAAAAACTCCGGTTACTACTATCTGACATGTTATCGTATAGGATCCAGGGACCATTCCAATTAAGTTACAGGCTAAAATAAATAGAAACAGACTGGCAATAAAAGGAATATATTTTTTCCCTTCTTCTTCTCCAATAAATTCATGTACCATATTCCGGATAAACTCCATCGCAATTTCCAAGACACTTTGTAATTTTCCAGGAACAAGAGACAATCCGCGGTTTGCAGGAAACACAAACATACTTCCAATTATGGCTAAGCCTACCCACATCGCAATAACCGCATTACTTATAGAAAGATCTAACCCACCAATATGGATTGGAATAATATTATGAACTTCAAAATGGTGTAAGGGGTTTTCCATAATTTGATAATTACTCTAAATTTTTGTTTGTATCTTCATCTTCCATATTCATTTTTGTAGCAACCCGGTATACTCCCAAACAACCTGCTACAACTCCAAAAACCACGCCAACCACTAGTCCCCAAGGTTTGGTTTCAAAAAAACTATCCAGCGCATAACCCATCAGACCGCCAACGATAGTTGCTACCGTCAGTTCAGTTCCCAACCTAAACGCAAGCTGCACGCCTTGACGAAAGCCGCTGTTTTTACTCATTTATTTGTTAGTTAAGGGGGGGGTTACCCAGAAAACCGCGCCCATAATACCTCAAAGTTTTAATGTTGTCCAAAAATTTTATTTCCTATCGTTTCTTAAACCTAAACCACTGAATTAAAAGAGGGAGGGGGATCCCCTGACATAACCCTAGACTTCTACCATCAGGAATCCTCTGTTCACTTAAGGATCAGCACTTTAAATTACAAATAATATTTCTTGTTGTTATGTTTCAGATTAATAAGGCAGGGAACCAAATTTTGCTTCATATTCATCAAGCGGCACCATATCAATTGCATCCCAAGGGCAGCCTTCCAAAAACGTATCCATCGGGCCTTTACTGATGCATTTTTTACATCCAATGCATAATAGAGGATCAACATCTACTCGATTGAATATCGGAGCATCTGGGTTTTTCACCTCAAACATACATAGGTCAACGGGGCATTCAGTGATACAAATAGGCGCGCCGGCACAACCCGTGCAAGAATCATTGATGATCGCAAGTATTTTTGGTTTTCTTTTTCGCTTAACGTCCCTTTTGGCTTTTTCTTTGGTTGCCATGGAGTGCTTTCTAAATTTTAAATTTAATTATTAGATGAACTCTGCCAATTCTAAAAATTGGCGCTAATTATAACCTTATTCCAAGAGAATTTTCAATTTTTGTAATGAATTTAGTTATGGGTTAATTCCAAATCTATAACCCTTTGTTTTAACTAGATCGTCAGATAAAAATTAAAGGACCTCTTGCTTGTTTTACAAGATGCCCTGTATTAAGATATAGACAGATTGCAATAAGTATAATTCATTTAATGGGTTGCAGACTTCTCCTCTTTCTTCCCTGACTGAACTTGAGGAGTTTCAAACTTCTAGATCTCCTCACAAATTGGAATTATTAATAATATCATTATTAATAATATTCTTAAGAGTATACTACTAAAATTATGGCATTCGATCGAATTTTGGGTCAAGAACAGCCCAAAAAAATATTAAAAAATGCACTCCAAAACAGCAGCGTTGCGCACGCCTACTTGTTTCATGGTCAAGAAAGTATTGGCAAGAAACAAATCGCCATAGAGTTAGCAAAGTCTCTTAACTGCGCCTCACCTATAAAAGGGGACGCTTGCGATGAGTGCATCTCTTGTCAAAAAATTGAAAACAGAATTCATCCCGATTTCTTTTTTATAGAACCCATAAAAAATACTCCAACTGCTCGCGAAGCAGTTATCAAAATTGAAGCTATTCGCGAACTACAAAGAAAACTTGCTTTCCACCCTTACGAAGGAAAAGTAAAGGTAGCGATAATTGACACTGCCGATCTTATGAATTTACAAGCTGCAAACTCTTTTTTAAAAACTCTGGAAGAGCCACCATCAGCAACAATATTGATTCTAATCTCATCGAATCCATTCAAATTATTACCCACTCTAATATCAAGATGCCAAACGATCCAATTCCAACCCCTCACTCAAGAAAACATTAAAAAGATTCTTAAAGAGATAATGACCGAGGAAAAGATTGAAAATGATACTCTAGCTTTTCGCACCCTTCGATCCCGTGGTAGTGTCAAAAAAGCTCTGGCAGAAGATATAGAAAACATTGTGAACATTCGCAAGGAAATTGTGAGCCTACTGGAAACAATATCTTTTGACCGTATGGATGTAGTTTTCTCACATGCCAAGTCCTGGGCCAGTCAATCCGATCAATGGGAATTAATTTTAAATGAGCTCATGGAGTTGGTGCGTGACCTTGCATTTTTCCAGTCTGGGTGTTCTGAGTCGGAAGTTTACAATCGCGATATTGCCAAAAGGTTAAAACTCTTAGCCACAAGAAGAACTGTAAATTCCTGGCTTAAAATATTCAGCGCAATACACACCACTAAAATAGCTTTATCGGGAAATGCGAACGCACAGCTATTTTTTGAAAATATGCTTATAGATTTTTGTGAAGCCGCTTAAATATTATGAATACCATAGCTGAAGCAAAACAAAATAAGAAGTTGCCTCCGAACAAACCAAAGTTCTTAATTGGTATACGTATTAATAAACAGTTTAAATCGACACTCTATGACCCAAAAGACCTAAAACTGCGAGTAGGAATGTCAGTTATGATTAACACGAGCGAAGGTCTTAAAATGGGACTTGTGGCGTCTAATAAAATTATAAATTTCACAAAAACCAAAGACCAAAACTATTACAAGGTCATTCGGGAAGCCAACGAAAATGATTTTCAAAATGAAAATCGACGAGAAAAAACCGAAGAAAAAGCCAAAACATTATGCTCTAAGAAAATTGTTGAGCTAAAACTGCCTATGAATCTGAGCCGGGTTGTTTACCAGCCTCACATGAATAAAACCATTTTCTTTTTTACTGCGGAAGGAAGAGTTGATTTTCGCCAACTCATTCGAGACCTTGCCTCAAATCTTCGGCACCGTATAGAAATGAAACAGGTGGGGGTAAGGGATGAAGCAAAAGCAATTGGAGGTTTCGGAATATGCGGCGAAACACTTTGTTGTTCATCATGGCTACCCGATTTCACCCCGGTGACAATAAAAATGGCTAAAACCCAAGGGCTGGCATTAAATCCAAGCAAAATATCGGGTGTATGCGGCAGACTGATGTGTTGCCTTCAATACGAACATGAGAATTACAAAGAAATGGCTAAAAATTTACCAAGAGCTAACAGTAATGTTCATACACCAGATGGGCCAGGAAAAGTTTTGAAAAATGAAATCCTCGAACAAAAAGTTGTCGTTCGCCTCAACGATGAAAGCATCATGACGTACCATCAAGAAGAACTAATAAATAATCCGGCGCAATCCAAAACCCCCAATTCCTAACAACTGAAACATGACGGATAAAAAATTTTACATTACCACCCCAATTTATTATGTAAACGATGTGCCGCATATTGGGCATGCATATACAACCATCGCCGCAGATGTTGCCGCTCGTTTCAAACGCCTAGAAGGCTATGAAGTTTTTTTTCTTACAGGAACCGATGAGCACGGACAAAAAGTTCAACAGGCCGCTCAAAACTTGAAGGTGGCCCCTCAACAGCATGTGGACAAACTTCACCAACGATTTAAAGAGTTATGGGTAAAGTTAAATATTTCTAACAGCGACTTCATTCGTACCACCGAAGAGCGCCACAAAGTTTTGGTATGCAACATCCTGCAAACCCTTTTTGATAAAGATGAAATTTATCGCGACAGTTATGAAGGCTGGTATTGCACACCATGCGAGAGGTTTTGGACGGAAAAAGATTTACAGGAAGGCGATTGTCCTGAGTGCAGACGAAAAGTAGAAAAAATAAAGGAACATAATTATTTTTTTCGCATGGGGAAATATCAAGAATGGCTCGTTGATAAAATAAAAAGCGACCCCCATTTCATCCTCCCAGCATCACGCAGAAATGAAGTGTTGGGGTTTCTGGAAAATCCCCTGGAAGATCTCTGCATCTCCCGGCCAAAGTCCCGGCTTCCCTGGGGAATTCCTCTCCCCTTTGACGAGGAATACGTCACTTATGTCTGGTTTGATGCATTGATCAACTACATCTCCATTCACGGATCCCTTGATGAAATTCGAGCAAGTGGCTACTGGCCCGCTGACCATAATATGGTCGGAAAAGATATTCTGACGACGCATGCGGTTTATTGGTCGACCATGTTGAAAGCCATTGGCCTGGAACCACCGAAAAATATTTTTGCGCACGGATGGTGGACCGTGAATGGACAAAAGATGTCTAAATCCCTGCACAATGTGGTCGAGCCTAATGAACTTGCGGACCAATTTGGGGTCGATGTAATCCGTTACTTCCTTTTAAGAGAAGTCCCTTTCGGTCTTGATGGTGACTTCTCGCATAAAGCTTTGATCGGAAGGCTGAATAGTGATCTCGCAAACAACCTGGGGAATCTCCTGAATCGCACCGTGAACATGATGAAAAAATATTTTGATGGCACTATCCCAACTCCCGCAACACCGGGAGATGAAGATAGCGCATTAGAGGGCAAAGCACGGGAAGTGGTCGATGAAGTTCGAAAGCTATATGATGAATTGGCTTTTAATAAGATCCTGCAGAAAATATGGGAGCTGGTAGACACCACCAACCAGTATATAGATAAGACCGGCCCCTGGAATCTCGCAAAAACCGATGAAGGAAAAGAAAGGTTGAAAACGGTTATGTATAACGCCGCAGAATCTTTACGCATTCTTGGTGTTTTACTTTTCCCTTTCATGCCAAAAAGTTGCGAGTCCTTGATGCTACAACTAGGAGTAGAAAAAACAATCGAAGAACAGGGGATGAGATCGTTAGACAACTGGGGCAGCCTACCTTCAGATACAAAAACACAAAAAGCCAAACAACTCTTCCCAAGGATTGAAGACAAGCAGGCCGCAAAAATTCTTGCGGAACTGGAAGCTTCAAAGAACGACAATAAAGATGATTCGGGAAAAATCACCATCGACGAATTTATGAAGGTCGATCTGCGCACAGGAAAAATTCTAGAAGCAGAAAAAGTAAAAAAATCTAAAAAGCTTATTCAACTTAAAGTGGATATAGGAACAGAAACGCGGCAAATTCTGGCAGGCATAGCTGAAAGTTATGAACCAGAAAAATTGATAGGGCGTACCGTGGTTATTGTGGCCAACCTAAAACCTGCGAAACTGATGGGAATAGAATCACAGGGAATGGTGTTAGCTGCAAGTAATGATGGAACGATCTTGCTCGCAGGATTCGATCAGGAGCCCGGACAAGGGATACAAGTAAGATGATTATTGACACACACGCACATATAGATGTTGCCGATTACGACGAAGATCGAGACGCCGTGATTGAACGAGCTCGTGAAGCTGGGGTCCAATATATGTTAAATATCGGTTGCGATGTTGAAAGCAGCTATCGATCGATGGAGCTTGCAGAACAATTCGATTTTATTTATGCCACCGCAGGTATTCATCCGCACGATGTAAAATCTATAGACAAAGACACTTACTCCCATCTGCGTCAATTACTGGCTCACCCCAAAGTTGTTGCTTTAGGGGAAATTGGTCTTGATTACTTTAAAAATTACTCTCCTCAGGATTTGCAGCGCACACATTTTCGCAATCAAGTTCAGTTAGCTCGCGATATGAATAAACCCATTGTCATCCACAGCAGAGATGCAAAAGAAGATATCATTTCTATTCTTTCGGAGTTTTATCCAAAAGATCCAACAGCGCATTCCGGAATCTTTCATTGTTTTTCAGGAGATCAGGAGTTAGCCGATGCCGCCTTAGAGATGGGGTTCTATATTTCCTTTTCCGGTTCGGTAACCTTTAAAAAAGCAGATGAACTGCGTGATGTCGCAAAAAATGTTCCTGCCGACCGTTTATTTGCAGAAACCGACTGCCCTTACCTCACACCCGTTCCGCATCGCGGCAAACGCAACGAACCTGCATATGTAAATTTTACAGCAGAAAAGCTAGCAGAAATTCGTGGCTTAAAAATCGAAGACGTAGAACGCACCATGGCTCTAAATTTTTTCGAATTGTTTGGCATTGGTGAACAAGCAAAAACAGGAACCGTCTCTTACAAAATTCGTAATTCACTTTATCTCAACCTGACTCAACGTTGCACTGCCGATTGTGTGTTCTGCACCCGGCTCACCAAACCCGTTGTCCAGGGCTACAACCTAAAACTGGACAGGGAACCCACTGCTAAGGAAGTCTGGGAATCAATCGATGATCCAAAAAATTATGATGAAGTTGTTTTTTGCGGATTTGGCGAACCTACCCTCAGACTGGATGTAATTAAAGAGGTCGCTAAAAAGATTAAAGATTCCGGTGGACGAGTGAGACTCAATACCAACGGTCATGGAAACATGATCAATAAGCGTAATATTCTACCTGAATTATCAGGCCTAATAGATGAAGTTTCTGTAAGCCTCAATGCTGATTCGTCAGAAGCATACGATGAGATCTGTAATCCCTTACCCAAGTTTCGAAATGGCATTTACGACAAAATAAAAGAGTTTATTACAGAAGCAAAAAATCATATCCCTGAGGTACAAGCTTCTATTGTCACGCACCAAAAAGATGTTGACGAGATTCAATGCGAAACTATGGTCAAGGAAAATTTCGGAGTAAAATACAGAGCGCGAAGATACAACATAGTAGGCTGACGTAGCCATGCAGCTAATAGTAAAAAGATGGTAACACTAACTCAATCTCAAAAGGCGCAAAGCTAAGGAAGGAAAGCCTGCAAGAAAGTTAAAAATGGATGACAGTAGCAGTTCAAGTAATTCGCAAAAAAATAGTGGGTCCTCTTCACAAAGAGGTCTCGGGTGGGTTTCACTGGGTGCTGTTCTGGCAGGATTAAGTGTCCTGCTGGGTGCGTTTGGCGCACATTCATTGAAAGCACGTTTGACCGAGAAAAAGCTAGCAACGTTTCACACTGCAACCGATTATCTTGGTTATCATGCCTTAGCTCTAATTGCCATTGGCATCTTAATTTCAATTCTTAACGAAAAGATCGAACCAAAACTTCAAAGATCCGCACGTTGGATAAGCTCAGGGATACTATTATTCAGTGGAAGCCTATACGTACTCACCTTCGATGGCCCACGTATTTTCGGACCCATTACTCCTTTAGGTGGTCTCTGTTTTATGATTGGATGGTTGATTCTAGCTATCAGCCTCCTAAAATTCTCAAAGAACTCATAAAAAAGGTCTGGGTTGCTAATCCAAACCTTTTAAATTTTTTATTTTGGAAATTCGCTAGGAGCTTTCACATGCTGCCAACCTTGGCCTTCTAAAGTTCGAAGCATTGCGATAAGGTCTTTCTTTTCTGATGCTGTCAACTCAAGAGGAATAATCTGGTTGTCCAAAAAGGGATTTTTCACAGCCCCTTTATTATAGTGTTCAACGACTTGCTCCAGAGTTGCGAATCTTCCATCATGCATGTATGGAGCAGTCTTGGTAATCTCCCGAAGTGTCGGGGTTTTAAATGCTCCTATATCTTTTTCATTTTTGCTTACACGATAACGTCCTAAATCCAAAGTATCAGAAGAATCCCAACCGATACCTATATTGTGGAACTTTTCATCAGAAAAATTTGTTCCCATGTGACAAAGATTGCATCTTGCTTTACCAAAAAACAATTTTTTACCTCTCTTTGCTGCATCTGAAATTGCATCTTGGTCGCCATCATAGTCAAAGCGATCAAAAGGACTATTGCCAGAAATCAAAGTTCTTTGAAATGACGCAATAGCTCTTCCTACATTCTCTTTCGTTAAGTTATCTACTCCGTAAATATCATTAAATAACTTTTTATAGCCTTGAATACTGTTGATTTTAGCAATCAATTCATCATGGCTTACAAATCCATGTTCAATGAGATTAGCAAATGGCCCTATAGATTGATCTTCTAAAGTAGCCGCGCGACCATCCCAGAATTGTGCTTTGCTGAAACCGCGGTTTATAGCAGTTGGTGCACTTCTACCCCCTTGCAGATGGTGAATACCTGATGAAACCGGCTGCCCATCAGTAAAGGCCAATGCCGGAATATGACAACTTGCGCATGCAATCGTATTGTTAGCAGAAAGACGTTTATCGAAAAAAAGTAGTCGACCTAGTTCAACTTTTTCTTTAGTCATTGGGTTATCTTTAGGAACTTTAAAAGCTTCTTCATCAAGACCTAAAGGAATTTTCAATTCGTAGGCTTCAACTTGGGGAACCAGCTTCACTCCACCGATTAAGAAAAAAAGACCAGCAATCACCACTGGCATACCTATTTGCCATATTTTTCTTTTTTCATAAGCCTTTGATACTACAATGAAGGTAACAGCAATATACTGGTTATTAGTTTTTTCAGTTAAATCATAGGTTTGGAAAATGGAGACCCATCCATGAAGATTCGTCCCTTACATGATCGCGTCATTATTCGGCGCACCGAGGAAGAGCGGACCTCCCCAGGAGGTATTGTGATTCCTGATGCTGCAGCGGAGAAGCCCGTAAAGGGCGAAGTAATCGCTGTGGGTAATGGAAAACTGCTGGATAACGGCGAGGTTCGGCCCCTGGACCTCAAGACGGGAGACAACGTCCTGTTTGGCAAGTACTCGGGCACCGAAGTCAAAGTGGAAGGCGAGGAAGTGGTGG
>ENA-UPTF01001392-UPTF01001392.1-marine-metagenome-genome-assembly--contig:-NODE-1392-length-15222-cov-24.476527_pt1 | contig 15222 bp, 10 predicted proteins | sample MGYA00238166_ERZ767019 | MGnify/ENA primary metagenome ERZ767019 (study PRJEB28930, sample SAMN06266391) | marine metagenome | isolation source: Sea water from 250 m depth | place: Atlantic Ocean...
CAAGGCAGGGCCTGCCTGATATTCCTCTTCGACCCGATGCTCTCGCAGACGCCCAGCGGATTCGTATCGCAGATGTTGCTCTCGTCCATAGTCCACTTCAGGCTCGGATTGCCTACGGCCAACTTCCTCTCCAAGTCGGACCTGCTAGAGCCCGAGGCGCTGGAGCGGGTCCTAGACTGGGGCGAGAACCTCGACATTCTCGAGGCTGCCTTGTACGAGGAGTCGGCGCAGCAGGCGCTCGACCCGCACTCGGGCAGCCAGAGGGCCGAGTTCGCCATCGGCCAGCTGAGGATGATGCAGCAAGACTCGATACAAGCAGGACTGACTCCCCTGTCCAGCGAACACGAGGACGGGATGGCTGACGTGCTGACTTTCGCTCAGAGCATCTTCGGTGGCATGGCGGATTCGAGGGACGGATACGCAGGAGACATTGAGCATGAGCGAGGCTGACGAGAAGACCGATCTGATGGCGATAGACGACGTCGGCGACGAGTTGTCCGAAATCATCGACTGGGCTATAGCATTCAAGCACGGAGGTGACTTGAGCTCGGACTTCAAGCCCCTCGATGGGATGTCCATCGGCTCGATTTACGAGAAGCCATCGACTAGGACGAGAGTCTCGTTCGAAGTCGGGGTGAGCAGGCTCGGAGGACAGCCCCTGACCCTGCTCTCCAACGACATTCAACTGGGCAAGAGCGAGTCGATCGCAGACACTGCGGCGGTGCTGTCGCGCTTTCTAGACGGAATCACATACAGGTGCTTCGAACACGCTGATGCGGTCGAGCTCGCCGAGCACTCGACGGTACCGGTCATCAACGCGCTATCCAACCTGCACCATCCATGTCAGGCAGCAGCCGATCTGATGACCATAGTGGAGCATGGGGGGAACGTCAACGGGCACATCGCCTGGGTGGGTGACGGCAACAACGTGTTCCATGACCTGTTACTCGCGGCAGTTGTGCTCGGACGCGATGTCCGCTACGCCACCCCTCCTGGCTTCGAGCCTGACGAATCGGTGATGGAGAGAGCCCGGGGGATTGCTTCGCGAACGGGCTCCAGCATTCACGGCTCCAATGACCCAATCGAGGCAGTCAGTGGCGCTGGGGTGATTTACACTGACATCTTCGTGTCCATGGGCGAGGAGAACATCGAGGGCAAGTTCGATGCCTTCGAGGGATTCCAAGTCAACGAGGAGCTGGTCGCCCACGCAGACCCGGGATACCTGTTCATGCACTGTCTCCCAGCCCACCGTGGAGAAGAAGTTACGGACTCGGTCATAGACTCGCCTAACAGCGTGGTCCTCGATCAGGCCGAGAACCGGATGTGGGCTCAGATGTCGCTTCTGACCTACCTGTGCAACAACGATGCCTGGCACACCTACAGGGAACTCGAATGACTACGCCAGAAGTGAACTTCCAAGGAAGGCCGCGAGTGCTAGGTACATTGATTTCTTGATTAGTTGCTGTGCCGCATGGTCCTCGGATGCCATCAGCCTGCCCTTCACCATCAACAGGAGCATCACTGCCGGGATAACTCCCAGCAGGTGCAGTTCCGGGAAGACCCCGATGCCGAAGGGCATCAACAGCGAGGCGAGGGTCAGCAGCAGGATGACCCATGCAACCGTCCGGGCCTTCTCGGGCCCGACCCTCATGACGTAGGTGCTCCTCCCCTTGTCCCCCTCCATGTCCTCGATGTCCTTGACGATCTCTCGAGCTAGGGTGTACAGCACACCCACGACGAACATCGACCACGCACGCAGGTTGAATGGCTCAAACACACCAGCGGCCCCAAACAGCACGAGCATTCCGACCGAGAGACTGATTGCCACGTTTCCGGGAAGTCCTCTATCCTTCAGCCGTAGGCTGTAGGGGCCGGAGGACTCGTAGTTAGTCAGCAGGAATAGTGCGCTGGCCCATATCACGACAGCCGGGTACCACCCCTCGACCCCCTCCTCCAAGCCCCTGGCTATGCCGAGCGCACCTACGATGGAGAGAAGCGAGGTTGCCATCATCAGTGCTATGCCCCGCTTGGCCGACGGCTCCGAGATGGCTCCCGATGGGAGCGGTCTGTCGGGGCGGTTTACCCGGTCTATCTCTAGGTCGAGGTAGTCGTTGAGCGCGTTCCAAGAGCACATGAAGGCCCAGACCGAAATGGCCTGCAAGGCCGTGATCGAAGCGAGTTTTCCCTCGGGCAGGCCACCGAGTGCGAGCATCGAGCCCAGAAGGACCCCTAGTACGCCGGTGGTCGAGTTTCCGGCCCTGAAAAGGACCCACCACGAACCCATCACACCGCTGTTGCCCACGCCCTGACTCGTGGCCTCCCGGCCTTGATTGCTTCCCCGGCTAGGAGGTGGCTTGCACCGCTTGCTGGGCGAGGCCCCATACGCAGACTGTGTAGGTGCTCCCCCTGAACTGCCCGCGGACGTGCCCGACCTTGGAAAACCGTACGTCCTTAGCTAGAATGTTGCCGACCTGATTCATGGTGGCACCCCAGCGGAACCTACCATTGAGGTGATCGAATATCTCGACGGTGTTCGCGGTGTCGTTCTCCTCGAGGTAGACCCGCACTTCCTCCCTGAGTCGTCGTGTCCTCGACATCAGGCCACCACCGAGGGGGTAGCCTGGCTTGCGCGCAGCCTGTCACGCAGGCCCTGCCAGCTCGAGGGGCTGACATTGACCTGTGCTGCCGGGCTTGGCAGGGGGCCCCACGAGTCGTGGTCCGAGACCACTCCGGTGGAGCTCACCAGCGCTGAGTCAGTAGACCCGTGCACGGATGCGTTCGTTCTTCGCAGGGTCGATAGTGACACCACCCTACATGGCTCTGGGCGCTTCCTGTAGCGGAGCGTCGCCGTGTCGTCCTGTTGTACGTTCATGGAGGTATGTCATGGCTTGCGCATATGAAGCGAGGCAATAGTCCCGAGGAGTGAAAGTGAAAGTGAAGGAAAACCCGAATCAGGCTCTCAACCCATTGTTTTCTTAAGCGGGCAGCCATTCGTCGGGAACCACGCTCGTGTAGTGTAGTTCGGTCCATCATGACGGACTCTCGATCCGTCGACCCGGGTTCAAATCCCGGCACGAGCACCACTCTAGTCACTCATAACGGTCTTAAACGGTCCTTCGTTGGCGTAGTAAGGTCTCGATGCGCTTAGAGCACGATATGAAACTGACCTTTGACGACGTTCTGATTCGACCTAAGCGCAGTACGCTGGTTTCGAGATCGGATGTCAGTCTTTCTAGGAACTTCGAGTTCCGTCATTCGAAGGACATATGGAGCGGTGTACCCATCGTGGCGGCCAACATGGACACCACCGGTCTGTTCTCCGTCGCGAGGGTGCTACAGGACCACGGAATGCTGACCTGTCTGCAGAAGTTCTACTCGACGCGCGAGTGCGCGCATGCCTGGGGGGACGGTATCGAGCCTGGCAGCATCGCCGTAACCTGCGGCTCGACGGAGGAGAGTTTTGAGCTGTTGCAGCGCAAGCTGGCAACCAACGACGGAATCAGGATGATCTGCATAGACGTCGCGAACGGGTACAGAGAGGTCTTCCTGGACTTTGTGAGACGGGTCAGGAAGGAGTTTCCGGACAGAATCGTGATCGCCGGCAACGTGGCCACTAGGGAGATGACGGAGGCACTGATACTAGCGGGAGCGGACATAGTGAAGGTCGGCATAGGTCCTGGATCGGTCTGCACCACTAGGAAGGTGGCCGGTGTCGGCTACCCGCAGTTGTCGGCCATCGCCGAGTGCGCAGACGCGGCGCACGGGCTGCTCGGCCATGTGATGGCAGATGGCGGGTGCTCGTCGCCGGGAGACGTCGCCAAGGCGTTCGCAGCCGGGGCTGACTTCGTGATGCTCGGAGGCATGTTCGCGGGCCACGACGAGTCGGGAGGAGAGTTGATCGAGAACGGCGACGGCAGGATGTACAAGTCGTTCTACGGCATGTCGTCGGCCAAGGCCATGGAATCGCACTACGGCGAGGTGGCCAAGCACCGGGCCCCGGAGGGCAAGGAGGTCAGGGTGCCTTACAGGGGCGCTCTGGAGACGACCGTACAATCGGTCCTCGGAGGACTCCGTTCAGCCTGCTCGTACGTTGGTGCGAGGCGCATAAAGGACCTGCCGAAGTGCGCAACCTTCATCCGGGTCAGCCAGACCACCAACGAGATTTACCAGCGCTTCGACGTCGAGGAATAGGGTCAGTAGTAAACGGGATATCCAGAGGTCTTCTGGCATTGCCATGGAGGGGTTACTCCTTGCCGCTGTCGGCGCATTCATCGCGGCTGCTCTGACCGTCCCAGCGGGCTTCGGGCTCTCAACGATTCTGACGCCTTTGGTGCTGCTGGTGATGGGGCCGCACGAGGCCGTCGCTGTGGTCGCCGTGGTTCACGGAGCGCACAACGCCGGTAAGTTCGCAGCCCTGAGAGAGAGTGTCGACTTCGTCGCATTCAGGAGGTATGGCATATGGCTCGTCATGGGGGCGATACTGGGTGCGATACTTCAGAACGAGGTCCCTCAGAGGCCCCTTCTGGCCCTTATCGGGGCGTTTCTGGTGACCCTGCCGGTGCTCTCATTGAGCGAGAAGTGGACAGGTTACAGCATACCAGAGGCCAATGACAGACTGGGTGGATTCGGGTCTGGTTTGATGGGTGGACTGACGGGACACCAGGGTGCCTTGAGAGCGATGTTCCTGACTCGCAGGCTGCCGGACAAGATGGAATACGCGGCTACTGCGGGCGTCCTTGCGCTGTGTGTGGACCTCTCTCGCATACCGGTCTACTTGCTCTTCCGATACGACGAAATCGCGACCCATCTTGGACTGACTCTGGCGCTGGTAGTGGCCGCCCTCGCAGGTGTGAGAGTAGGCAAGCGGTGGTTGGAGAGTCTGAAGTCCGAATGGATCCACAACGGTGTGATGGCTGGAATCGTGGCGAGCGGGCTGTTCTACCTGCAAGAGGCGCTTGGCTAGATGTCGAACACGACTTGGGCCATCCACCCGGGTCCTTCGAAGGATGGGATGTCGGAATCGACCCCGGGAATCACCTGCCCCTCGACGACCTCTACCAGAGCCAGTTCATGCATGGTGATCGCCTTGACCTCGACCTCGCGCTCTACCATCTCCGAATCGACCCATTCCACCCGGGCGACCACCCTGCCATCAGCCACGGAGACCTCGGCCTCGCACAGCCACTGACCCTCTGCCGAGCCTCGGTAGAGCACCTCCTCTAGCCATCGGACCAATCCACGCTCGAGGTCGTCGTCTGCGAGCTCCACCGTCCACTGGTCGGATGTCCTCGGAAGCGATGCCGCCGAATCAGCCCCCTTCGGTGACATCTGTATCTCCTGCAGGCCGCAGGCGGCCTCTGAAAGGGCACCCGCAGCGTCTTCGCAGAATGCCCTCAAGCCGATGTCGGCGGTTGTGGGAAGTATCCACCATGACATGACATCACCGTACCTGCGAGGCCGTGGCTCCCAAGAAATGAGAGGGTCAGTCGAACTCGCTGCATAGCTCGCCCTGGCCGGGGAAGCTGATAGCGGACTTCGGATTGGTGTTCCACTTGTTCTCGCACTTATTCAGGTAGCCGTCACCGTCGGAGTCAATGTTGGCGTCGGCCGGATCGAATGGGTCGAACCCGAAGTAGTACTCCCAACCGGCCCACATACCATCACCGTCCTGATCTTGGTGATACACCTCAGAGCCGTCGAACCACTGGTCCCCGTCGGTGTCGGGATCAACGGGGTTGGTGCCGTTCTGGTACTCCTCGAAGTTGGTGTAGTTCTCCAAGTCGTCGTAGAAGTTGTTGCCCGCCTCCGAGGCCGGGTCGATATGGCACTCGGAGTTCTGAGGGTCGTTCCAGCCGGGGCAGTATCGGTTCAGCAGGTGGGTGCGATTCAGCCCGTCACCATCGAAGTCCTCCTGCCCATCATTGATTCCATCAACGTCGGAGTCGTCCATCTTGGGATCCATCGGGCCGCGCGCACCGACCGCGCTGAGGGTGTTGTTGTCAACCAGACCCAGGCTGAGGGAGAGCTCCGAGAAATGGACCTCCCAGCCGTCAGGGAGCTTGTCCCCGTCGGTGTCGTCGTCCACCGGGTTGGTGTCCCAGCGGTCGGGCGCCTCGAGGGAGTTCATCAGGGTGTCGTTGTCGATGTCGAAGGCCGAGTCCGGCAGTGAGCCCCAGGCAGGATTCAGCGCCCACCTACCGTTGGCGGGGACGGTGAAGCCCGAGAGGTTCATCTCGTGAAGGAAGTACTTGGGATCCATCTGCCCGTCGCCATCCCTGTCTCCCGAGGTCGAAAAGCCGCCGAGGTAGCTGCTCCAGACCCATCCACCGGGCCCAAGCCCGCACTCGATCATGGACTCGCATCCAGGGGGCAGCCAATTCGTCACCGAAATCCACAGGCTGTGGCTCTTGGTGTTGTGCTGGACCGAGAAGATCTGCATCTCCCACCCATCTGGCTGGCCGTCCCCGTCGGTGTCGTTGTTGAGGGGGTTGGTCGCTCCCTGCCATGGCCTAGGGATGTTCAGCACCTCGCTGCCGTCGAACAACCCGTCATCGTCGCTGTCAGGGTTGTTGGCGTGGGTGATGTACTGGTCGAGGCCGTCGATGACCTCCTCGCCATCGGCGAGGCCGTCGAGGTCGGTATCGTGTGAGGAGGCGTTCGTGAAGTAGACAGAGCCGTTCCAAGTGAAGCCGTCTATCACCTCGGTGAAGTCCTCCAGCCCGTCGCTGTCGGTGTCTCTGTCGGTTGCGTTGGTGAAGTAGTCGTAGTACTCGGCTGCGTCTGACAGTCCGTCCCTGTCCGTGTCGAAGGCCCCGGGGTCGCTTCGCACATGGACGTCCTTGACCCCTTGGTCGACTATTCTGATGGTCCAGCCGATGACCTCGATACCGTCGATTAGTCCATCACCGTCCGTGTCGGCCACGAGGGGGTCGGTGGAACGCCCGTCGACGAATCCGTCGCCGTCGCGGTCTCTGGCGTTGTACTCGTCGAGGTTGGTGAATCGCTCGCTCTCCTCGACGACCATTGCGAGGTCCTGTAGGCGACTGGTCACCTCTTGGCCGACCTCGACATTGATTGAGTATATCCAGCCTGCTGTGAGGGTCTTGATTGGGATGTTGACGTACTGGCTGGATTGCACGGTCCTGACCCATAGGACGGTGCTGTTGACCTGAACGTAGTCGCCCACCTCCACAGAGATTGCGTGAACCGTGGTGATGCCCACCAGCTCGGTGTACCTGACACCACCGTCGCCGTCCGCGTCGTATCCGTCGAAGTCGGGGTCCTCGTCGGCGTTGCTGCCATCGTTGGGATGGATGCCGCTCATGTGCTCCCAGCCATCGGGCATCCCGTCGTTGTCCGTGTCTGCGTCCAGCGGACTGGTGAAGTTCTCGGGGCCCCACGAGTAGGCGACCTCGTACTCCTCGACGTTGTTCAGGCCGTCCTCGTCCGTGTCGCCGTAGGCATCCGTGGCATTGGCTGGATTGAGGAAGCGACTGCCATCAGAGTTCAGTGCGTAGCAGTACTCGAAGCCGTCGGGCATGCCATCGCCGTCGGTGTCCCAGTCTCCGGGCCCGTTCAGACGGCCGTCACCGTCCATGTCCTGCTCGAACCACGTCCTGTCGCCATGGCCACTCATGTGCTCCGAGTAGGGGGCCTGCAGATTCAGGGTCCCGAACACCGGCACCCCGCAGTGCACACCCAACTGAATCTGGCCGAAGGCAATCTCGTAGCGATCGGCGATTAGGTCGCCGTCGCTGTCCTCCTCAAGGGGATTAGTGTCATACCTCTCCTCGACATAGTTCCTGAGGCTGTCCGGCTCAGGCTGCTCCAAGTCGAGGAGAGCGTCGCAGGAGTGGCCAAACTGGCTGCCCATCTCATCCCACTCGCTGGATCCGATGTCGTTCTGGATCTGTCCCTTGACCTCGGGAGTGAGCAGGTAGCAGTCCCAGTTCCCGTCCAGCGGGTCCAGCAGGGTGACCTCGCCGGAAGGTGTCTCAACGACGTAGGAGTACTCCGACTCCCAGCGGTCGTTCAGGCCATCGCCATCGGTGTCCCGGAGATTTGGGTTGGTTCCGAGCTCCATCTCTTGGGTGTTGGTCAGACCGTCCCTGTCAGGATCCCCGAAGGGGCCGTTGTCGGGATTGGGGAATGTCTCGTTCTGCTCTCCTGTCTCCTCCTCGTTGTCAGGCGGCGTGAACGGAATCTCGCTGAAGTCCGGCTCGCCGTTGTCTAGGGGGTCCAGTCCATTGGCAATCTCCCATCCGTCATCGAGCCCGTCGTCATCGGTGTCAGCGTCCCTCCAGTCGGTGCCGTACAGGGTCTGCTCCATCCTGTCGGGCAGTCCATCCTGGTCGAAGTCCTCCCCTCCGATGTGAGCGTCTTCGCCGGCTTCGATATCGCCTGTGGCATCCTCGAAGCCGCCGGACTCCGTAGTCGAAAGGCCGGCGTCGATGATGGTGTAGAATCCCGCGAGGCATAGCGTCGCGGTAATCGCGAGAACGGCATACTGGTTGTGATTCAGGGCCATGGACGCACACCCGGCCCCAAGGGGGCCGTCCGAGTGAAATTGGGCACCAATATAATGTTTCACGGCGGATGAGCGGCCGAAGTCATGCGGCTATCTCCCGAGAAGAGCGTAATTCGAGAGTCACTAGGCCCTCCTCGTAGCTGACCGAGGCGCGGCCGTTTCTACCGTGAGCGCGTTCCCAGCAGCCGAGCAATACCCCACTTGCGATGGCTGGGTGGAAGACGGATGTGAAACCGAGACGGATTCCCCCATGCTCGTCCATCCCAGCCGTCGAATCGATTCCTCCCAGTCCATGGTACGACAGGTGCCGACGGGCCACCCCGACCCAGTCGGATGGGTCGCGAACGAGAACGTGGTGGCCCTCTGCGACGAACCTCTCCCTCGCCGAGTCGGCCGCTGCCGTCCACCACTCTGAGCGTTTGTCGTCTAGCGCCTCCCAAGTGTAGTCCTCGCTTCTGCCCTCTTTGATGTCATCGACATAAGGAATACAATAGTCCTCAAAGCGCAGAAAGAGGTCCCTGTGTAGAAACATCTTGCGCTCCCCCATTATTGACCAGTCACCCGGTGAGTCCATACGGAAATCTTTCCAAAGTTCATCTATATCCGAATCTTCTAACATATCGGTATGATTCCAATTCCAATTCGGATTAGTGGGTTTTGGGCTCGGGATTTCAGTGTCGTCTTGGGCAAGCGTGACTAGTAATCCCCCTCCCTTGTTCTCAGACCATCTAAAGCGGTGGCGCTTCCCCGTAGACTTCTCCCATGCTGAAGCAATAATTCCGGAGCAAATGGGGCCTGAAGCCGGACGCTCGACGATAATCCTAATCTCTTCAGAATCATCTAGCATCTTGAATCGTCCTAGTCCTTGTGTCTGCCATTCAAGTATGGTGCTAGACCAAGATGATATTTCACGTCCCGAAGGTATCTTGCTCGAGAACTTCCTGATTCCAAGAATTCCTGCGCTAGCTGGATTACTGGCCTGATATTCATATGATTCAGCAGCTGCATGGGCCAGACGCCTGCCAAGACTCAAACCTAGCCTATGCTCAATCCCTTGAAACCAAGATTCGAACCATGACGTTCCGACCCTCCAAGCGACATTTTGGTGCTCAAAGAAGCCCTCCCGCCCAAGATGTGCATCAAAGAATGTGCCATCCTCGGTAGGCCCCCATCTACCCCTAACCAGTTCTTCGATAGGTGGTGGTTTGGGGACTAAAAAATCAAAAAAACCCATCTTGACTATCCCCTCAGGAAAGTCTCGATACGGTCGAAAGCCTCGGCTAGTAGATCGATAGGTGGCAAGCAGACCATCCTGAAGTGACCGTTTCCGAACTCAGGAGAGAAGCCCGAACCGTGGACGAGGAGGACGTGGTGCCGATGCAGGAGGTCGAGCACGAAGGCCTTGTCGTCTGCTGCCATCTCGGGGTCGGTAACCCGGACGAACAGGTAGAAGGCGCCTCCGGGGGCCTCGCACTCGAGGCCATCGATCGACTCGATTCGGCCCAAGCAGTAGTCCATCCTCTCCCTGATTCTGCTGCGATGGCCATCGAGCCAGCCCGAGTCGTCAGACAGCCCGGCCAGAAAACCGTGCTGGGCCGGGGTCGAGGCGCACAGCCTGCTACGGAGAAGGCGTTCGACTCCGTCGCGCACGGCGACAAGGATCCCGCTCGGGTCGTGCCAGGCCATGTAGCCTACCCTCCAACCGGGTGCGAAGTAGACCTTGGAGACCCCGTTAAGGGCGATAACAGGTGTGCTACTGGAGCGAGAGGCCACCGAGCACATCCGGCCAGTGAAGTCGAGGCCGTCGTAGATTTCGTCAGCGATAATCGTGCATCTGGGCCAATCGCTCGCAATCTCAATCAGCGAGTCGATCTCTTCTGAAGTGGCGACATTCCCGGTCGGGTTGTTGGGGTTAATCAGTACGAGCAGCCTGACGGTCTCATCCATTTTTGAGCGAATGTCATCGAGATCGATTCGCCAGCCGTCCGCTGGGTCCAGACGGTACTCCACAGTAGCGCCTCCGTACATCTGGGGGTAGGCCATGTACGGAGGGTAGTGAGGACCAGGTGCGAGAACCGTGTCACCTTCTTCCAAGAAGGCTGCGAACAGTATCTGCAGCGCCTCTGTAACGCCGTGGGTGACGTACACATCATCAGGAGAACAGTCCCACCCTTTGGCCGATTCTGAGGATGCTATGGCACTGCGCAGTTCGGGAATCCCGTAGGAGGGACCGTAGCCGTTGTCCTGCCGGTCCAGTGCCGCCTTGAAGGCGTCTACCATGTGCTGCGGCGTCGGCAGGCCGTCGTAGGCCAGCGGGTCGCCGATGTTGAGGCGTATGACATCGTGGCCCTGTGCCTCGAGCTCAACGGCTGGGACCACCACGTCGCGAATCGCGTACTCTATGGCAGCAGCGCGGGCTGAGACGTCGACCTGCTCGGTCATACTCGTGCGTGATGCGGCTCGGCCATCAATTCGACGGATTGTAGATTGCTCAGATGCCAAGAAGCGAGCGAGCCTCGTCGAGGGCGGCTGGGATTCCGTCGGGATTGGAGCCACCGCCCTGAGCCATCGTGGGCCTGCCGCCTCCACCTCCTCCGATGTGGCCGGCTATCGCATTGAGTATCTCTACCGCGTTGTGCCGCTCGGCCGCTAAACTGTCCTCAGTTGAGGCGACAATCAAGGTACCGCCTCCCTCACGGCTTCCCAGTACCGCCAAGGTGGGGGTAGATGTGTCTCGGGTCAGCTCCCCCAGCATCGCCATCATCTGCTTAGAATCGCCCTCGGCCTCCATCACCACGTATCGCACACCGTCCCTCTCGACCGCTGCATCGCCTCCTCCGCCGGCCCGTAGTCTGACGATCTCGGCCTCCAGCGACTCAATCCTCTTCTGCTGTGACTTCCACTCGTCGAAGAAGCGGGAGACGGATCGTGGCAGGTCCTCGGGCTGCACTCCTAGTATCTCCGACGACTCGCTCAGGAGTCGCTCCTGCCGGCGAGCGTGTTCGCGTGCCGTCTCCCCTGCCACGATCTGCAGACGCTCTACCCCGTCTTGTACCTGACTAGACCTGATGATGCGTAACTCCCCTACTTCGCCGGCCTCGTCGTGGTGCGTGCCGCCGCAGGCCTGAGTGTCATAGTCGCCGATTCGGATGATTCGAATCTGGCTGTGCCTCGGCGGGCCGCCTTGGTAGATCTCGAAGCCGAAGGTCGCGTCGGCCTCGGCCCTGTCCATAACCAGCTTGTCTATGCCGGGGTTCGATTCGACGATCTCGTTGGCCCTGTCCTCGATGCTGTCCAGTTGGTCCCTCGTCAGCCTCGAGTGATGGGTGATGTCCAGTCTCGCGTAGCGTGCCCCCTTGTTCGAACCAGCTTGCCAGATGTGGGGGCCCAACACCTCTCTGGCCGAACCTCCTACGATGTGTACGGCCGTGTGGTGGTCCATCAGCTGCTTCCTCCTGCCCCAGTCAACGACGCCGCTGGTTGGACCCGGGGAAAGCGGGGAGTCGGTCAAGTGGACTATCACTCCACCCTCGGCCCTAGTGTCAAACACCGCTGCCGACGAGCCGTTCTGGCTCAGGGTTCCCTGGTCGCCGAGCTGCCCGCCGCCCTCGGGGTAGAACAGGGTGCGGTCGAGGACGACTGCGTGAGTGGGTTCGCCACCGGCCTCCGGAGATAGTCCGATGGAGTCGGCAGCCTTCTCCGGGAGTGGGTTGCAGTGTAGCACTTCCGCGGTGAACTCCGTCGCAGTGGTGTCGTCGTAGTAGTCTGTTGAAGTCGAAGGCATCGAGATCACGTCCAGCACGCTCTGGCCCTTTCTCGACTTGGCGGCGGCCTTGGTCATCAAGGCGTTGCGAGCAGCCATGTCGGCTGCGAATCCGACCCTCACAGAGAGGTTATCCCAGCCTAACTCACGAGCAATCGAGACGGTCATCTCCGGATTCAACCCCCGCTCCTCGGAGAGTCGGAAGAGCGTCTTGTCCGGGACCTCCGAAGCGTCCTTCGGCAGTCCCTTCAGAGCCGTGCGCACGGCGGCCTCTCCCTTCCTGAGCATCTCGTAGTAGCGAGCCTCCTCCAACTCGAGTATCCTGAGGACGCCCTCAGTGGACTGCACGAAGCAGGACATGTCGAGATGGGTCTCCATGTGATGCGCCCCGAGTTCGGCGAGGCTTACCGATGCGCCGATGTCGTCCTTCATCCTGCAAACGCGACGGGCCAGCATCCTAGCTAGGTACCCTGCCTTGGCATTGCTCGGGACCAGACCATCGCCCAGCATGTTGCACAAGGCGTGCATGTGGTCGGGTATTGCATAAATCGACGATAGGGGCTCAGTCACACGTTTCAACTGGTCGACCGAGAGCTCTATGCCGGACTCGGAGAGCCTCTCCGCGAGCTTGTCGTACAACGCCTGCACATCAGTCCCGACGTCTATATTCAGGATGCCAGCCAGACGGGAGAGTTCCCCAAGCAGGGCGTCCATCTCCACGCCGAGATTCAGCGATGAGGCCATCGAGTCGAAGCCACAGAGCTGCTTGAGCCAGGCCACGGACTCGGGGTAGATAGCCTCGTAGATGGTTGGAGTCCCGGCTGCTGCCCAGCAGAATCTCTCGAGCCCGTACCCGGTGTCGATAATCTGCAGATCCATCTCCTTGTAGCGCAGACCCTTGATCTCGATGTCACCGTCCTCGGACTCCTCTAGGTTCATGAACACCAGAGTGGCCAGCTCGAGCCCGCCGACTATGACCTCGAGAGCGGGGCCGGCGTTGCCTCCTCCGGACCATGGATTCTCGACGTAGGTCAGGTCCTCGGGCCTGATGCCGAACGATTCGACCAGCATCTCGTCGCAGTAGCGCACGCACTGGTCGATCCAGTAGACGACGTCCTCGTCCTTGGGGCGGTTGAAGGCGTGGTGTGCCATCATCTCAAAAGTGGACAGGTGACGTCCGGAACGGCCTACTGCGGCCACGTCAGTCAGTCTGATGCAGGGCTGGCTGATGCCCAGCGGGTTTGCTGGAGGGGGCACTTGGCCGCTGGTCACGTGTGGCTGGAAGTCGGCAATACTGGCAATGGTGAGGTGGATGTCATCACGCCACCTAGCGATAATCGGGTAAGGCTCGACGCGGGTGTGACCGCGTTCCTCAAAGAATCTCAGGAATGCTTCCCTCATGGTGTCCTTGAGGGGTTTACCCCGCATCGGGAACCCGTCTATGGTGGGGTTGCCGATGAAGGTGTACGGGTCCTCGGTGGAATCGCCGCACGTGGTGCGGCTTGTGTCCCTCGTCCAGAAGCGCGCGCCGGTGACCCGGCAGGTCTTGCAGACGTGCCCGGACTCCTCCCAGTAGGGTATGTGGACCTCTCCGAAAGCCATGCAGCCGCACCTTGCCGTGCTCGTTGCACCGGACGAGCAGTCTTGAAGGCGATTGTGCGAGAGGCGCCCGCTGCGTTGAAAGCGAGGGCGCAGCAGGCTTGACCATGGCGGCCGAGTGGAGGGAATTCCTCGAGCCGTCAGGCCCGGGTAGGATGCGCATCACGAGGCATGGCAGGATGCTGGCCGACGCCATCCTCGTCGCCGATGAGCAACACATGGCGGAGCACTCGGACGACCGTTCCCCGTCCCAGTTGGTCAACACCGCATGCCTTCCGGGAATCGTGGGGGAGGCCTGGGCGATGGCTGACTGGCACTTCGGGTACGGCTTCCCTATTGGCGGTGTAGTCGCGACGGACGTGGATGCCGGCGAGCAGGGAGGGGCGATTTCCCCCGGAGGCGTCGGTTTCGACATCAACTGTGGAGTTAGGCTGTGCGCCACAGAACTGACCCTAGACGACGTCGATTCCAAGGCGCTGGCGACCAGTCTCTCACGCTCCGTCCCCGCTGGGGTGAGTCGTAAGGGAGGGGTCGGCCTGAGCGCCAGCGAAATCGATACCGTCCTCTCCGACGGGGCCGGGGCTGCGGTCGACCTCGGACTCGGAGAATCCCGCGACCTAGCTGCCATCGAGTCCAACGGGAGGCTGGATAGTTCTGATAGGGACGTGGGCGAGAGGGCGCTCAAGCGCGGTTCGACGGCCCTCGGGACCCTCGGCTCGGGCAACCACTTTCTGGAGCTGCAGGTGGTCGACCGCGTGGTCGACGAGCACGCTGCGTCCGCCTTCGGCCTCAGGCAGGGTCAGGTGACTGCCATGATTCATACCGGGTCTAGGGGGCTCGGGCACCAAGTCTGCACCGAGCACGTGGCTGCCATAGAGGGCAGATACCGCAGGGACGGGGATTCGTGGCACTCGGCGGAGTGGGGGATTACGCTCGCAGATCGCCAGCTGGCAGCCGCTCCGATTCACAGTCGCGAGGGTTCGGCCTACCTCGATGCGATGCGAGCAGCCGGCAACTACGCCTTCGCCAACCGTTCAGCACTGACCCAGCGGCTTCGAGAGGTGCTGCGCGAGCAGCACGGCAGGGACGGGGGGTTGGACTTGGTCTACGATGTCAGCCACAACATCGCCAAGGTAGAGCAGCACCACGTTCACGGTTCCTCCTGCACCTGCTGCGTTCACCGGAAGGGTGCCACTAGGGCGCTCGGAGGGGACCATCCCGAACTGGCAGACGCGTTCTCCGGAGTAGGGCAGCCAGTGCTGGTCCCAGGAGACATGGGGACTGCGTCTTGGGTCCTGGCTGGGCCCAAGTCGGGGGGCAACGACGCCTTCTC